>Ga0181612_156036_pt1 | contig 10834 bp, 3 predicted proteins | sample HoacroProtozoa21_FD_119630 | JGI IMG/M metagenome (GOLD analysis project Ga0181612, IMG submission 119630) | Hoatzin crop microbial communities from Cojedes, Venezuel. Combined Assembly of Gp0051906, Gp0051904, Gp0051908 | reverse complement strand
CCCAGATCAAGGGGAGAGCACAGCCATGCAGCTTAGCAGGGAGAACTCAAAGAAGGCTCATTTAGGCTGTCATATTTATGGAATAAAGTGGTTGACTTGTAATCATATTATATGCAATGCAAAAGGTATGCACAAAACTCCTTGTACCTACTACTTTCTTTGATCCTTGCTAAATGAATCTATTGCTAGTTTGGTTAAGGAGTAGAGTGGATCCATCGCAGAGAGGAAATGGCCTCAAGTTGCACCTTGGGACGTTTAGATTGGATATTAGAAAAAATCTCCTTACTGAAAGGGCTGTCAAGCCCTGAAACAGGCTGCCCAGTGAAGTGGTTGAGTCACCATCCCTATAGTTATTTAAAAGACATGTAGACGTGGGGCTTAAGAGACATGGTGGACTTGGCAGTTTTAGGTTTACAGTTCAACTCAATGACCTTAAGAGTCTTTTCCAACCTAAATGATTCTATGATTAGGTCAAGGGTACAGCCCTGCAGAAAAGCTTGCACGAGATGCAAACCAAGCCCAAAAGTGGAGCTCCCACACACAAACATCATTAAGTCTAGCGTTTCTACATTCTAAATTTGATGTTATCAGGATTTTAAAGTGAACACTACTAGGGCCCAAAATAATCTCCTAAAAGCCAAGCATCTTCCCAAAACAAATGACACCCCCCCCCAAAAAAACAGCTGCCCACCTCACTTCACCACATTTACGTATGAAAAATAATGTGTTTACAAAAATAAAACTAAGAAAACGCATGGCTCTTCATAGGAATCCTACCATACTCAGCTCAAAAAACACATCATGTTCCCTGAAAGAGGTCTGAAGAAAAAGGATCACAGAATCATAGGTTGGAAAAGACCTCTAAGATCATCAAGTCCAAGGGATGCCACAGTCCTTAAGACTTATATCACTTGTTGAAAGAGTTGAAAGGTGTCTTCATTCAGCTTTCCACAAGGGATATCATCTGTTTCAATGGCTTTTTCACCAGCCAAAGAAACCAGGATAAGTCACTGAAGAAAACTCTCAGGGTGTTTGTAGACTGACTCAACTTGTAAATCAGCTATTTTTCCTCCATTTCTTCCATGTCATTTACCTGCAAGTGTGTGACAAGTTACTGAAAGCACTTTTTACAGAGATCCACTACTTTTATTCATTAACTGAGTGACCAACTGCAAATTCTCACTCAGTTTTGCAGACCTTGTATCTCAAGCAGAGGTCAGCAGAGACCATATTAGCTCAACAGAAGTGTTGTAAAAATATCAACAAATTCCTCTAAGGATCAATTCAATTTAAAATAAATCAATCCATTTTATGTGCAGCTTGTAACCTTCTTTCAATGTGAAGAATTAAAACATAATGGTACTAGAGTAATAAGCATCAGCTACAGCATATCTAGAAGAAATATGTTCTGTGAAAATAACTAAATAAAAGTTAACCCGCACAATGGGACTAATGAAGGTATGCTTAACGAAAGGCAGCAAATACAGGCTTCCAATCACTGTATAGAATAAACTCAAGCACCAACAACAGACCAAAACTCACTGTCCTTCCAAAGCCACAAAAAGGCTCCACTTAAGTGCAAGAAAGAGAGTATCACAGTGAGCCATATTTGTCAAAGTCCATATGCAAATGAAATCTCACACTTCATCTTTCAAATTCCAACTTCACTACAAAACTATTTAAAAGTAGAACTCCTCAACCTAATTATATTCACCAACTTCAAGCAGTAGCTTAAAAGCCAGGAAACATCACAGAGTTATCAATAACCTGCACACCACAGTGCTTCAGGCTCCAATGATCTCAAAGTCCCACCTGTGCAAAGATTAACCAGACAGCTAAAATAACTTCTTTATTCTACAGGGGGTGAAGAAATGACTGAAGCAGACAGCCTAGTTCAAATTAACAGCGTATTATAAACTGTCTAAGCTATTAAGGAAAACTCCGCAACAGTAGATTTGCAGTGTACCAGTAAATTGGCAGAAAACTAGTATTTACCTTTTCATTTAAAGCAGGTGACTTACGAAAACATTCCCCTTTTCAAAAAAAAGAAAAATAATTAATGATCAACAGTCTTTGAGAATTGCAGCAGAGCCTTGGTTTTATTGGGATGTCTGGTATTCTTATGAGAAACTTAAAAAGTAGTACTATGCATAACAGCAATTCAAGCTGTGTAAATAAAGGCCTTATTTCTTAAGTTAGATCTAAGCAAGCAGTCCGATATCACTAACTACAACAATAAGGAACATCACATCGAAATTTGTGTTGTAGAAGAAAAAGCAACAAACCACTACTTCTCCCCAATATTGCAGTATGCAACTTCACATTAACACACAGAATCACCACTTCAGTCAGTTTGTTAGAACCAAGGAATGTTTAAGCACATACGTTCATTTTATTTTCCTGAGATTTTACTGCTTCTGGTTAATATTTGGCATAGCCTGACTTTTCTCTGAACCACCAGCTTCGCAGTTCCTGATCCAACTAGTGTGTTTATCAAGGCAAGTCATTCAGTTACCATACTGAAAGTGAAAACACTGGTAAAATTTCGATTAGGCTTTTGAACTCAAAGCAGTCAGGCTGAAATCAAATGAAAAATACAAGATCAGACAATCATGCCTAATAACATAATATCTGAGGATATCGACTACTATATTTACTTTGTAATATTAAAAGCATTGGATCAGATGAGCCAACTTATTTTTCAAATTAGACAGTAATTGAAAAAGTCAGGAGAGGGAAGAGTCAAAACAGACGGATGTGTATGTTAAGTAAAGAAAATATCACAAGTTTCCTTGTTAAAGAATCTGTATATATCACTGCTGATGCAAGTTTTGAACCTGGAAAGCTCCATTTAGTGTCGTAGTTTTGCTTTCTGCTATAAAGGCTAGAGATATGGCACACCAATCTTCATAAAGCTTGAGAAGTCACCGTAACTTTCCTTGATATTTCCTTGAAATACTCTCTTGATATATTCAGAACAAATGAGGGACAGGCTGCAGAAGAACTAGCTTCCCTGATACCAGAACATTCCCAATGTTCCAGTGACCTGAAAGTGCCCGATCCTGTCAGCAGACAGCTTAGTTACCCCACAGCAAAGGCTATGTGAAAATGAAGATGTCCTTGACCTACAGGAAGATGGGAGAGTTAGGCTCATAGAACCACCATCAAGAAAAACATACATGAAGACACTGCCTTTGTCTTATTGGAACAAAGTATACACCTGTCAAACTAATATTAAAAATTAGTCAGCTGCAATATTTCTTCTCTTAACCTAATTTGATGGAAAAAGTGTGTTTACTTATCCTTCTAGAAATCAGTGCAATATTGATTACTCAAGTTAAAGTTTTACTGCTTAAGTTTACTTAACAGTAATTTAAGATAAGCAAAACTCCAAAAGAAATAGACTGAGGGGCAATGATGAGACAGAATATTTATTTACAAGCATGATCTGTATATAATCAAATCCTTTAGTTACAAAGATTATCAGCATCGCTACTAATATATCGTATGTGGTCTCTATAAAAAACTAAAAATACTCTCAGAAAACATCAGGTTAACACTACAGATTACACTAAGCATATGAGTATGTTGTAAGAATGTATGTTAAAATAACGATGCATATCAACTATGGACCAGTCAGCAGAATGAATATGGATAAAAAGAAAAAGCAACAGTCTAAGCTCAAAGGTGTCCATCTCCAAGAAGAGCCACAAACAACACACAGTTTTCGCACCCCCAGCCAGAGAGCTAGTAAGGATGAGGCAAAAGAAAGGAAGATGTGACAGAAAACTCACACCAATTTTAACTTTAAATACTTCATCAAAGCTAATACTGATGCGATACTACTGCTGTGAGTAGTGACTCTCCAGGTCTAACATCCGAGACGTTCCTTAGAAATGCCAGGTAACAGCAGCTAGACAGGTCACCATTTGCTTAAACCAGAGTTTTATCTCTGTTCTACCTTTACCCTTTTGTTTTCAATTTCTATCTCACTAAATAACTCTGCCCTCTATTTTACTATTCTGTTTGCCTGGTACTGAGGATATGGGGAAAGGAGACAGCTTGGTGAGGGTTAAAAAAAGAAAAAAATACTCTGTGCCAGCAGTCCCAAGCAGCCTGTACCCTGGGATACCTGCTCAGGAACCTCACGCATGAAGGAGCATTTTCTGCCAAGCTGCAGAGGGTCAACAGCGTATCTTCTGTTGCCAAGCATCAGCTTTGGGAAATAGTACTTTCCAGCAGGTACAAATCTGAGCCTTTTCTGTAGGTTATCGACAGTACACGACATAGTTCACCACTCACCCAGAGCTGCGAACTCACACTGTGATTTCTGCATATAAAAATACTCAGTTACTGCATTGAACATGCCAAACGATGAACTGAGCAGTTTAAGATAATGCATAGAAAAGGGCTCAGTCTTCAGGAACGCTTAGAAGCACTTTGAACATCAGAAGAATGACAACCCTGCATTTGGCTGGCCCATGCTGTATCTGCAGAGAAAACAATGAAGTGAATGAAGACAGTCCTCTGAGGCTCATCTGGCATGTTGATTTATGATACTTCTGTTAAGCCTCCAACGTTCATTCTCCACACAGCTCTGACACAGCAAAAGGTTTGTTTTTGACTAACTTGTTTTATTTCTATATTCTTTATATGAAATGCCCACGTTCTTATAAATTCCACTAATACCACTTTGGTATTTAACATTAAGTTGATTCAGGGTGAAAGGTAAGAATTAAACAGCCTTTTAGCAGTTTAGCTTCCTCATTCCCACAGGATTCAACATGCCCTCAGACATGAAATAATCTCATCTAGGACACTTCTTGTGAATATTTTTACCTCTTTCCCTTTATCTTTCTAACCTTCATTTCTGCAGGAATATAGACCTAATTCCCTTAACCTTCTTCTGCTGTTAAAACTCTTTACTGGTGGTGTTCAGACAAAGGCATCCTAAGGAGACAGTATACAAGGAGCAAACTGATATTACTAAAGGCTAACTTCAGGCATAGAAAACTTATGTGTATTAAATAAATTCTGAACTGCAAGGTGGGTTGTTCTTATTCTCATTAAATGCCAGCTCAGACAAAATAGTGCCTCTTTACTGGGTAACAGGGCATTCTCCAGTTAGAGCAGTTCACTGCTGTTTTAACTTATGGAGCTCCCTGAAAAACAAAAAAGCAGGAACATTTTGAAATAAATCTAAACGGAAAAGACTGAGATTGCTATTCTATTGACAAATTTACTCACAGGCTAATCAACAGGATCTCAGTATACTCTCTTCCATGTGTATGTCTTATTAGTATTATAAATTGGTATTATAACCTTTTTGAAGCAAGAATCAGTGGTGGAGTTCTTCCGTTCCTGATTTTTTTTTTCTTTTCTATAATCCTTAACACTGTGCTAGGTGTTACGGGATCAATCCTTCATCAGTACAACCATCCCTTTGCTCTTCTTTACCTTCATCACTCCAACAGCGCCTCCAAGCAACAATCTGGAAAAGATCAGAGCCAGGCAATAATTAGTTCAGCTAGACAGCTACCCAAAAGTTTTTAAACAATGTAGATAAAATAAACTATGTAAACAAATTATCACAAATGTCTTGCTACCTTCTAGACCACTTCAGAAAAAAAAAAAAAAAATCTACTGTCACGCAGCACATTCATATCACTCAGGCACTAAGATTTTAGATCATTTTAGTATTATTCCATGGTATGCATGCCAAAGACAGATCTGAATTAACTTGCAGGTGAAGTCTATAAAACTAAACAGTTTCGGGGTCTTTTTTTTTAAGGTTTTCCAGTCCGCATAGTTCTGAAAGCACTGACCTTTCTACTCATCCCAGAAGTTCCCTCTGACAATGGCACGTGTGCTTTCACCATTATAAATGCTTCCAGCTACAAGATTTTTACCTCTGTTCCATAGATCACAACAGGAAAAATCTCCATCACATTAACTAAACCAAAAACGCAAGCAGCATGCAAACAGCATGCTCACTTGCACAGCCTATTCAGCTTGTTCTCAATCTGATTATTCACCTGTTTTGCACTGACTGCCATCTGCCCACTCCTCCTCCTGTCTGTCTCTGACACACACTTTGTGCCATCTCATAAGCCATTTTTTTTTTAGCACCTTCCTGCACACTTCTTTCAGGTCACCGATACACAGTGAATAAACTTCATTACAAGATTGTTTCCTGGGGCTCCCCAGTCATTACATTTCAAATCAACTCCAACTGAGAGAAGTTTTTGCCACATAAGTATATAGGGTATTTTTAAGTGTTATTTCCCATCTTTAAATATATTTATATACATTAAAAATGTATGCAGATAAATTATACACATTAAATATATAAATATATTTACATACATATTTAAGACAGGAAACAGATTCAAGCCCAAGTCAGCCACTACTCACGCTTTTCCCATTTAAATTGCAGCACAAGCACTAATCACCAGCAGATACATACGAAAGTAAGCATGTAGGTATTTTTATTTTAGGCAAACAATCCACTGCTTCATAGAACTAAACAGTTGTCTCCATTAACTCTATGGCTGTTATAGCCAAATCTTACCATGTGTTGAAAAGGACGCTGGGATTAATTATGTACTTCCAATCTGGCCCTTTTATTAGTATCAGGAATGTTCGTTTCCCAAGTTGCACGTGACAGTTGCTTAAAACCCCATCTGGCTTTTTTGATTTACACCAGGAACTTCCGTGCTAAGAGTTCATGAATATATTAACTGCACTGACTTTTCCCCCCCCCCTCCTCAAAAAAAAGAGTTTTCAACAAAATGCCTGTTAGCATTTTGAAATTTAGGAAGTAACAAAGAAAGATTCCATTCTTCTTTACATAAGGAGGGTTTGTTTTAAAAAAATGTAGAAAAATAAATCCAAAAGAGCCTTTGCTTTACTCTGCCTGCCACTGACCTTTAGACCTGACACCCAATGCATCCTGTGGGAAACTTCTTCCAAGAGCCAACTCTATTATAAATATTTTAGCAGATTTAAGCATCCAGACTGTATTTTATTTGCCTATGTCTACAGAATCAAAAGGCTACTGAATGACAACATATACGCAGATTTTCATATTCACTGAAGTATCTGTAAAGCAATAAAATATAAAGTAATGGAATCCTGAATGTGCTACATGCAGGTGCTTTTGAAGTCGTTTTTTTAATGAGGTTTACTCTCACAGCTGCTACAAGTCTCTAAAATGCATACAACTGCATTGCTGTCCATTTTCCTGCATATGGTTGTCAAACAACTTGCATATCCTCGAAAAAATAACAAAAGCACTAGAAAAAGTCTATGCTTTTATCACACAAATCTGGGAATGCAATAGTGATAATTCAATTCCCTACTCAGACTGAAAATTCAAGTACCTTTTAGATGTTTTGCCAATAATTTTCCTTAAACTCTGCAAGAACAGCTCACTTACAGAAACTTGTTTAGCTTTTAAGTGTCAAAGCACTGCACCTGTTCCTTTTCAGATAACCAGTCTCCTTGTCAAGTGTTATAGTCCTCATTCCTCCATTACAATGAGAAATTGTTCCATGCAGCATGGAACAGATCACTTGAAAAAAAAAATCTTTCCTGTGACTTTCCACATTACTTCCATGGGCCAGGTGCACTTCTCCTCCACATCAACCCTTCTTCCCTTCTGTACACGGTTCCACTGCAGAGCTATACACCTAGCACAGTCATGACTGTGCTACATCAGTGCTCCCAAGGAAACTTTCCAGCTGTTCAAAACAAGCCATGGAGCCAGACAAGGACAACGGTGTTCAACAAGACACATAAGCAGGAATTTGGCTCCCTCACACTGCTAGAGTCCTACCAAAAGAGACCAGAATGTATTTAAGGAACACTTTTTTTTTTTTTAAACTGAAACATTAGATACTGTTCAAACAAGGTGCCCAAATTACTTAGAATTAAACTATAAACATTGCATTACTGCAGGATTTTATGCCAGCAAGTTTCAGCTACATTTACCAAGAAAGAAAAACAGAAGGAATGTTTGTTTTTGAGAGCTTATAATGAAGGGTTTGCTTTAATTTCACCCATCAAATGACAGTATCTTCATTATGCATGACTAAACATTAACTGCGAGACCAAGTTTAAAGCATCAGTATCTGAAGGCTCAATTGCTGTCGAAGACCTTGTAACAAGAAGTGTGCAGTAACAGTATATAAAAGCCTCTATTTTCCAGTCCTAATATTATTCAAGCTTCTGATTTATCACCAGCCATCAAAACCGCGTTAGCGGTCCATCTACGGACGATACAGATCGAGACTTCTCTCCAGTGAAGCCTCCCTCACGATTATCTCCACAGTGGTTGCAGTTCCCATTACCAAAAGGAGCAGGGCGGTGAGCTGTGTGTCTCGCTCCAAGTTATTCCTCTGATGTCTCCTAGGAGGACAGTATCATGCTCCTGACACAGATCTCTTCGGCATGCTCGTAAGAAATTTGCATGTAGACATTTGAGACAACAAGCAGCCAGTAACTCCTCAGCTCTCAAAACCCACAGTAAGCTAACGCCGATGAATTTCCATGCATGAGAACAGCAGGACAGGATGTACAGTGCAAGCTTACGTAAGACACAAGGCACTGCTGGGAACCAACAGAAGTGAATAGCATAAACGGCTCAGGAAAATGCTGATGTCACTCGTATACGTTTGGGTTGCGCTGGCCAAGTTTCACTGATCCTAAAATTGGCCTTTCTAGCTGTCTGTAAAACCTCACTGTCTGCTCTGTTGGTTTACCAAGATCTTAAAAAAGAACTTGTTTTCAAGAACCCGTGTTTCTTCCTAATATTAAGATGCAAGATAAAAAATAAAACCCAAGAAGCCTCTAGATTTGCTGTAGCACTTGTAAGCAAGAATCTAAAGAAAAACAAAAAATGTAATGGAGAACTGGAAAAAGCCTGTAATTATGTACACAAACACTTGCTCCTAATGCTTACTGAAAAAATAGTTCAAACAACTTCTCTGTGTTAAAATATGACCTCTGCAAACCTTCTAAGGTCAAAGAGACTTAGAGCAGTTACTCTGTGAGCCCTGCTTGCATAAATTAAAGATGCCTAAGGGTAGCTATGAAAGCCGGTATTTGATTTTTCCAGGGCACCTACATATTATGAATTAACAATGAATTAATGGATTGCCATTCTACCAAAGCAGTTTTCAGTTTTATTAACCAGAAAAAAAAAAAAACAACAACAAAAAAACAACCAGCCCCAACTGTGTTGAGCTTACCTCCTCCTCAACACATAAAAGCTTTCCTATTTAATGCTAAAACTGATTGTGGAAGTTTCATATTAAGTTGGGCAGACAAATGAAAAACTATAGATCAAATTACTTTCAAAATCCCCTAAGATATCAGTCAAATAGTGCTTCTCCCTGGTGTATCCTTCTACAATAGATAAAAAAAAAAAGAGACAAGTAATCTAGCTGCACAAGTTAGTATTATAAAGCAAAACAGTAAAGAGGGAAAACTTAGCTCACTCAGGTCAATATTCACAGCAGCAACAGCTCCCAGCTCTGTGCTCGGCTGCTTTCACCTGCTATTGCAGTGGCTGCAGAACACTTCAGAGCAGTGCGTGAACCAGGACAGAGAACTCCTTCACAGCTCTAGGCCTCCTGTACTGAGGTTTTTGCCTATGGCATACTTAAGGCATTTGATTTTCTATAGAGAACATCATATACGGTGAGAGGGGAAATACTGTTCCTAAAACTGAACTACTCAGTTTATCTTTCATTACACGTGTAATGAACTTACTGTCACTCCCTTTAGTATTTTCTTGCAAACACAGAGGCACATGTAGCTCAGAGCTAATCAGCCATGTTAGAAATTCACAAGGTTTCCTTAGCAGTAGGAAGGACACCAGCTTTGTTCTAGGCAAACAGGAGGGAAAAAACACCCACAAACTATTTGCACTGTGGAATGGCAGCCCTTTAAAAGCCTATTAGTGCACACTCTTCATAAAAATACGAAGAGTCAGATGACCACAGAGTGCACACCATGCAATATCACAGTTTATTAAACGTCTTTTTAAGGAAACGCCTCTATCCATCAAAGCGTAGCTACTACAGGAAAATTCTACAAGCAAAACACTTGCATCCTGGCTAAAGCCTCTACGCTTCTGTAGCAGAAATAACATCGCTATCTATCTGTTCTGACCATAGCAGATAAGCATTTCACAGTCATTAGCACATTTATTCACAGTACGTTTTTGGAAAGCACCACTATCCCTGATCCATAAGCAAACAGAGGACGATGCAGAAAGACTGATCCAGGGCCACGGAGTAAGTCTGTGGTAAAGCAGGAAACTTCACCTGGTTTTGCCTTCATGTAACTAATACTTTCTATTAGTGAGTCACTGCTGCTCCTCGAAATTATTCTTTGAGCGCAGAGAGACAACAGGCTGCCTGTGGCATTCAGACGCACACACAGCTCTGCTCCAGGGTTTCCTAAAAAAAAAAATCATGCCCAAGGGCCTTGCTCTACACTACCACAGAATCCTACTTCAGCACTGGGCTGCTGTGGGGAAGAAAGAGATATAGGTGTGTGTGTATATATAAACACATATAAGTGGGTAGTTTTCCTTATTTGTCATCCACCTCTCTCCTTAGAGAAACAAAAACCGCCCTTGAACAGTTTCATTCCCCCACACTACAGACCACCGGGCAAGGGCAAAGTGCAGGGAGGAAGGGACAGTCAACTCGGGAGACAAGTTATGCAAAGCTGGGGCCGGGGCGGGGGGGCAGAAGTCCCTACAACCACAGGGGGAAAAAAAAAAAAAAAAAAAAAAAAAACACAAAAACCAAAAAAACCAAAT
>Ga0181612_117918_pt1 | contig 10834 bp, 6 predicted proteins | sample HoacroProtozoa21_FD_119630 | JGI IMG/M metagenome (GOLD analysis project Ga0181612, IMG submission 119630) | Hoatzin crop microbial communities from Cojedes, Venezuel. Combined Assembly of Gp0051906, Gp0051904, Gp0051908 | reverse complement strand
CTCCTTCGCCTGTGCTTTGCTCCTGAAGGCAGAGTGCGGCGGGGCGGGGGCTTGTTCTGTTCTCCTATTAAGCTTTAAAAAACCCTCACGGGCATCTATGCAGATTTGAAGTTGAGATTCGAAGATTCCTCTCCGCATGTCCCAATTCAGTGTCTGATTACACATGGGTGTGCACATACTTCACGCTGAGTTTCAGCTGTTTTGCCTCAAAGGCCTGTTTTATTGTTACTGGCTTCTCCAAAAAACAGAAAAAAAGCAGCAAAGGGCTATACATCTGCCTTGTCATCACAGTTTTCATGTTCAAAAAGGTGTACCTGTTTTGTTTTAGTCACCTGCGCATGAACATTTTTTTCCAGAGAATAATTTTCCATTCCAATTCCAACCCACCAGACATGTGCCATAAGCACAGGCAGACTTCAGGTTTCCACAGCGTTTGTTTGAACTCCTGCAGGCTAGCTGGCAGACAGCACCCTCCTTTGAAACTGTAAAACAAGCCTATAACCTGACCCAAAATTACTTGGAATTAAGAAGTGTCACATAATAAACAGATCTTGCAAATTGGAAAAATTTTTGAGATTTTAAAGCTGCTAAATTAGAACTGATTTTTTAATTTACAATCGAATAAGAAAACCCTCAGTATTCCTGTATTTCATATAATTTTATTTTATAAGCTATGAATGTTAACTTCTGACAATAAAAATGTTTTCAGAGCTTTAAGGTTATCATTGGTTTGGGGGAATTTTTATTTTTTTTTAAACACCAGGTAAATCATTTTAAGATAATATTTTGGCTCTCTGTCAAATTCAGCACAATCATTGTATTCCTCTGTATTACTGACGTGTTGTTCAAATTCAAACACCTACTGAAAAAGCTGGGTAAGTTCCCATAAACAGCTATACATTGGTAATTACAATCAAATTCTCTTCAAGCAGACAAAATATGGCTGGAAATATAATACGACAAATTAGTCTTCACATCCATGTAAAAATATAACACCACGGGGATGTGTTTCAATTCTCAGACAAGACATTGAGGTTATACATCAGGAATACCTGTCTCACTGCACGGACACTTAGACAACTCATGCAGCAAAGACAAAGAATTTCCATCACTGGAGCCTTTTAAAAATAAATATGATAAATTTTTGTCAAGAATGGCGTTAAGTATTATTGATAGTGCTTTTGAACGTGGGGACAGACTGAACGACCAAGAAGATCCCCTCGAGTAGGTTTTCTCATGTCCTGCCTCTCCTTGTTTGCCTTTGGATGCTGTCAGCAGGCTGTGGATCAACCAGGCCAGGGAGGAACAGAGATCAGAGCGCGCTCTGATTTATGTACCCAGCCCCCGCCTCAGCACTACGCTCCTAACCCAGGGAGTGCTGGGGACCTCAAAGGAAATGCAACTTTGCTGCTCTGCACAGGATGACAACAGGGCCAGCAAGGCTTGTTCTCTCGGCCTCAGCCCTCCTGAGTCCTGCTGGGTGCAGGGGAGGATGCTCGGAGGACCCCCTGCACCACCTCCCTGGGGGTCCCGGTCTGCAGGTGGCACAGCGCCTCTGCCCAGACCCACAGAGCCAGCCAAAACAGTGCAGTCTCCCCAGATCCACAGAACCCAGCCAGCCTCCATCTGCAGAAATACGCCAGCGCAGCCAGGTTAATTACTCTGCTAGCACGATCCGGCGGAGAGGCACCGACGGAGACTGCTGTGGCACGGGTTGAGCTTTGTGCTCCCCCCGGCAGACACATCTGGAGCACTGGGGTGTGAAACCCCAGAGAGGTCTGCAGGTTTGGTTCAGGGCAGCTTCAGCTGAACACCAGCCGCCAGGCTCCATCTGGCTCTACAAACAAGCCACCAAACTGTCCTCGCACCATGCTCCATGACCCCATCCCACTCAGGGCTCCCACCAATCCATCTAGTATTGGAGCCCTAAACCTAAACTGGTCCCATCTTTTGAATCTAGAACAATATAAAAGAAAAAATGTTTCATAAATTAAGTAGCGTATCCAGTTAATGACAACTCAAACATGCACAACTGTTGTCATGAGAACAGCCTTATACAAGTACTGGAAGACACTGAGATCGTTTGCATGGATAGGAGTTTGGACACGTGTAGTAGTTGGACACTCCGACCTGTTCTGCTCTCTGCTCCTGGCTGCTCAGACCTTGCACTGAAGTACGATTTAGGGCAGGGATTAAAAAGTATGATACTTTCTTAAGCAAATTCTTAAAGGAACTAAACTTATTTGACAACACAGATTGGGCTAATGTCATTAGAAGCCATATGCTGCCTCACCTCATCCTAGCTTTCGGAGGAAGGAGGTTAAATGGCGGCATTCTGGCAGAACAAGCTGTTTTTAAGAGGGCAAATACTTCTGTTTCTCCTATTTTTTCTCCTGTTTTCCAGGATGCCAACTGCTTCATCCCTTGTACTGACAGACGGTTTAGACCGGTTTAGAAAAATCCTTTGGGAATCTCATGGTTTAATTTTTATGAAGAATGATAGAAGTAGTTAAGTGCGTGCAAGAACACTCCTCAAAAGTTGTGTTTTGATAACTCTGAAATTAACCTATACTTTGAGATTAATCTATTTTACATTAAAATGCTATTTTCTAATAGCTGCACTTCTGTTGTCTCAGCTTCTCTTGTGAATTTTCCTCCTTGGACAGCACAATAAAATCCTCCAGTGCAGTGACAGCTGGATCAGTGTTATTTGTTTAGCAGCAAAGACGATAAGGGATCCCTATTAGGACATACCAGCTTTTAAGTCTGTGCGGCCTTATGCCCTTTCATAGACGACCTATTTTTCCATTGATTTAGTTTTCCTCAGTGCCTGAAGAACCTTATGTAACACGCTCGGTATAGACTTACAGAATAATGTACACACTTTAGGTTTTTATAGTCCAAACAAAGTCATCTGAAAGCACTCTGTGGCAAACGTGTGTATGTGTGTAATTCCAAATCTGTTCTAATTAAGGGGTAACATGAAATTAAGTTAGAACTAAAACCCTCTGAGGAAGTACCTGGTTTGGTATAAGATTACGTTGTAGTAGACAAATGATTGACAGTCCTGCAAAATTAAACCCAGTGCTTACAGCCTGCAAACAGTACAGATGAAGCCCTCGGAAACGGCAGCTAGCTTTCCCTGGTGTGCCCACGGGTGATTAGTTGACACTGACAGTGAGGATTACAAGACAGTTCAGCTGTTCCCTTGACCTTTTGAGATCTATAAGAGACTTGAGGATGTTTGCTAATTAATGTTGTTTTCAGCATCTGCGACAAACTTCTGAAAAAATTTGAAGTAGTTGTTCAGGGATGCTGGGTTGGTTTGCTTTTTTACTGACATAGTTCATGAAGCAGGGTGGAAGTTCAGATTCAAATCACTGCAAAGTATTAAAATGAATGAAGTTTAGCTCATTTTATTTTAAAAAGGCTTTGCACTTTCTACAATACATTTTGCATTATGGAAAGGACTTAAAGAGCTAATAGATTTTCAATGTATCAAAAATACTACTTCATGACATTTTTTAAAGATAAAGTGCACACACATTGGTTGTGGAATCAGTTTTTCATCTTAGTGTCGGCTTCATAACTGGGACAGCTGGCAAAAGACTTACAGTTGTTTATTGCTATATACCACTATGATTTTAGGAGATTTGTAAACTAACATTAATGTTGGCCTTACAGACTAGATTTTTATGCTGCCTACATTTATGTATTTTTAATGGAATCTGTGTTATGACATGTAAATTGCTTTTAAAAAAACAGATTAAGATCTAAAACTGCCACAAAGAACAGAGAATTAACTTTGTTTAGCTGACTAATTTCTGACATTTCTGATTCTATCACTTATTTATCAAATATAATAAGTGCATATTAATGAAACGCAGGGAGACAGATTTTAAGAGACAGGGAGACGTATGCAAGGCTTTCCTGTGGAAATCTTTGTGTCCTGGGATCCTGAATTGGCCCTGCAAGACTCTCAGTACGTAAAAGTCTGGCAAAGGACTTAAAGAAATCCATGTGCTTCATCAACCATGTCAGTAGCCCTACCGAATTGAAATGCTAAGGAAAATGTATGATGAAACCCTGGATGGGGACTGCATGGGTAAAGACAAAAATTGATAAATGCTGCATTAAAACATCTAGCTTATATTCAATCGTACTCATTGAGTCTCACCAGGAAGTAAATGACCTGAATTCCTCAGAGGATGGCTCAAGATTGTCATGTGGTTATTTATCTGAGGTTACTTGTAATTAAGTTCAATTAAATTTGGTTAAAGTTCCTCAATAATCAGTGCTTTTACTTTCTTTAACTTCTTTGAAACAACTAAACCAACTACTTATCCTCCAGGGTCATTTAAGCAAAGGCGGCACACAAGTGTTTCTTGCTTAAGTGAAATCTTGAGCCATGCATAGATTTTCTAGTACTCATTCCTAGTGTTGAAGTAATACAAATGATCAATATTAATAAAGATAAAAAGAACAAAAACAATATGTTTAAATTTGGCAGGAACTGACTATGCTCTACCGCAGAATTTAATAATACCGAGCAGCATTTCCAACGGCAGATGAGACGGTAGTGCTCCTGCAGAGCTAATCCCGCGATTCATTCTACAGCCAACGTTTGCTTCCTGCCCAAGTGACACCTGCATGTTTCTCCTGCGCCAGTATGTGTTTGCGTACACCAGAATCTATTTCAAGGTTTCCTCAGCAGGCATTTTGTGTATTTATATAATTTAAGAATAAGCTGATTTCATCAGAAAAATGTAAGATTTCTAGAATCCCCAGAGAAAACCAGATCAATCTACTAAGAGATGACACTTCTTGGAAAGAGAATATAGGAAGTTTATGATCTGGGCAATAACTCTAAAAAAGAAAAATGTTTCTGTGAGAGTGGGAAGACGACTGTTAAGAAATGGACAGAGGAGGAGTGAGAGATTCCAAACATCAGCTATCTGAAAATACAAAAATAAATGTAGTTGTGTCACAACTATTGGCAAGGAAATAGAAGAGGAGAAAATCATAGAAACCGGGAAAAAGAATTTTATCAAACCCAAGGTCAAGCTGTCCTGTCATTCATGGCAACACAGGAAGGGTCTTTTTCCTTCCAGTCCCACCTTGCCTGAATTAGAGGGACTGCCCAGCTCTCCACGCAAGCCCCAGCACTGGTCCTCGTGGGGAGGCTGGAAACAATGCGCTGCTTTCCTTCCAAACAAAAAGGAAACACACAGCTCTTGCATACCAATGAACTGAAAAAATTAACCTCTAGGAGTTGTCCACAGGGCAATAGATCTGTGAGCCATTATTGCTTGTGATGGTGCCAAAGTTGGTTTTGGGTCTTGTTTGGTTGGTTTTTTGCCCCCTATCCATTGTTGTTATTCTTAATGTGCATCTTGCTAAACTGTGATGGTGACTGGCATCTGCTGACTCAGCAGGGCAGGCTGAGCATTCTAGTTGCCTCCTCCAATGGAGTGAAAATTCCTCTGTACGCAGAGAAGTGCATCCAAGAGCAGAAGACAAACCCCGCAAATGAATCTGAAGATAATAGTAAATTGGTATAGGATTTTGGCTGCTTTGCATATACAGGCAATGGGGGGTAGGAATTACCCTTGGGTAAAACAAAAATTCAAAAAAATATGGAAAAGGTGAAGAGCTGGATGAGAAACTTCAGCTGTTTATACATGAAAATACACATGTAACGAAATTGATAACATGACCGTAGAGCCATATTAGAAAGGTGGTATTGCTTATTTTCCCCTGGATGCAGGGGAATGCTTGAATGTCTGCTGTATGTCACTAGGGTAAAATTCCCTTTAGTAGTCACGTCAACAGCAATAAAACCACAAACTGATCTAAGGAAAGCTGAGAACTGGAACCACAAAAAGATACTGCCCGTAATAACCAAATTTTGAAATGTTTTAAGGAGCAATGTCTCAATTATATTTATTACAATACTTTTTTAATCCAAGAGATTCCATAATACCTATAATAAGTGCTGGGGAATTGGGAGAGACAATATATCTTTATAACAAGACATTGTACTGGAGCCTAGTCGAAACCCAAAAGACAGCCAACTGCAGCTGTTCTGCTCCAGCAGAGTTCACATCCAGGGTAGGGAACTTGGAGTAGGAAAATTGGACTGGCCCAAATCACCCAAAATCTTTTTTTTTTTTCCAAGTGTACACCAGTACAGACTACAAACTGGACAGAAATTTATGCTAGCTGGTATTAAATTCAGCCCTCTCACTCCTAACTAAGGAAGAGAAGTTTATTTGGTGGTTGGGCTAGATGACCTCTAAAGGTCCCTTCCAACCCAAAACATTCTATTCTATGATTGCCAGCTGCTTTATATTCTTTTATATATACATTCTGTTATATATATTTTATATACATAGTAATGAAATTTTTACTTTTTTTCCACTTTCTTCTGCAGATACCTGCACTAATGGCTGGTCAAATCTTTCCCACTGTGACTTATTTCTACAGACTTGTTCAATGTGATGAAATGATGAGAGACATCTTTTGAGTCGTATCTTCATAGGCAGTAACGTGAGAGAAGATGAGACTGATTTTTGCAGACTTTATCTAAACATCAGAGGGCTGCCTTTGCTTCTGTAGTGAAGACCTTCACAGCTGTCTGGCAAATCCAGCATCGATGAGCATGTTGGCGCTTGCATTTCTGTGTTGGACTGCGACCTGCTGTCCACTCAATCCATACATACGGTCACATGTCAGGAGCATAAGATTTGCTAGATGTGCACAGAACAGTTGCACCATGAGTACCAGTGAGTACTACCTCAGTAGCAGCAGGGAGGCTTAGCAAAGAAACAAGATAAGCAACCATCCTTGGGGGAGCTGTGGATCAGCTGTATCTTCTCTCCAACTATACGGATACCCTCTCTGATTTAAATCTCCAACTTGACCAAGCAATGCGGCACATTATAGGAATGATCAGGAAGGAACTGAGTGATGAACCCTGGGAAATACAGTGTCTTGTACGGAAACTAAGTCATGAGAGGTCAGCAGGCACGCCAGCCACAGCCCCGAGCAGCAGCATCTCAACACCACCAGCAGCTTAATGCAAGCGCCTTGGGAGGACCAAATTTCAGGGGACCGTGCCCTGTTTCTGTATTTTTTCCTTTTCATTAACTTGTTGCATGAGTAACAGGGAGACTAACCCAGCCAAACCTCCACTGAGTAGTATTAAGCAATGTAACTCATCATTTAACTTTGCAATATAAAGTTTTGCCTGGGGAATTTTAACAGCAGCTACCACAACCAGAAAGACTTTTCCTCTCTTTCCCCCCTAGGCTGCAAAGATCTGTACACTTGAAAACAGACATCACGAAGTGAAGCCTATGGCTTCACGTTGAACACTGGGATGCTAAAACATCTTACCTCAGGCCACTTTTTCCCTGCTTTGTAATCCAGCACAAGGAAATCAAAATCAAGGAAGAAAAGTTGAAAGGTTTGTTAGATTCACATAAACAGTAAATGATGGTCAGGTGCTGACAGCAGTAGTTTCTGCAGCCACATAATAAGAGCCTCATGTGATAGAAGGCCTGAAAGGTATCCACAAGGAAGAGGATTCAAGAAAGCTCAGAAGTTACTAGTGAGAGTGTTAGAAGAAGAGTCTGAAAACTTCTAGGGGATGCGCCAAACCCGGGCAACGCTGCTGATTTGCTTCGAGTTGCAGGGCAGGCTGTAGGAAGGTGGCTTCAGAAGGGCACAGAACAATTACAAATTGAAATTATGCCATTCCTGCAAGAAGAACTGACTGTTTCAGCAGAGATCTATGGCGAAAGAGTTAAAAAAACAAAACAAAACAAACACCAAAAACCAACTGTGGGAGATTCCTGCAGATCTACAGGCAAAAGGAGGCAGAGATCTCGGAGCGACTGAAAGAAGCACTGCTGTTCTCCGTCCCTTGGTGGGTTTCTGACTGAGTCTAAGCTCTCTTTCCCAAAGGTTGTTTCATTTCCACAAGCAATATGATGGTTTGAGACCACAGTCCTGGTACTTCATCTCATGAAGCAGCTTTTTCTATTAATATACTGTCTTGAAAAACTGGACACTTGATACCTTACAAACTGTACACAAAAATATCACCATATGCTGATATACAAAGACAAATATTACAAATATTGTCCCAGACTAACTCTAACATATGTAAAAAAGAAAAAAAAGAAGCCAAGATGCCACATATTCATTAAATCCTCTCTAAATATCATAGGATTAATATTCTGTTTGCTCAGGAAACAGAGTCTGTAATCCATTAACCCAGGACACAGAAGGATTTTGTTCCGAGGAACCAAGTATTTTTAACTTGCCTAAGTCGCATCTCTATGCGATCATCGCTGGAGTGGAGGCTACATCCGCACCGGCAATTTTCTCGCAAAATACATTTGCTAGAATGCAGCAGCAGTTCTGCACTTTTTTGAAAGAGTGGAAGAAGGCTTCTGTGTGGATCAGTAATGAGAGCAGTAATCGCCACAGGGCTGACAATAATTTATGCAGTTGTTCTCAATTGCTCCTAATGGCCTGTCAGATGGTAAAAAGGAATGCAAAGCAGATCATAAAAACAACTCTAGCATAGTTTCCGAGAACAAAATTCTTGAAGCTCTCTCTCTTGCTAAGAACTATGAAAATGCAGGAACTGAAGTGGCTTCTTGAGAAGCAATAAATCAAACTACACGATTATCTACTAATTTGTGTAGATCAGATTTTGTGATTGCAGCAGAAAATGAAATCACATTTTCCAAGATTCAGTCATAACTTAAATGAAGAACTGTAGTAGAACAAAAACTTCATGTACTATCACAGATTACTACTTCTTCCAGTTAAGATCGGTGGAGAACGGTCGCTACAGACACTTCAAAACCACAGAAACATCCGCTGCCTCCAAGGGCAAATGCGGCTCCAAAGGTAATAACCCACTTACTTTCTCAAGATAATACCAAACTGTGTCCCAGATGTTTGGAAACACAATTATGCTACAGTCAAAGGACTTACACGTGGCAATGTATCAGCATTCGTAGCTTAAAATAGGACATAACAGAAATCTAGAAATACACACAGAAAATGAACTCTGGAGCTTATAACTGCCTAACACCGCAAAACACGCTAACATGTACACACATTAGCCTATAACCTTAGACAAGGTTCCTGAAGCAATTAACATACTCCAATATTTTTTGGATGTGTGGATTTTGTCATGCATTCCTCCTTCAAAAGCCTCAGGAGAAAAATGTTTCACACTTGAACTGCAGAAATCAGCTAAATGCTAATTCTTACAGCTTCAAAAATTAAAGTAGACTACAAGTGTCCAAAAAGAAAGAGTTATATCAGTTCTAAAAAATAAAGATGACTTCAACTTATTATTTTAACTAACAAGGTCATTGGTAGATAAAAGTTTAGGATATGTGAAAGGCAGATATAAATATATTAGATATAAAGTCAGTGTATATGTCTGCTTAATTAAAAAAATATGCAAGGTGGTGTTTCCCTGACACTGTGTCTGTAAGTCTCTTGTTTTCATGGTAGTATCCCTTTTTCCTACAAAGAAAGGCTGTCACTACTAGATGGTCAAGGTAGTCCTAAGCAATGACCAAATGAAATGCTGCAAGACAGTATTGTGTCCATCAAAAATGCTGAAAGAAAACAACTGGCCAGTTTTAAATAGTGGGGAAAATTTTACTTCCATTATCCCTTTCTCATCTCAGCTTTCGTGTAAAGTTAGTATTTTTTTAAAAATGCTGAATATCAAAATGTCCAGCATCAGAGAAATTCCGTTTCTCCTGCTGCGCGTACCCTCACTCCCCAGGGCTGCGAGGTACCTGGCGCAGGGAAGAGGCACGGCCAGGGAGCCGGGCAGAGCCCCGCACCCCGCACGCCTGGGCAGACCAGCACAGCCGCTTGCACGGCTGGGGAGCATCCACAAGGCTCCACTCCCAGGGAGGGCTGAAGAGGCTAAACCAAGCCACAGCCTGGCTCTCCACTGGCTTTTTCAGATGCTCTTCCACCCCCTTTTGGTGGCTGCTGATGAGCTTGCACCACACCACCGTCAGCTCTTAGTCAGATCTCTCTGTGTATTTGACAATAATCAAAAATAAAAGATGCCCAGCTCTCCTTGTGGACTCCAGCCTGGCCAAACCCTTCTCTGATATTTCCCAAGACATATCATCTGTTACGGCTTCAGCTACAACTCCCTGGCTAGACTTCTCACCGAAGTTGCTCCTGAAGATAGACCGAGGTCCTTCTGAGCAAAGGGAATAAAAAGCAGCTGGCTAATGCTAACACTTCTGCCATTGACAAAGTTGTTTCTGTGGAAACCTCTGCCTTCATGTATTTCTGTCTCCAGCAGAAAGGCTCACGCTCTGTTCACCATCCTGTCCTAGTCACAGATCTCAAAGACATCGAATAAGCATAAGATGATCACAGGCACTTTCGCCACACCAAAGCATCAGCAAAATTACCCTGTGCTATGTGAGGCCAATTCGCAGCGCAGACTTCACTGGGACAGGAAAACTACTGTGTCATTACGTACGCCAGGAACCTGCGTGGAAACGGGCTGTTCTCAATCGTCTCCCCTTGCCATCCCCTTACCGACGGTGTCTCACACCTCTCTGCTCATTAAGGTTTCGCCTTTTTCTTAAAGTCTTATACATTGCATCAGTATTGAATTTATGTTTACAATTGTTTGTAGACTCTGAAAGGTCCACGTCGATGATAGTATGTTGAAGAGTACAGATCATTACCAGTGATGATTCAGCAAATAAATGTGGGAAGGAGAACAGTCTTGTTTGAAAATGAAAAACAAAAGAAAAAATAGAAT
>Ga0181612_155928_pt1 | contig 10836 bp, 6 predicted proteins | sample HoacroProtozoa21_FD_119630 | JGI IMG/M metagenome (GOLD analysis project Ga0181612, IMG submission 119630) | Hoatzin crop microbial communities from Cojedes, Venezuel. Combined Assembly of Gp0051906, Gp0051904, Gp0051908 | reverse complement strand
TAAAATGTTAAACTGCAGTCTTCTATCCATACAGCCTCAGGATCCATACTTCATTTTCTTTCTTAAGTGAATGCTTTTACGTGTTCACAGCATGTGTGAAAAACAGTAACACAAAGGGTTAATACATTAACATTTTCACTGTTAAAGAAGAAACCTCAATGTAAGAATCCTATGTGTTTTTGAATTCTTCAGTTTTTGCTAATATATTGCATCAACACTAGGGTGGCGTGGCTTTTTTTTTGGTATAATTTATTATCCTCTCACCTTCAAATCATTTCAAGCTCTTTTAACAGATCTCACTACAAATCCCCAGATGCAAGACAACAGATAGTGTTCCTCTATAAACAAATCTGTCTTTTTTTGTTACTAATGCCATAGCAAACACCACTTTGACACAGACTGACTATAAGCTACTTAGCATTGCCCATAGTAGAAGGAGACAATGAACTATAAATGAATTTGATCCCTTCACACCTTCTTTTCTGTATCCTGTTCTGCAGTGAAGCTAATACCCAGCACCATGTGTAAAATACACTTGGCAACTGTGAACGGCTGGAGCTGCCAAGTTTCAGAATTATTTCTTCCCATCTCAGCAACAGTAGCAGGAACACTATCACAAGGTTTTTGTCCATTTCTGGCTATCCCATGAAAGCACTGAACTCTGTTGTATGTCAGTAATGGAGGCACTTCTAGCAGAAAAAATATAAGCATAAGATCTACTTCGGTGGTTTTCATGTAATCAGAAAAAAACATTTACTTGTTACAAGTTAAATTTAAATTTTTATTACAGCATATGAGAGACAACTGTCCTATGTTTTAATAAACCTCAGCTACTGAGCTTTTGGGAGAGACATCACCACAAGACCCAAGATATTTGGTCACCCCACCTGGCTAGTGCTCACATCTGCTTTGCAGCAAGTGACAGCAAACGAGCCCCAGCTGTGTACCATAGTTACAAAAGAAACACCATGCTCATCTTTGTCTGAATAAAACACCACAATGTCATATATCAGGTTTTAGTATGTTTGCAGGTAATCAATACATTTTTTTGTCTGATATGACACAATACCAAGTGGGATGTTGGGACCCCTGGAGTAGCCTCATTGTTTGGTGAAAGAGATGGAAAGTAAAAGACACCAAAGATGAAAAAACAGCAGCAACAGCAGCAACACCATGCAGAGTTTTAAAAGAAGAGCTAACCATTAGAAAATGCAGCCACCAGTTTTAATAACAACATTTTCTGACATAACAGACATAAAAGAAAAGCACTACCTGTCAACTTCCTCATGCTAAAAAAATTTATCAAAGTTACAAATGAGAGTTAAGTATAACAACCTCCTCTGCAGTACCTGGGGAAAGGTTGTCCTTTTACAACACCATACGTAAACACATTAATTCAGTGTTGTTCAATGCATCGATCATATTTCATAGAGGAAAGGAACTTGTTTGAAAGTTACAACTCTCATAGCTCAGAATTTAAAGTTTAAAACCAGCAACTTCTGTGAAGAGTACAAGCATCTAGATTATCCAGGAGTTCTCTTTATATTCATATAATGATATTCATTAAATGGTAGTTCGTCCAGAGGTAACAGAAAGCAATTAAAAATGCTCTGCCCTGGCTTACAGCAGAAGCTGCACAACCCAGCAGGACTGGCCATATGTGATCAATGGCCTTGCCTGGGGAGTGAAGCCAAACAGGCCAAGAGGAGATCCCAAAGCTCAGCCAGTCACTGGAATCACACAAAGGATTTTGAGAGCCATAAGCAAAAAGCGGAAGCTGGTTGAAGCCACGGGATTAAGAACATACCACTGCCCTCCTCCCTTCACTCATGCCAAACCAAAGCCAAATGGATGGCACCCAGCCTGCTGCACAGCCTCCTAATGGCGCTCACACCAATCAGGCAGCAGAGAGCAGATTTGACTGGCAGTTACATTTCTAAAGACTAATACTGGTATGCTACAGGACTTCAATAGCTATGGGCTAAATCCATTTGAGAGTATGGAAAATCCTGTATTTTGTTAACCCATAAGACAGCACGGGTTCTAGAATCCTAGAATTAGGCACTGTGTTATCTCACTCTTCCAAGTAGCTAACAAAAAAATAAAAGAAAAATCACAAGACTGCGTTACGGGCATTATTTTGTTTTCTTCTAAGTACACAAGAATATTTTTTCCTAAGTATTTACTTATCATGCCTTTTTCCTCATTTTAGGTTGTGTTTATTTTCATTTAAATGTAAGAGATTAAATATTTAACTTCAGTGTAAAGAATTTATCAGATAAATCAAATTCTGGACTAAGTGGGCCAAAATAAATCAGAGATAGCTTGCATTCTCTTTATTGCTACTGTTATGATCTCCAAACGATAGCACAACCTCTTACTGCAAAATGCAGTGGAGAGTTTTCCCAGCTAGCTGGAGGGATAAAAGCAAACTCGAGTCTTCTCCTTACAGCACCCAGACAATCTGATTTAATCCTAATTAGACTGTTCATGGTCAGGGGCTCCACTACAATATCACATGCATCTTTATGATCTGTCTTCTACCTGTATGGCAGCAAGGCTGTTGATTCCAATAAATGCAGCTTTAATTGTGGCTATTGGATATAAAAAGCAGTTTTCACAGAAATAAACCATTATTCAAGTCAGCTTCTCACAAACAAACTCTGGTCTTATATTCCTCATTCTTGAAGCAACACCATACCTAGGACTTACTCTTACAAGGCCCCTAACATTGCTCTGAAAACCGAACACCTTTAATCAAACAGGACATTTTAATAAAATCATGTCACTGACAAACTCATTTTAGTGTGACAGATGCTTTCCACAGCAAGTATACAATAAAGCCTTGCATGTGCAAGCTATAGAATTTAAAGAATACAAAGCATGTTTCAAAAATGTGATTTTATACTGTCCTCGCAGCTATAGTGGCTGTGTAAAATCCCAAGGAAAAACATCTTTTCTGCCAAATCAGGGCAATATCGTATGTATTTAATGACCCTGAAATAGGTATCTAATATTGTCCTCATAGTTGGCAATTAATGTCTCAACCACAATTAATGGTTAATGCACTACTTATCTCTTTAGCTATGTGGACTGTGATTGTTATTAGGTAACTGAGTAACCTGCATCAGACAGTAGAAAGTGGAAAGACTCTGAAACCTAGTTCCATTATCCCACTGATTTTCTGTATTTTACAGATACAGCAGCACTAACTGGATCATGGGTAACAGAGAAAGAAGACTTGCGTGCTGAGTTTCTGTTTGTAAATACACCAGAACAGTTCAATATTTCTAATTAAGCAGTGATCAGAAGTGCCACGGCCTAACAGAAATGCCTTTGGCAATGGCTTATTAAATCATATTTCAAAAATATTCTTGAAATTAATCTCTGATGATCACTTACTGCCAGTACCTTCTGAAATATGTGGCACACTCAATCTTTCAGACAGCAACAGCAAATTTCATGATGACATTACACAAAATTGAAACTTTTGATTGAACAGTTCAGCTTTTGTTAACTGCACAATATTCATTAGTTGGTCAAGTCGACTGGCTGACTGTTGCCTGTCAGTTTAGCCACTGGCAAACAGATAGAGAGGTAGATAGTATAGTCGCAGTCTAGGCTACCAGCATAAATCAGTCTTCTGGCCTTTTTAAAAGCTCCCCCCACTGCACACTATTTTAGCAAGAGAATGCAAGGATATTTGTGGAAGTAGTCCTGTTTTGTGCAACCTAGTAGTCTCCTTCCCTCTGAAAATAGCATTTTGGAAGCTATCAGACAATTAATGTAACTTCATAAGGACATACTATGCCATTGAAGCAACCGGACTGAACACCAGATGCCTAGAAGCATGGAGTTTAGGTGCAGTGAAGAAAATCCATGGGTTTCCTTTTTCTGCACCAGACACCAGTGTGGAAATCAGCTTCAGAAGAGCAAAGCCTCACTGAACATGACAGCGGGCAGTGTCAAGCTCTGGCTGTGAGACCCTGAACTCTGTACAGGTACAGCAGCTCCCTGCAGAAGCACTGGGAAGGTTACAGCACAGGTCACAGGAACAAATCGCTTCTGATTGTAAATACCAGGAATTTACCACTTTTCACCAACCCCAGGAAGCACTGGACACAAATACTGTAGTATTAGCTTCAAATGGAGTAACTCCAGTGCTTAAAACTAGATTAGGTCAGGCTCTAATCTAGGTCTTGCTTCACCACTGGACTAGACAACTCAGTCATCAGTCCATATGAAAAATGGCATTTAAGACATTTCTAGGATGATGAACTGATGATACTCAGGACCCATGGCTGCTCTGAACACCTTAGAGGAACAAGCAAAACAAACCCAAGAAAATCCACACACAAACAACCACCCCCACCCCACCCCCCAAAATTATGAAAACGCTTTTAATTCATCCCCCTGAACACAATGACTGGACACAAAATATGCAAAACTGTCAAGTCCTTCCTTTGGGCACCAGACTCATCTAGAACTAGGATACCATGGAAGTGGATTCACTAATCCGATATATCTGAAGACTTCATGTTACTAATATTACAATTGCATACAAAGGCAAAGGATTTCACACTGCATACACAAAACAATGACCCATGTTCTTTTGAGCTGCTTTTGCTAAAACAGGAAAGAACTAGATTACAGCTTAGAAGTGTCAGGCAGGCTGGGGAACAGATAGAAGGATAGAAACAAAAGGGAAAATTCTCTTTCTAAAGATAAAATAGCTACACTTAAAAGGTCAAGATCGGTCTGTGTCCTGAGTGAAAGAATAGTTAGAACATGAACTGAAACTCAAATGTAAACTGGCCTATAGAGTGTATCTTTGATGGACTAGCAATCACCAAAACACTCCACATCACTTCCCAATTCTTCCTTTCCTTCCTCTTCTACCTTTGTCACCTAGACTGTTTACAGGAAAAAAATCTGAAACTGCTTGCTGTTGAAGAAGTAATAACATTTTTAGTCCAGAACATTAGTGACAGAAAAGTTATTTTATTCTGCTAAAAGCATATAACTACTAATTGAGAGCGAAGCATGAATTCCAACGTCATTTTCCATGTGTATTTTGATGCTGCTGGTCCAACCGACAACAGCTTGCAGAACTCCTTCTTCTTACGGTTAAAGAAACATGCCCTGCCATCCCCACCCTGCCCCTCAGAAATGGGGATTTCTTTTCTGATCTAACCAGCATCTCACTTGGCACGTGCTCCTGGTCCTCGCAGTTCCCCAGAGAAAACTAATACCCTACCTGTCTTTCCTCCCTAAAAGCATTTTCCCCTAAATGTGAACATACACACCACACGAGATCACCCAACACAGCAGGGGGCAATGGAAGAGGTCGTGCCCGCTTTGGCCATCCCAGTGAAGGCTGGTGAAAAGTAGCACACAGAGATGAGCGCTGCTGTGCATTTTCTGTGTAGAAGACCTACTATCACCAGGACACGTCCAGAACCTGGAAATACTCAAGTAACATGCTCTCGATACACCACATGAAGCCAGACAGATGACGGGGTGTAGCCAGCGACTTGCTTCCCATGCAAGTCTGCTCAGGTTTTCTATTAGCTTGTTTTTCCCTCAAAATCAAAAGTTCTATTAAAAAAAAGTTAGAATGGTAGTCTTCAAAGGAAATTCCACAAAACTTTGAGGATTTCACTTCACCATTTGAAATCATTATTTTTTCTTATATAGACATCTTAATAAAGGTACAAAAATTGTATTGCAAGTATTAATATTTCTTTGAGAGCACACATGAGGATAAACAAGATTCTGGTTGCTGGCAAAGGAAATTGATTATTTAAACTTTCATGGAGCCACAGGTCATTTATTTTCTTAAAATTCCTTCTAGCTTAAATGTAACTACAATACCTTTAAGTTTAAGTCGAACTGGCATTTTAAAACACTTGGCCTTGGAAATGGCATTTAAAATAATGTGGGGATAATTACTGACATTTACTGTGCTGTAGGGAGAGCATGCAGACAAGGAGCAACCAAGCATTTGAGCTATGCACAAATGCCCAATAGTTCAACAATGTTATTAGTGTCAGTACAAGCCCACATTAAATCTGGTACTCCACATCCATTCCAAGTTTGTAGACACTTAAGGAGCACTTATCTTCCAGTAAATAAGAACTCAAACACTGTTCAAAGTACTTGAGGATGAATATTATAAACTTGACTCTGGCACTGTTCAGGATTATAGATACAAATGATACAGCATATTGCTCAAACGAGTAAAAGCGTTTTGCAGGCCTTGGTATTTCTAGCCTGAACTACCAAATGATCGAAAGTATTTGCAACTAGCCTGTCAACAGAATAAAAACAATTTCATGTTAAAGTAAACAGTTATTTCTACCATTTTGTCTTGGAAAGTTACCTGGAAATCTCCAAGTAAAACCTGTGTCATCAATTGCTGTAGCTGTTTTAAAAAGACCTGCTGAAATTATTTACAAATACCTGAAATCCACCTAAACCACTCAAGACACAGAGTGCATTTTTTGCTAGTCAAAAAGATGCAAGTTCTTGCAAACGTCAAGACTCTTGTCACTACAATTCCCACCCTAATTATCTGAGAAAATGACAGCAACAGTGGGTGCCTTTTCTAGTGATCATCCCAGGCTCTGCTCCCCTGTATTTAATAAGTATTCTGCTTTTCTTTGCGTTGTTTTCTTAATGCTAGTCCACTGTTAAAAACACCACCTTTATTTCCATCCTCCAGAAATTCCCTATGCAGCCTACTGAACCTCTGAAAATATTCCAGAAGGCATTCCCTATTCATAGCACCCCAGGAGCTCCTGTTCCAGTGCCCATCCCATATATTGTAAAGAAACAAGCATCTCTGAAATAGGGACCATATCCTTTTTTCTTTCTCCTTTCTCAGCATGCCGTAAGTTTGCCACTTGTGGGTATTTTGGCGCATGGAGCCAAATCCTTTTACTGCCTGACAACTGACACAAGTCCTCCAGGTTTCAAAAAAAAGCCACAGAAAGGCAGAGCTTTTCATTCTCCCTGCCACTCGAATCACATGCCCTGTTACATGATTTTTACCTTAATTTGGCAGTGACATCCCCAGCAAAAACTTCCAAGGACTGTTTATTTACAATGGCATTTGAAAATTCTAAGTATGTGAGGTACTGCTCTCTGAACACAGACACATACATTTCAGACGTTATCTGGAAGACAATCACTCAATTTTCAAGGTCCAATTACCTCAAAGTTCATTCTTTTGGAAAAAAAAAAAATCAAAGGACATGAGTGAGAGCAAAACTTTCCCAAAGCTTATCAAAAACCTCATAAAAGATCACCCCTTTTCTCACTCAGGATAGTAAGGACTACAAGAAGCAAAAGCACTGTGCTTCGGACAGCGTGCGCTGCTTCTGCAGCGCTTTTACACATACAAGACATACAGAATCACAGAAACACACAGAACTGCAGGGTTGGAAGGGACATCTGTGGATCAGCTAGTCCAACCCCCCTGCCAGAGCACAAAGGTGGGACTGTAAGAAGGTTCTTGGGAAAGGCTCTATATATAAGAAAGTGGCAGCAGGATGGTGGGAGGAAGGACGACTTAACAGCACACTGACTTTTATGGTAATTTCTTGCAGGGTTCTCAGCAAAAGCAATTTTTTATAAGACTAACTGCCTTTCTGCAAATCCCTTTTACCACTATTAAAAGCAAACAGCCACGGTACCCACCACCGCCACCCACAAACACAATCCCTACAAAATCAAAAGAACACCTTTTCTGTTCTTGCAGGGATGTGGCACCCCTCACAACACAAAAGAGGTAACAAGCTAAATTCTTCTGCCTTGCAAAGGTCATCCCTGGTCACAGATCCAGCCTTTGAGGCATATGGAACCTTCCCCCACTGATCTCTCAGTATTTGGGACTGAGAACTTCGAAGGAAATCTCTGCTTGCACGGAGCTCTTCAACATATCCTGACAAAGAGACAGAGAGACTCATCCAGGCTGGAGGATCTCCCTGTAAGCATGCTCAGAAGGGTGACTGGGTGGAGGCCCACTCACCCCACTGCCTTTGAGAGTCATCCTCCTCAACAGATGCTACCAGCACAACACGCCCAGTACACTGCGGTACACATCAATGGATGTCTGATGGGGCCGGCTGGAGACAAGAGGGTGGCTGCAGCCACGTGCAGAAGGCACACAGGAAAAACTTGGGCTGGCTTGGCCAAACTGGGGAACTGCTAAACACAGAAAAGACAAACCACATTCTTTAAATTAGCATGTCGTGTTAAGGTTTGGTTACTGGCTTAAGGACAATACGCAAGTTGAAAAATTGAATGTTTGGGACAGCAGTGAATACACTTAAATTTGCTGTTATCCCTGACAGCTATTGTTTATCTTGGAAGAAGTACTTGCAAATTACACATTTCATAATAAATATCTGATTAATTGGAAAATAAATCTCTATGTTTAGCCTGACTTAAGCTTGTCTTGTCTGTTTACGTGTCTACTTCTCTTTTTAGCAAGTGCAACAAAAACTTCAACAAAAACACTAACCGTACACAGACATTTCCTCTGGAACTTTCCATCAAGCTTGACCAGGCCAAGTCTTGCTTTATTTATTGTATAACTTTTCTAGGAGGTAAACACATATTGTCCAGGAAATAACAGCAGAGTTGTTTTCTCCTGACTTCATCAGCGTGGATAAAACTGCTAGGGAACACAATCTCTGAAAAAAGGAGTCTTCTGATGTCCCAACACAATACGCGGCCTAGAGGAAGGCGTGTGAGCATGCTACACTGATGTGTTCGACTCCCACAACCTCTAAGTGCCCGCTCTTTCTGAGCTCTAAAACCGCTTGACAGTATGTTTACGTACCCAAAACAATCCTTTCCCATGGAATTTCACCAATTTCATATGCCCTGGGAAATGAAGAGCTGGCACACATTCAACACAAGCAAATACATAGTAAAACAAGCTGAGGGCTCAAATGGCTGAAATTTCTAGAGATGATATATAACAGAAGGCAACAGTAAATTGTTTACTATTATTCTCTATGCAAAGTACCATAGCATGCTTCATAATCAGAAATATATATTGAATCTAATGGAAAAGCTGACATTAGGGAAAAGGGAAAAAGCAAAAATGTTGCATGAACAGGAAAAATGTTTTAATTCTTGAAAGGATATCATTTGGGTAATGATTATATGGAAATGCTGGATGAGTTCCAAGGTTTCTCCCCAATACCATACACTACTATGCCTTCCAACTAATTACTTCCTGAATTTCTTTCAGGTAAGCATTTAAAAAAAAAAAAAAATCTCATCCTAAACTTCCACTGGTTTCTAAATGTCTAGTGAGAAGTACTATAATAGCCAACACAAAAACATTTTGCTGGCATCTATTAAAGGAGCTTTTTACATTTGGCTTGAGGCTTTAAATATTAAACATAGACTAGAGACTGCTAAAAAAAATATATTATTATTTGCATTGCAGTGGTACAGGATGCCCAGTCACAGTTCAGGATCCCATTCTCCCAAGTATGCAATTAGTTTACAGCTGGGACTGGGAGACAGCAGGAGTACGGCACTATATCATTTGTCATGCAGCCTTGAACATTACAACCTGACAGAGGGGGACTCTCGGCCCATCCACCAAGGTTATAACCTGCCTTTTTTGAAGGAACTATTTCTTCACAGCAAAAGGGACCTTGATTTAATATTTCATCTGAAGGACAGAACTCCTATTAGCAACAGGCTCAATCTTACTTCTGTTGAGTACAGGTTAGCTATGAATTTTCAAGGACTGCATTAAAAATTCTGGAATTTTTCAGTATACGACACTGTATTAGAGCATTAGCGTTGAGAATTAATACAAATATCGAAGTGGACCTTATAAAACAAGATTCCTCTATGATTTCTGTTAAAAATATTCTAAAGTGTCTATATTAAACTACTCAGTGTTTTACTATTGACTTTTCATTGCTTCACCTGAACTGCATATTTTCACAAACTAAACAAACAGTACAGCCCAGTATTTCCAAAGTATGAGGTTGCAGTCAACACAAAATAACGGAATAGCTCTATTGACTCTCACCGAATTTAAACGTGAGGTTTTAGAAATGTTTTCTACTTCTGGAAATACCTGCTAATATCAAAATAATACTCAAACAACTCAAAGAGCAAACGAGTTGAATTCTGTTACTCTAGCTCTTACAGATCAATCTATAAAAGCTTTAACATTTCAAAAGGACACAGTAATATCTGCCACAATAGCTGTATCCAATAAATACTTTGAAGAATTTAAGTCTTACTCATTCAGCTCCAGACATGAATTTTCTCACTTTTGCCCACTGAATTTAAGAAATTCTTTCAAAGGAACCTTTTGCCTTAAAACTACAGAAAACTTACTATATTAAGGCCAGTAGAAAGCATCTAGGAATGCTTTTAGTAACCACTTTTTGATGAGTTAAAGACAAATGCTATAGGTTTCATATGAATACAGTTACCAGAACTTTCAATCAATCTCTCACAAAGTAATGGCAATGAACTCAACAAGACTTCAGATTCTATTTGTCAGCTTTAATGACATAAATTTACATTCATTAATTACTCCAGTCAATCACAAAGGAGAAAATCAACTTCTCTATCTAATATTTCTACTTTTCTTCATTGAACACATGGATTGCAGCAGTGGTCCAAATATGCTAAGAATCTTTCAAAGTGAAAGTACTGCCTCCAAATACACAAAACAATCATAGAATCATAGGTCAGAAAAGACCTCTAAAATCATCGAGTCCAATCAGCAACCCAACACCACCATTCCTACTAAACCATATCCCCAAGTGCTACATCTACACATTTTTT
>Ga0181612_155518_pt1 | contig 10836 bp, 4 predicted proteins | sample HoacroProtozoa21_FD_119630 | JGI IMG/M metagenome (GOLD analysis project Ga0181612, IMG submission 119630) | Hoatzin crop microbial communities from Cojedes, Venezuel. Combined Assembly of Gp0051906, Gp0051904, Gp0051908 | reverse complement strand
TTTTTGTTTTACTGAAGATATATGCACAATAACAAACTTTTTTTAAATTTTATGAAGTAGAGAAAAGGGAAAAAAATTGGTAATGGTTGGGGGAAGGCGGGGGGGGGGGGGGGGGGTGAATCTAAAATTTTTACATGCTTTAACACTTACAAAGACCTGGTCTTGCATAGTCCAGCAAAAACACTGGGGATTAGAACCTGACTCTCAAAAATTCAGAGTGGAGAAGCAGCATTAAATCAGGCTTCCTACTGCTGGGAGTGTGATTAGATACAAACTTGACAGCAGTACTAGCAACAGCTGGAATACTTCTATTTAAAATTATGTACTGTGCAGAATGGCATAGTTCTTTGATTGAAGATTCTTTATAATTCCAATGTATGTGTTTGTCATAAGGTAATTATACAGCATGAACATCCCTTTGCATGATGACATCGTTCTGCTAACTGTGCTCAACTACTAAATATATTATCTATACATTCCTATGTATCTGGATGAATTCATACGTGCTCACACATTAACATTAAATTCTATCTGGCTGATACTAATTATATTAAAAGTAAATTTAAATAGCAGTAAAAATAGTTTCAAATTCTGTGCTTTAAAGTGTACTCTTTTGTTGATGATATTAAATTGTTTGTTTGTTCTCATAGATGTGTGGGAGATTCATATTCACTTATTACCCACGTACAACATTCCTGTCATCTGTTCCCTGTACTTCTCATCAAGGGACTTATCTTAGCGCCCACAAATCTATTCTACTTCTTACACATCAATTAGAAATTATGGCATACATCTTAATCAAGGGTATTAAAATACATTTCTAAAGAAAACAATTAAAATAAATAAATTTTTAATTTATCACAATTGTTGGCTTTCTAATCTAACACATTATTCTCAACCACTGTATTTTAACCCTGACGATCTTTCACACATGTGCAACAGACAATGAAAGTAATGCACTCAGAGAGAATAGAATAAAATTGCCTTAATCTACACTGCTCAAGGCCACACACCATTTTTATTAATATGTTGCCATAATGAAGATAAACATGCTTAATTTTGGTAGTCTCTAATCAATACAGAGCATGCCAGCCAAATGTTTTCTATTTATTCCTCTCCAGGTGCACCATAATCAAGAGACCACAAGTAAAACCACAGTCCGCTCTGGCTAGTCCTCTACTGTAAAGCAAATATAGTAGGGGTGGAAATAGAGGACAGAGGAACTTAACTAACAGTCGGTTTAAGTTGCCAAGAGTAAAGCCTTGCAGGGATAGCAGAGCTCACCCTCAGACCAGACGCAGTACAGCATGACATTCTGTTTAGCTAACAGACTACCAAATGTATCTACACCATTTCTCTTGTGCAGCTTTAGATATAGCCAAAATTACTGATCCACCTGGTGCGTCTCAGGCTCTATTTAGGGTCAGTTCCACAGCTTTAACGTTTTCTTAAAGGAAATCAGTTTGCTTTTTTTCCTAACCATCTTTCTCTGCTACAGTTCTGGACTTGCTTTCTCACAGAATATTCCAGTGCTTAAGATAGGAACTCACTCAAGATCCATGCCAGGACTGGAAAGCTTGAAAGTGGGGAGTGTGATTCTCAGAAAAGTCCATCTAGTCCTAGAAGCGCCTATGGATTTACCAGTTAAATTCTGATGCTTTGCATGGCTATCACTCACGCCACTCAGCTTTCCGTACCTCCACGGTATCTGAGCTCTGAATGCCAAACGGAAAGAGATGACTTAAAGCCTTGCATTGGGCTTTTTAGTCCCAGAGCCGGGTGGCACTACTGACAGATCTGTAGCAGCAGCACTTCACTCAGAGGCTGCCAGCTCCCGCCCCAGACTCCGGACTAGGGACGCAGCACCTGGTCTCTGCAGCGAGCATCTGCTACAGGCTGCTGAAGAACCTGCCAGCATCGCCCGCAGCTGCCTGCGACAGGAGGAAGGCAAACAACCCAACATCGAGATCTCACGCTGCAATGTAGCAAGAGTTCGCTCAGCCCAGGAGATTGGAAATGTTGTGTTTAGACCGCTTCTTACTTTCCCACGATTGCACTGGGATGTCTTTAACCTAAAATGGAGACATGACTTCTACTCTTTTTTGGCAGCGATGTACTTTAAAGCTTTTGTTGCACCAAGTAAGTTCAGATATATTTAAGCACCCATTTTTAAATCTCAGGCATCGTTACCTCAGACAACTCAACTCTGGATTGCTCACCTTACTACCCAGTCTTCTGCTATTTATAACCTGAGAGCTACAAAATGACTATTACATTCCCTATTCGAAAGCTAATCTGGCTTCAAATTCAGTACAGTTTTATTCTATGCTCCAGGCAGTAAACACAGGTAAACACTGAAGCACACTCACGATATCAAAAACTGTATTTTTCCCTACCTAGCTTCACTCCAGCTATTTGCTTCTTTTCCTTGGTGTAAAAAAGCTGTGGGGTAGAAACGGGGAGCAAATCCTGGGGCCCTTATGCTTGAGAACAGCTGCTGGTAAGCTCAGTTTGGAAGCTTTTGTCTGAGACCGTGTATCTATGCCCTGCTTACCTCTAGCCCTGGCAGAACAAGTTTACAAAGGGCAATTCACAAGACTCTCTGAAAACCGAAGTCTACAGGAATTAAACAGCTCTTCCTCCTCGCCGCGATATGATTAGCTGTCTCTGAGGAGTGAGTGATGCCGTCCCTCCCACTCAGCAGCTTCCGACTGACATTTCACTAAATAGAACTTGAATCTCAAAGGGTTGATCTGTCAAGCGGTTTCAGACCAGAAAAGATCAGGCAGGTTCAGCTTCCCCCCTCGGTTGCATCCTCATTTCTAATTTTCACATTTTATGCTTTGTGCAAGTGTTAATTATGGAGACGAAAGCCAACTTGCCTTTATTCATCCATTCTTAGCACGTACACCAAAGGAAAGTAGAATTACATATAAAATTTGCCAAAAAGGGAGAAGGCTGACTGCAGCATGAGAAAACTAAAACAAAGCACCGACTGATGAAACATAGATAATAGTAATCATAATCTTCTTCCTCATCTAGTGTAGCAGAATTTTGTTATGCAATTTTTCTCTGACTTTGTTTGACCAGAGCTTATGTAAAATCACATTTTGAATTCTATTAGTTTTTCTGTTATGACTCATAAAGTCATCGTGGAAAGCCAATTTATACCATAGTTTATAGTATCATTGAAAGAACTACGACTTTCATACAAACAAGAGACTTTGTTTTTAAGTTAGTGTCAAAGCCTCAAAGACAATTAGTTAAGATGATTTTACATTTCTGTGGGCTGCCATCAAATAGAAAGCATTTTAATTACATATGAAGTGACTGATGTAATCAACACATAAATATCTGAAAGTAGTGTTTCCTCTAAAAAATACATTTATTTATATAGCCAAGCACATATACACAAAAGGATTAGTAGCCACCAAGTATTTCAAATGACTGATGGTCACTAGGAAATCAAACTTACGTGCTACTGAAACCAGAGCTGCACATAACCTAATAAATCCAGTATTTGCAGGATGAACACTGTAACGGTCATCCAGAAGATATTTACAAATTCCAGCATAAACAGTTTTACATAACAGATTATTATGAAGGAGGCAACAACGTGATATCACCACCTTTTAACAAATATTCAGTCCAATGCTCCCTGCTATTACACCAAATTTGTGAGATGGTTTCATCCCCACCTCTATCCGCTGAGAGAATTCAAACCTACATGTCATATTTCCTTGATAATTCCCACAAACTCTACCATAAGAGGCATTTTGGAGTAAGCCTGTTTGATTATTTTTTCAAAGGTCCCACACTCTGCTGCCGAAATTGTTCCACATGTTATAAATAATTACACATTCATTACAGAACTATAACCTAAACATCAGGCTGGAACGCTTTTCTCTGATGTTGTGACTTTTTTTCCTGCCTTCTGTTTAAAAAAAAAAAGGGCAAAAAAAAACCCCAAACCACAACGAAATCGCTCCATTATACTCAGTCAGATAAAAAGTTTGTCTGCATGGCAGAATGCTGGTAGAATGCAAATGTCTGTCTCAACCTTCCCTTAGCATAATCTTGTTAACATAAGTAAAACTGGCAATGAAGACACAGCAGCCTCAGCTTTCATATGCACTTACAACCATCATGTAAATTCTCCAAAGACATAAAATACATACCCTGACGCACACTGAGGTACTGTTAAAGCATATCATGCCACATCCTCACCACCTTTATATTCAGGGTGTTAGCTAAAAGTATATGTCTATCACATACACCTTCATTGTGGCATATCCAAAAAAAGGCATTTTCTGAGACTGGAATACTTGGGTTGTAGGCAGTTCTCTAATACTTTTCCGTAAGTGATTAAAAAAAAATAAAATTATACACACACACACTTACCCCAGTGACCACCCAGCCTTCTTAGAGTAAATCAAGGCAAGAAGTCTTGTCTAGTTAACCACTATGGCAACCTGGGTTTGGGTGTGGGTTTATTTTTCATGTGAGGAAAGCAAACAAACAATTTTAGCAAAAATGTTGTTGCATAGAACATAGATAAACAAAGAAGAAAAAAAGCAGAGAAAAACATTTCTTGTCCCTTGTTTGTTAATGTGATGTACGGTAGCGGCAGACTGGCCTGTCAGAGTCTGGTATGGAAAAGTTACCCAAATGGAATAAGCAGCATTCTAGAAAGTGCTGTAGTAGCTGGCATGCAGTTTGTAAACACCTTAAATTTCTATGAGTCTATTGCCTCCACGGACTTCTCAAGGCAAAAGTGCCAAATGAGGATCTTTTGGGACTGCATAGCTTTATACGAACCTTTACCATTTGTTGTGCCTGACCCGCACTGACTCTCCAAATATGCAATACACTGGACCAATGCTTCTGGGAATACTGGATAAAGGTGACATTTTTCTACTCCAGAAAAACAACCACCTTTCTTAAAGAAGTAGCAGTAATAAGAAAAATGGCTTCCTTTATTTTGCTAACTTTGTATGTCCTTAAACCGGTACAGTTTGGTCTTTGTTTACCTTTTGAAAAAACAGTTTGCTGCACTTCAGTAATGTACTGTTATCAGGGAAGACAGCAGGACATTAGCAGAGGGTAAAAACTGCAATTTGAGATTTCTTTGTGCTTTTGGATATTACATGCTGCTAACAATGTTTTGCTTTATTAAAAGGAGTGTATCAACAGAAGAATCAGTGCTGACTTGCAGGGTGAAAGTTGGCGAACTGCTGGAACTGTGCATTCACCCATTCTCCCTTTCCCTCAAAAAGCTGATCAACATCTGAAGACAATTCTTTTCAACATGCTGTGTAATGTACATTATGCCCACACGAGATATGAGTCATGTAAGATGAATGTGATTTTAAAGCAAATATAGTTACATGATATTAAGCTAAAATTATATTTTAATAAACTATAGCATGAAAAATATTAAGCGTTTTTAGAAAGATTAAATAAACCCCTCACCATAATGAACTTATTCATCCCAATTTGTAATCTATGCAACCTGGTCAGAATAAATGAAATCCTCTGAGATTTGAAGAATCTCACAATTTTACCCGGAAAGCAAGGCCAAAGATTGGAGGGGGGGGGGGTGTTGGCATGGGGCAGGCAGCAGGAAGTATTATCCCACTGCATTTCTGAAAATAAATTGGTGCTTTAAGATTCCCTGATTTTCAGGAAGAAGACGACCTCTCAAAATTCTAATACTGCAACTCCTGAACAATCTGTACCTTAGCCAGTGGAGTACATGACTTGCTAGTTTGGGCAGTGGAAAAGTTTTCCCCAGTCGCCCCGCACAGGCAAAATGCCTCATCCATGTGCTTTGCCCTGGTCTAACTTGTGCCACCCCTTCCAGAGCCCTTCTCTTGTCCCGATACCCCAGGGAGCAATACCAATGTTTCTTGCAATGCCCCACTTTTGCCTCACGCAGAACAACATCATGGGTATCGGTTCCACACTGATCCTAGCACATGAAGGCTGAAATGGATTTGTACCACCATGATTACAGAAAAGCCACGCGTAAGAACTCAGAAACGTCTTTTCTTTCAGTGCAGATTAGGTTTAGACTGGATACAAGGAAGAAATTTTTTTGCAGCAAGGGTGGTGAAACACTGGAACGGGTTGCCCAGACAGGCAGTGGAGGCCCCATTCCCGGAAACATTCAAGGCCAGGTTGGACGGGGCTCCAAGCAACCTGGTCTAGTTGAAGATGTCCTGCTCACTGGGCTAGATGACCTCTAAAGGTCCCTTCCAACCCAAAGCATTCTATAATTCTATGAGATATACAGGTAGCTTTAACAAAGCAGAAATCTCAAGTGAAAAACACACGCACGTGTGTGTGTGTGTGTGTGTGTATAGGAAGACATGTATGTCTCTGACAATCCCAACATTCATCAAGAAACTGGTGTCGCACAGCGTTTCTGTTTCTCCCAAGGTTTCCAAAACAGACATCCCTGAAACATATCTCATTGTACCCTGAGCTTACTGTGCTAACACAACTCCAGGCATCAGCTGCTGCTTGACTGACATTTTATAAACACAATTGGCAAGATTCTGTATCTTGTGTTAATTCTTAATGGCTACATGTATTGAATGCAGACTATAGCCTTCTAAGTTTGAACTGAGACCTGCAGTGCACGTACAGGCACATGTCCTCCACGATATCCATAAGAGAAATTCTACTGTAATTGATTTGAACTTTACAAGCCATATTACTTCAACTGGAAAAGCTGCTATCAGAACTAACAGGAGCAAAATAATGTCTAAATAATGAAAAAAAAAAACCCCACAGTCTTGATGAACATCTAAAGTGGCATAAATGTATTTATTTTTACCTGGGAGAACTGCTGCTACTTCATGTAGGAAATTTCTAACCGATTTTGCATAATAAGTTAGTACCATGTGAACAGAGAAGCTGTGCAAGGCTTTACAGAGCTCTGAACACTATGACATAAACTTCTGACATTTACAGAAGCCTTTGTAATCCCTTAGCCAGTTAGATGAGAGAGAAAAAGGAAGAAAAACAAACAACCCAAAAAAACCCCAGTCTGAAATTTTGTTTTGTTCTTGGTATGTGCCTGGTGTATGGCTCTTATTCGGATTCATTACCAACGCGTGACAGACTATGCTATTAAAAATGAAGCTCATCCGCTTATATAAAATGTGCACAAGCTGGACATTTGCCCTGAAAGCCTTGCTGTTCCTTTGCTTCAAACTTGCAAAATGGAGAGTGCGATTTTTAGTAAACGTTGGAATTACTATTATTGAGATAGAACAGTTCGCAAAAAAACACAGAGTGCCACATTTTTGACAAATTTCACTAATGCAAGCCATTAGTAAATGGTGCCCCAGGTTTTTTACCCGTCTCTGATACCTCTCACAAAAGCATTACAAATAAATGGAGAAGAATATGCCATGAGAGGGAATTATGTCTTAAGGAAAAACAACCATCTACTTTGAAGTCATGCCCATGGAGAATAAGGCATGCTGAAAAACAACCTTGACCATCACAAAAAATAACAAATTTCTAGCAAACTTTTTGCATTTAGCTCAAACTAATATTAGGATCAGACAAACACTCAGGTCATAGCAATAACCTAACTGACAACTTACAGGCTTGTTTAGTCAACCCAGACATCCTTCACTAGACTTCAAGGGCTACTCCTAGGTACACTGAGATCCTCATCTGTAGATTGATCCCTAGCAGGTACCACATACTATCAGAAAGTAATATGAGATCTGCTTTTTCCTTAAGTATGCAAAAAGAGTATGCAGACTTCATCTGCAATGCGTATTTTAAAGTTCAATAACCGACAGAAATTAACAAAAACAGACTGGTGGAAAAAGCTATTATTTTCATTCTGCAATGAAATATTTATTGGGACTATTGCCCTTTCAACTTCAAGAGTTTGTATGCAAATGCACTGTAGCTATCTGAAGTGTATTTTCTCTGCAGACATCCAAAACCAGCAGTTCCCTGTCATACATTTCCACTTTGCTATAAGGACTTCCAGAAGAAATTTGTAGCACTTTTCCTATGGGGGTGACTCATCCTCCTTACTTAAGCAAAAGCATCAAGTGAGCTCATCAGTTGGCTATTTGCTGAAGATTTGTTGTAACTGGGGCAGGTCATATGCAAGGCATGTTGGAATTAGATTAAGGGAAAAAAGATACAAAATGTGAAAGAAAAGCCGTGTAAAAATAACATGAAAGTTTTGGAGAAAAACTGCTGGCTTTATATTCTTGACTATATTGAGAATGAAATACAACACAACAGACTGTAATAAATGATCATTTCAGCTAGAAAGAATATGGATTTACTTATTTCTCACCTACACTAGTAAAACATAAAAATCCACCCTACTGGCAACTGGAATATGAATTATTATCTATATAGATGATTTAGCTACGGTGAGATAAATAGGCTGTCAGAGGGAAGAATGAGGCTTCCGAGAGGAAAAAACCTCTCAAACCATGTCACATCCCTTGAAAATGAGGATTTTCATAAAGCTATTGTTTTACACAGTAAAAAATGAGGATATCGGGATATCCCATCATGTAGTGCCTTTCAATAAGAAGAAAATTAGTGCACTTCCGGAGGTGTTAGGGAAACTACATGGGAATTCAAGGCAGCAGTTTGCACAGAGAGGCTAAAGAGAACAATGAGCACGGATGGAGCATTTCACAACAGCTTCCAGGCGTGACAGAAGCACTTCAGGGCTACCAGGCCCGTGTTCAGAGAGACGGAAATAGATTTTAATTTTTCACCAAAATTTCAAGGCTTTAACTTGACGAGAAAAACCAGAACACTGATTTCTTGCCTCCGAGTCTACTGCCCATGATTTCTTGCCTCCGAGTCTACTGCCCAACTATAAGACCAATTCCTCACTATTATTTTGTTCATTTTCCCTCAGCTACAGAGCGCTGCCATTTCTGCAGAAATACCATAGCTCCACTGTGTAAACAAAGAGGCAAGGTACCCAGAGCTTTTGCAAACACTAGGTAGCCACTGAACACAGCAGAGCGTAACTCCTTGAAGACAGCCTTGAACACCTTGTTCAGGTTGGCTAGGGGAAAAAATCAGCAAGCTGATGGAGAAAGAACACTGTAAGTATAGACTTCAACTCTAAAGTCTGCAACAGAGAAGTGGAGCTAACAGTATTTCTGTACTAGAGTTCTGCTTTTTGAAAGAAAACACAACCATCTGCTCCTATCGGTCTTATTAATATTTAATGCTCTTACTTGATTTGCTGATTGATGAAAGTATTAAGCCCTAAAGTTATATGGAGTTATCAAACACACTTTATTAAAGCAAAAAAACAATATGTTTAGCATTTACTTGATATTTTGCCCACATGGGGAATAATCCCATAGACATCCTACTGAGCTAAGGAGAGTTTGTATTATATTATCTCCAGAGAAATCACTCTATTTTACCTAATGACAATGAATTAGAAGGCTGGTCTGAGATCTTAACAATGATTTTTATTTTGCAGCTGCAACACACCTGGGGAACTCATGTCATCAGGTCAGGTTCAACAACTGAACTTTAAGAAGGCTGGAGAACTCTGTGATCACAAATAACATCTCCTTGCAAATCAAAAATGTTTAAAAGAATCTGATCTCATGCTAAAGCTTATTTTAAGATTTCCCTTTAGAATTTTTTTGTCCTTAGACAGATTTTGGTTGGAGAGGTATGGATGTGTTGTTATGGTGTCTGTTTGCAGAACAGGATAGGCAGAAATTATAACACTTCCAATGCCCTTGCCTGGAAATGGAAATTCAAATCACACTACAAATTATTGGTTCTGTTTCTACCAAGTATTCCGAAAGAATAGCAGTAGAAGCAGTACAAGTATAAGGAACACTGAGATAATGCAGAAAAGCAGGTGCCTACATTTTCAAAAACTTGCATTTGTTACAGAGGAACACCACAATAGAAAACAAATACTGTCAAAATTCAAGTAACTGACCTATGGGTTGACAGGCACCGAAGTAGGGTTCCTTCATGCTGGAGCAGTGCATCCCTTCCTAAAAAGTCTTAAAAAAATTTCTTAAAAAGGTGTGATCCACTTTAGGCTCAGTGGATTTAGTATTCTTTGCTTTCGCAATGCTTCTTTGTAAGTTACCTTATTATATAAAGTTCTCTGCAGTAGGTATCTGTGGAGGTGACAATGGACGTTTCTAAACTGTGGAACAGCTGAAATATGGCTTTCAGAAACCATTAAGTAGATCAGGCACAATCAGCTCAAACAGATGATCTGTGCAGACTGACGCCGCTGCACAATGCAATACGCTTAGACTATGTTCTTCTTCCTCCCTTTTCCCCCAGCTCCTTCATTCTCCATTATACCTTTTTTCTGGTGTTTCAGGCAATGCTGAGCAGCATTTTATCCTGTGTATGTAATTTCAGTTGCTGTGATATAATTTTAATCATTAGCATGACCACAGACATGGATGTTTGGGAACTGATGCCTGCACGTGCCACAGAAGGGTCTAACTGACAGGCGAGAACCCATGCTCACACCTGGTCCCATACACAGGTGCCGCTCCTCAGCTAAGCTAGGCTCCGCTGACAGTGAGTGTGAATACAGAACCTCTGAAGGTCTTTATTGTCTCCACTTTCTATTTTTATCCAATTGTTTATCAGATATGTTAAGTATTTGGAGCTGATTTGCATTTCTATTTTCATTTGCCACCCAAAGGCTTCCCCCCCCCCCCAAATCAACAGCCCTTAATAATCCTTCCAAACTCCTCCACAAAACGGGTTTGTTTCCTTTTCCCCGGCCCCTTGTCCATTTTGGGAAAGACGGGCAGGCTCCTAAGCACC
>Ga0181612_133410_pt1 | contig 10836 bp, 4 predicted proteins | sample HoacroProtozoa21_FD_119630 | JGI IMG/M metagenome (GOLD analysis project Ga0181612, IMG submission 119630) | Hoatzin crop microbial communities from Cojedes, Venezuel. Combined Assembly of Gp0051906, Gp0051904, Gp0051908 | reverse complement strand
AGAAGAATGTTGATAACACTGATGTTTTCAGCTGTTGCTATGAAATCAAGGACTTTTTCCCGGTTTCTCATGTTCAGCTAATGAGCAGGTGTGCAGGAGCTGGGATGGAGCAGAGCCAGGCAGCTAGCCCCAGCTGGCCAATGGAGGTATTGTGTTCCATAGGCATCATGCTCAGTTTAGGAATGGGGGTTGGCTGGGGGCAGGAATCTTGGCTTTCTTGTTTCTGTCAGTTTGAATCCTCTTTTGTCCAGGACTTTGAACTTTTTTTTGGAATTTAGCAAAATTCGTGATTTCCGGGTTCTGTGGTTGCTACTTGGCACCTGACTGCGAATTGGTCATCAGGACAGCCCTGTACCTTTTACTGAGAGAATTGAAAACCCAAAAGCTGATTGCATCACCACTGTTGTTTGCTTTATAGGCACCTTTTATCTTCTTAGAGAGGTCCCTGGCAATATCAGTATCTGCATGATTTTTTTTTACCAGATGAATTCAGTAGCTTTAGAAGAAATTTTCAGACACAGGCTCCTGAATAACAGTATATCTCCCAAAGCTTTGTGTGAGTTATATTATAAATGTTTCAAAATGGAGTTTTAGGGGTCGAAGTAGCCTAATTTCAAAAGGAACTGGAAAGCAAATTTCAATCTGATTGCTTTTCCACCCCAGTTTTCTATATGGCTTCATATTGACTATGTATAGCTGCCAAGCTAACATTCCGTTAGGTCATCTCATCAATAAACAGTGTCCTTCCAGGAAGCCTCTTTAATTCAATTAATGTGGCAAGCCAAGCTAGGTCAGAATTGAAATTCAGTAGATATTTGTATTGCAGAGACGTTTGTTAATTACATACAGTTTTGCATAAGGGTCCTCATCAGAGAAATGCTTTAAAGGGAGAAACAAAAGTGTCCCAACTGTAATCAAGCCATCAATGCACATTCTGTGAAGGGAGAAGTAATTAATAGTACATATGTCTGATATTCCATATGAAATTAAAAAAAAATTCAACTGGGGTGGAGGGGGGGAAGCAGTCTAGTGAGTGGTGTTTAAGTGGAACTTCATTGAAGAATATAAACCCCAAATAGCAAAGGTAACAAGAAAAGAAACACTGGTATCTTCAATTAAATAGGGTCAAGATAAAACTCTGTATATGATTACATGCAGTAATTGCTGAGGAAATATTAGGAAATACTAGAATTTAATGCAAGCCACTTAGCAGTATTAGAGAGACTATCTCTACATTCCTTCCACTCTTCATCTTTAGTATATGAAAAACAGGCAGGCAACAGCATTGTACTTGTTCACGAATTTATTTTAATAGCAAACATGTGACATGACATTTTAAAGTCTGCCAAATTTAAACAAAAAGCTAAACTAATAAAGAAGAAAATCATGCACATCATGTACTACTGTTAATTGACAATGTAGGTAGAATTAGATGATTCGTGGTAGAGAGAATCGCAAACTGTTGCAGGAGTGAATGATCAGTTTTGCAAGTTCCAACATTAGGTGAAGCAGGAAATAGAAAACATTTTGATGTCTGAATTCTTGAGTTTTGCCAGAAATATTTAAATAGTTAAAGGTATTTTGCTTCATGTTTTACCTCATGTGATCTTGTGTTGATTTCTCATTACCTTCTTATTGCACTGAAAATGACCTCTATCCCAAGAATATTGTTGGGTTAGAAGGCAAACATCAAGTAAGATCCTGAAGGTGATATTGCTTTTCTGTAGAACATTAGTGTAACTGTTATATGCATTAATATCCAGATCAGGTATGCTTTCATGAGAATGTAAAAGACTTTGAGATTAATTCAGAGAAGAGTTTCAAGAATGACCCCTAATCTGGGAACCATTACCAGTGAAAGACTTCAGAAATTCAGTCTGCTGAATTTATCAAAATGATGATTAAGAGGTGATGTTATAATAATTTTCAATTATGTTCGTAAGGAAGAGATTGCACATAGATTGTTATCACAAAGTTGCAAATGTGGCCTCACAATTCAAATATGAAACAAACTGAGGTTAGAAAGAAGACAGACTCAGTGTGTCACAGCACAGTAGCGTTTCTTCTTTCTTTACTTGTAGTATACACTCGAAGTTCTCAAGGGTTCGCATGGGAGAAAGTAAGACCCACTGGTTCCAGTCTCCCAGTTATGCTAATTGATACATTTTGAAGATATCAGTAACCTGAGTGTAAGATAGCACTTTCAAGAACATTGAGAACTGTCTCTAGTGCTTTTCAATGCCTGATTTGTTAGCCTTGCTGTTTCCATACATTTTCAGCTGAAGACGCAACTCTCTGAAACACAGAACATTTAGTCAGTAACAGACATTTGCTAAAATGAAGTTGGAGGGGTTGGTAACACTGTGGGATTTATAGCCCATAACAACAGGCAGGTGCTCAGACAGCTTTATTGATGTGTTAGAATGATGTGAAGAAACCTCAGCGGGAAAGCAGGGACCTGCTTCTTCTATTTACTGTAATGCTGTCTCCTAAGGAAAACATCACATTTCTGAATTTGAGTGGCTTTATTGACACAGATGGTTCCTGAATGAGGTCTGAATTACAGCTACCAAACTGATTTGTTTTGTCAGATTTTGAAACTCTAGTCTCCTTTAACAAATAAAACATAAAATAAGACGGGGAGGTACAGGCGGTGTCTTACTGCTCTGTTCAGCCATTACTGCTGTGAGGAGATGAAAAAAGCCAATATACAGATAGGTGGCTGGTTTGCCTTGATCACACATAGAAGCATGGCACATACAGCCAATACAAGAGATGACTGTGTTGTATTTTGTCACTCCTATATACTATAGGAAAAAATAGTAGCTTGTCATCATTATGTGTCCACCGTACCAATGGCAGAGCTGTCATCCAGAGTGATTACCCCAATGAAGTGGAAACTGCAACAGAAAGGCCACAGTAATTTCAGTAGCTGGAACAGAAGTGTAACTTTGTTTAGGCAGTTTAATGACTGATTTAGGCAAGCTAGCATTAAGTGTAGGGCAATAAGGATTTTCCTCCTGTGATGATTTTTTTTGAAGTTGTTTGCTTGATAGTAATAATATGTTCTGATGACAATTTTAATCTAAGTATTCTTGATTTTTTTCAGAATGGTATTTAACAAAAGCCGTTATCATAATCAGTTTTAAGCACGTTTAAAAAAAAGTATTCTTGATTCAAAAATAGGATTTTTTCACACAGCATCTGATTCAAACAAGCTGTCACAGTTTTTTGGTCTTGAAAGAGAAAGAATTGAGATGATCTACGGGGTAACCAGTGTGGTGTTTGGGCTATTATAACACTTGGTCCCATGTTTCTGTATGTGAATTCTAACAGCTGCTTCGTACATAGGCCTGTTTAATCACTGAAATCTTACTTAATTATCGCTAGGAGTTTACAGTTGTAAAGCAGGATGGACACAGTTTCAAACATGAAGAGAGGCTTGGACCTTGAAATATGTTCCTTTAATGTCATACAATATTTAGTAAGTCTGTGAAAGTAATGAGAATATTAATGAGGAACAAAGCTGTGCTTAGGGCTCAGGTTCAAGGATTTTATGGAAGAATAACCTCATCCTGAAACTTGAGATTTCTCTACCTCTGCTGCATTATTTCCAAGTAGACATGTGTTCTTAGCTGCTAATTTGCAATGCAGATGAAAGAGTGCTTCAGCAGCAAGATTTCATTCTTTTGCCAGCAGCTTAAATTTTCATTTAAAACAACATTTAAGAAGTGTTCAGAAGATAATATAGCAGAACTCATTAAGAGAAGACAGCTGTGTAATACACAGGATATTCTAATTATTACCACTAACTACAAAGAAAAGTAAATATGAAAAAAAAGCATTTTCAAAAATGTCTTAAGTCAACTGAAGTACAACTAACACAAAATGGGAAGATTCCGACTTCTCAGAAATAAGACAGGCTTGAAAGAATTGGTATAATCTTCTAGAAAGGATCCTTTATATTATGCTATTATGAAAATAAAAGATTTTTTTTTTTAAGAAAAGAAATCATGTTGATTTGTAGCTGTAAATTGAAGGTGTGGTGCTTGCATTTAGAGAAGAATAGACTTAGTTCTGTAAATCCGAAATAGAATGTGATCTCACACACGCTAAACGTGTAATACCATTTTAACAGAATAATTTTTAGAGCAGAATTTGCTCTTCAGAGAGATAAGAAGAACAACCTATAATGAATGTCTCTACAAAAAGTAAAGACAGACTCTCCAAAAGTAATCCTTCATCCCAGCTTAAGATCTGCTTACTTCTGATCACAGAAATAATAATTCCAGATATATAAAGCATTATAGGGTAGCTGAGATTGGAAGGGACCTCTGGAGGTCAAGCCTCCTGCTCTAAGCCAGGACAGCTATGGGGTTGGACTAGGTTGCTCATGGCTTTACCCAGCTGAGTCTTGAAAACCTCCAAGGACATGAAGACTGCAGTTTCTGTGGGTAACCTGATACAATGTTTCATTGTTCTCATGGTGGATAAGTCAGAATCTCTCTTGTTTCAGCTTATGTCTGTTGTTTCTTGACTTCGTTCCTTGCACTTGTGTGAAGATATCTTCCTGTAGGAGCTGCCTCTGCCACCCCCCAATCCCGCAAGTCATTTGTTCCCTAGGCTAAACAAGCCCAGCTCCCTCAGTTTCTCCTCACAGCACAAGAGATCCCAACCCCGACGATCTCGGTGGCCCTTTGCTGGACTTGCTCCAGTTTATTCTTGTCTTTTTCGTATTGGAAAAGACTAGCATGTGTTGTCTTCAGTAATTAAAAACTAACAAATCCTGCTTTTGTGTCCTCTTATAACTATATTTGGAGATATTTCAGCTTAGACCCCAGTTCTTTGAAGACACACTGCTTCTCACTAAAGTCAGAAGACTTCCTGGAGGAAAGAGCAGACTTGGCAGTTTGCCTCTTCTCTTCAGATTTCATGGGACATCTCAATGGAATATAAAAAAGGACAACACAGAAAAGACCTCATCCTCCTCTCTACTGGGAATCCTACCAAATGGTACAATTTCTACACACACACACAAACACCCCCCAGCGTAAAGAAATTTGTCATTAGAGGTTGTTTGGATCACAAGTTTTATTTACTCAAGACTGCAGAAACACGTCCTACTGTGATCCAGTCAGCTACTGTGGTTTGCCCTGTAAAAGCTTAAAATCTACTTATTTTCAAGCAAATTTATTTTGATGTGATTGCAGCCCTTTTTTTCCGCTTTTTATGGCAAGTCATTGATGTGTAGGAGAGGAAGCTTTATTGTCCAGTCTGGAAGCTTAAAGCCTGTCAACTGTAGGGTATGACAAAAGAAAGCAAAACAGATATCTTTGCTACCATAGCAACAATGAAACTCTTCCCCTAACCCCACTGAAAAACACCAACTCTCTGTCCTCTACCCCTATGCCGTTAAGAAATTAGATCTGAAGCATTAGCTGTGTGATATTCTACATTGAACTGAAAAGCACATTTACTTATGAAACTGAGACCTCCACCCCCAAGAAATCTGCATATTCGTGCAAGGATATCACAGAACTATTTTTAGTTTCCACTGGAACTTTCTCTATGTTGAATTTAATTAGCAATGCTTTATACAGGAAAAAACACTATGAAAATCCTTACTGTGCATTGTATTCCACTGTATTTTTATCCTCGTTCTGTTCCAAAAAGCAAAATATGGAGAGGGAGAAGTTTTGGCAAAACTGAACAAATGTCAATGCCGGTACACTGTCAGGACCAGAAAACAGACTTATTTAATTTCCTGCTGAAGAATATAAATTATCACTTTATTATTAATATTACAGTCATTGCTGTTAAATAAGCCACACTTATTTTCAGTATCTTGACATTATCATTCTTTTTTGATGGGAGGGACATTTCAAGTATTGACCATTTTAGAAATTGAACTTGATCACAAGATTATCCTTCCTACTCCTCCTTGACTTTCATACTAGTAAAACTTCATGTGCACTTTTAGAGTTGTCTGTGGCCACTGATTATGTTTCTAATGTCATTTCAAGTAACAGAACTGTAGTTCAAAAAAGAAAAAGTGGGAAACTCTGATTTCTGTAAATACAAACCCATTGAAATTAATGCCGATACATACATACACTGAGATGTGCCTAAGTCATCAAAGGCCTTCTAAGGTAGAATCAACAACAAATTTACAAAAATTTTTTTTAATTTAATTACTGCAGACAACACAGCTATATTCTGCTTGCTGACTGACATGTTGCTATATATCTGAACATAATTTAAATGTATAATGCTAGGTTTTTAGTAAAGCACGTATGTCTATATCTGTGATTAGACCATTTGATACTCATAAAAAAAAAACTTTTGAATTTCTGTAACTAGCTCAAATGTTAAGATAGTTGCCATATTTTTTCAAATAGAAAAATATCATAATATGCAACATTTTGGTAAAAGTTGTTTTGATGTTACCTTCTTATATCTTTGAGGCATAAATGAATCCTGTAGTCTGTATTGTTTTTTTTTTTTCTTTTGTCTTGCTTCTCTTGTAAATCTGGTGTTCTAAGTGTGAAAGTTTTTACTAGCCTTAGAGATATCTAGCCAGCACCGGCATCTAGATACCTGGCTATATTCTTTTGGCTTTAGGTAATATCACTAGTCACCACTAACAATAAAGTCATAGATTTGGAGCTAAGTTGCCTGAATGAAACCAAGCGTTACTTTGCCCTTGTTATACTGTCTTGTTAATACATTTAAAAAGAAAAAAAAGCAAAAAAGAGATTTTGTCAATAATCATCTTTGACTTAAAAGAGGTGTTGGTTTTTTCTACTTAGATTGATGCACATTTGAGCTGCATCTGTCCTGTGCTCATGTGTAAAAGTCTCTAGCAAGTTTAAAACTTGAAGTACTTCAGTGTTAAATTTCAGTGAATCTTGTATCAATACTTAAGAACAGAGTCCTTTAACTTCACATTGGGCCACATGTCTGTTCACAGTAATTGGGGCTACCAGTCTGCAGTCAGAAACATTTCCCTGTGCTGTATTCATGTGAAAGCTTAGATCTTCATAAAATTGTTTGTAAATCTGACATATCTGCCTTCTACACCTTACAAGTGACTCAGATTCTCACATTTGCTAGCTGAAGTTTCCTAAAAGCACCCTGACTACGCTGGCATCCAGGAAATTTTAGCTATATGCTTTTTTGGATATAAAGCTGAATCTGAGAAATCTCCTGAAATCTTGTCTCTATGGATGGACACTTAAGGTATCTGAAGATAAATAGTGACTGAGTGTTTCCTCTTGTTATACTGACATGTAAATCTGGAAAACTGTGAGCTTACTGCCCATATGAGCTTCTCTGAGCAGATGGTGGGGGCATCGCATGCATTCTTGAAGGCTGTAGGTCAGCAATAATTCCAGACATGCAGCGTTAAAATAATGAAGCATACAGCTAGAGATAAAAAGGGAGAATTTATTTTATGGTAACACATTAATAAAAAAAAAAGAACATTTTAGAACTAATTGCTGAAAGTCATTTGAGTGTAATAGCTGTGTAGACTTGTGTTGTGGTTTTAGCCCACAGCTAAGCACCAGACAGCCACTCACTCGCCCCTTCCCCTGCACAGTGGGATGGGGAAGAGAAGAAGAAAAAAGTAAAACTCATGGGCTGAGATAAAGACAGTTTAATAAGACAACAAAGGAAGGCATAATAATAAACAATATGCAAAACAAGTGATACATAGTACAATTTTTGTCATTGCCCGACAACTGATTGCACAGCCAGTCCCCAAGCAGCAAGCATGGAACTCGCGGTTTTTGCAGAGCGTGCTGAGCTCACGGAACTTGCCAAACTCACAGAAAAAATTCCTGACTCCCATTTATATACTGAGCGTTCTTAAATCGAGCTTGACTTCAATGGTATGGAATATTTCTATGGGCTAGCTTGGGCTGGCTGCCTGGCTGTGCTCCCTCCCAGCTCCTGCACACCTGCTCGTTAGCTGAACATGTGAAAATGAAAAAAAGTCCTTGATTTCTTGGCAACAACTGAAAACATCAGTGTATTACCAAAATTCTTTTCATACTAAATCCAAAACACAGCAGCTATTGGAAAGAAAATTAACTCCAGCCCAGACAAAACCAGGACATTGTGCCAATATTATACTCAGAAATTATAACTGGGAACACCAGCCTTTTGTTTTATGCAGTGTTTGACTGTAGAATAGAGAGCATTTTGATGTGGCACTGTGGGCCACGGTGTTACCCAGGGCCCTGTCCTCCATCTGCTCCTGGCAGGGAGCTACCAGCTTGGAGAGTCCCATTGCAGCTGGGCTGCGGTGGTGGGAGGGATAGAGCTGCTCTGAGAGGGAAGCCACAGTAAGTGACCAGGATAGGCCTGGCAGAACCAACATTTCTGGGATTTTGTGGTGCGGTGATTTGTGGCTGAGATACTAGACTGGAATCCGGAAGATCTAGAGTCTTTTCCCACTATCCCAAGGGCATCCACCTCCCTGTGTGGCTCTAGATCTATAGAATAGGGGCAGTAAAATCATCCTTCTTTTACTTTCTAGTTGATTCTTCTATTTGATTCATTACTGGGTACGTTTACGGGGCCCATCACCCCTGAGACATATGTTCCCTTCGTAACAGTAATGAAAATGAAGCCAGCAGGCAGTTGTGCTGCGGTTGTGATAGGTCATGGGAGATGGAATTTGGATCAAAGTTTGATATTTTGTGTTACTTTGGCCCTCACTTTCTCTTAAACTACTTTCAAAGTATTTTTATAGCATGTTTTATAGTCCCTTCAGGATCATGAGTTAGTTCCTTTTATCTTATATTTTTCATATTGGATTTATGTTTTCGCTCAAGTCTTAAATGTTTTCCGTTACAATGCTTTTCATCAGTTTTAAGAATATTGTTTCCCTTTGAATCAAACATTTAGAACACAAATGTGTTATGCATGGAATTAAATCATCTGAATATTTATTATTAATGATTACATGTAGAAGGAAAATAGCACCCATTTAGGAGTTAAAAAAAAAGGCAAAGGAAACGTGCAGTGCCAACACTCTTGTTGTACATGGGGTTTTGTGGAGCTGCTCTAAAAGTAAGCAGTTGGCAATAAGGCAATAACGTAGCCTGAAAATGATGCAAAACTTGTGGGTCATCTTTGCCAGGATCTCTGTTCTTACAGAGCTGCATCTTGCCTATGGTATTTGTGGTGGGTTACTGTTCTCGCTTTTCAAATGACCAAAATTTTTTCACTCTGGACGGGAAGGTTTGCATTTCTTCCTTTGCCACTTTACAGTGAACTTCTTTTCAACAGCAGATGTGACACCAAGCTCGGCAGAATGCAAATATTTGTCCTTCATTGGGGTCGCTCCAAAGCCCTTTGCAACAAGCATGGATCAGTTGGCTGGGAGGCAGCTTCTGGCGCCTCGTCACTTCCCTGGGAATTTTGTTTCATACAGGCTCCGATATATTTGCAGGGAGAAGAGGGAGTAGCGTTTTTCGGAGGAAGCACTGAATATATTGATGCCTGTTCTCTTGTTATTTGAGATCCATGTAAGGCTTTCATGAGTACAGTGCTTGAGTGCTTTAATATTATGCCACGTAAGGTGACAAAGGTACTAGCTCTCTTTTTTAGCGTCTTCCCAGCCCAGAGGCTGTATAAATTGTGTTACGTTCTCTCAGCAGCTATTTCTCTCCCTTTGGGGGCCTGTTGTGAAGAGGCAGATGTGCCTGGGGTGGCTGCTGCAGCTCCAGGCACCAGCACAGACCGCAGCCTCAGCACACCACTCCCTCCCTCCGGCCAAGCATCTCAGATCCACTGAGGACAGAAAAGATTAGTAGCCAGATTTCTAACGGCAGTGTGATGTGTAACACCTAAATACCTTTAAAAAAACAACTTCTAGCCTTTAGCTTCTTCTTAAGAAATATAAATACTTGAGGAAAGGGCAACAGTATGAAAAACTGTGTGTTTGGCATTACCTACATCTTGCCCTGTGCAAGGGGGCTGGGGGAAAGGGCAGTGGGAATTTGTAGTCCTTATTTTGCATCAGGGAGATGTTTCAGGGCTGTGCATTAGGAAGAGCAGTGATGTTTCATTCGTCTGACTAAGTCTATGGTGCATCTTCAAGTTGTTTGTGTGGTCTAACACAGGGCTGCCTGCCTGAGCCTGGCTCAGGGAATTTCTTCCGTAACAGAAATGGGCTTTTGCCGTAAAGGATAGTAAGAAATGGTCTGTGTGGTGCACAAAGAATATCGAGGTTGATTTAAACTTTAAAAATTCATGACTCTACTTTTTTCTATAGTCTTCACTCAGATCTACTGAAAATCACAAATATTCTGGGAAGAAAAGCAAGATGAACAGGCACTTAATGCTTTTAACGTCCCTGCAGTTTTTAAATATTGTTGGCATCTGCGTTTTATCTAGAGAGCTGCAGGAATAGGGACTGTTGCGCAGGTGTCAATATTAATTTCAAATTGGCAATTCACAGCTATAACTTGTCTGAAAGATAACTTGTGTATGTTTCAAAAGCCATTAATTTGCTCTTTAGAATGCAGAAAAGGGAATTTCCCAGAAGACTATTGATCCTGTCAAATTCTGAGGTAACAAAAATAGTGATTTCAAACCTTGCACAGAGTTAACTACAGTCCTGCCAGAAAAGGCAGGACATATTATTCTGTCATATTACATTTCATTACAGCTTCACGTTCCATTGTTAATAATTGTAGGAAGGATAAAACACATTTTTACCATAAATGTTGGGAAGCAAGAATATGATGATTTTATGCTTAGAGGAAAAAGATTGTAATATATCTGGAGCTTGTTCTAGCAACATTATTTCAAAATTTTCTTGTT
>Ga0181612_130157_pt1 | contig 10836 bp, 6 predicted proteins | sample HoacroProtozoa21_FD_119630 | JGI IMG/M metagenome (GOLD analysis project Ga0181612, IMG submission 119630) | Hoatzin crop microbial communities from Cojedes, Venezuel. Combined Assembly of Gp0051906, Gp0051904, Gp0051908 | reverse complement strand
GGAAGTTCAGATTGGACATTAGGAAAAGGTTCTTCACTGAGAGGGTGGCTGGTCACTGGAACAGGTTCCCTGGGGAACTGGTCACAGCACCAAGCCTGTCAGAGTTCAAGGAGTGTCTGGACAACGCTTTAGTCATACAGTTTAGTTTTAGGTAGTCCTGTGAGGAGCAGGGAGTTGGACTCGATGGTCCTTATGGGTGACTTCCAACTTGAGATATTCTATGAAATAAAAAAGGCACACCAATAATTTCCCAAAACGGCAGCAGAGTTGTGATGTTCCCATGAACCAGCCAAGACATTTCTCCAAGAAGGACAGCTGCTGTGGCCATCCAGGAATGTCACTTTGGGAAGCCTTTGATGTGTCCACCTTTCCAAGTGGCACTCAACATGCTGTCAGGAAACACAGTCTGGGGTTTGCTGTTGCTACAAGGTTTTAAATGTCTGCAAATGCCATGCTGGTATGTAAAGCACCTTCTCTAAAAGATACACACCTATTTCACCCCAAAGCCTTTAGAATCGCTGTTCCATGACTCAATTCTGCAACATTTAGTCGTGCTGAGCTGTTTCACACAGACGTCAAAATCTCGGGGCACGTCTCAGAAGGGAAGCCTGTTTGCCTGTATCGCTGCCCGTGATCAGTTTTGCAGACAGGGTGTTTTCCGATCTAACTGCAGTTTATTTGGCGATCATCTCCCCCTCCTCCCGGAAGATGAAGGAGGGTTTTTCTCTCGCTCTCTCCACCTGGGCGCTTCACGCAGCTTTGCCTACGTCAGCCCTTCTGCGGTGAGGGGCTGCCCGGCACCGACCATGCTCCCCGGGGCTCTCGGGGATGCCAAGGAGCCTTCCTCATACGCCAGAGGAGGATGAGGTGGAAGGGGAGGCAGGGGCAGCGGGGCTGGGTAAAGCGGGGAGGGAGCTGGTGCGGAGAGCGAGGTCTTGGCCGGAGGCTGAGGAGAGAGCCTGGGGCGCCGGCAGGATGGAGCAGACGGCCTTGTCGTGCTGAGACAAAGGATGAATGATTGCTTCAGAACATTCAAATGACAGAAAACAGGTGGGGGTGTGTGTGGAAATATTAATATGCATATACACAGGAGCGCGCACACACACACACCTATATAGATTTCCTTAAAAGAACATTCAAAAATTGCTTGTTTTAAAAAGTGATGCCTGTTGTGTCCTTACAGTAGCCCTGCGTAAAAATGAAATCTTCTCTTTCAGAAGAAAGAAGGCATTGATACAGAGCGCTGAAGAATGAGAAATAACACTGAAATGTGCACTCTGTTGCTTTCCTTCAAATTCCAGTTCACAGGCTGAGGTGATTTTTTATGTAGACTTTGCAGGTGCATCCATTTAAGTCATGGCACAAATGAACGCAGCCAACTGCGTATGAATGATTGCGCTCTCAGACACCCATAGATGAAACGGCATTTCGAACGGGCGACACAATCAAAGCAGCGCTCCGACAGCACCTCAATGGGCACGATATAAAAATCTGAACAGGTACGTGAGGGGCAAAGGCTGGGCCACGTCTTTACACAGTCGCCGTGACCGGGTGTGCAGGGGAAGACGCGGGTCCCCTGGGGCACCGCACGTACCCCGGTGCGGACGCGTACAAGGGGGCACGTGACCCTCCGAGCGGACAGTGAGCGGAGAATATTCTGATTGCCAGGTGAGTACGGCTCAGACATCTTGTCACTTTGATGTATGACGTTATCACCGTCATTCCTGCTAACACGACGACTCTTTCTCTTTTCCAACATCTCGGATATTTATCTTGAATTGCCAAGAGAAATGGAATCAGATGAACATTTAGGAGCGCATATATATATATAAAAAAAATATACCCCGGTGTGAAAGTTGTCAGCTCTGTTCCTTCAAGATCAGGAAGGTATTTCACACATGTTCTCGTTTTCGCTTCTCAATCCCCTTTTCATAAAACCCCTGCTTTATTGAGTAAATATTAATGTAATTTCACTGTATTTTTTCCTGTAGCTTGACAGAAGTGGACAGAAAGCTGCCAGTCAGCTCACGCCATACAAAATGGGAACCATCGAGGGGAAGAACACTTCAACCATTTGTCTGAGAAAATCTAATTTGTAGGTTAATTTGCAAATAAAAATGAGCTTCACTGAATGACAACCGACCACCTGCACAACGTAAGAAATTTGGAAATAAAAAAATTGTGGGTGAGAGGAAAGTATGTCAGTGGAAATGTTCCCACTATGAGGACTCTTAATTGCTTGTGACCCTGCTGTGGAAGAAGGTATGGGAAAATTAATGCTCTGAGCAATATTCATCTTGCTGAGTGTTTTCCTTTCTTTCTTCACTCATGGTTGATGTGACCTTTTTGGACTCCAACTGCTAGAGGAGATGTACTGCAACATGCAGAGCACGTTATTATTATCTTGAATGTTCTCCAGCTTTCGTACCAAATGTTTAGTCTGCTTGGTCAGGCTTAAATGCCCTTTGCTTTTGACTTCTGAAGATTTCTGGTCCAGATCGCACACCTGGTATGTTACTGCAGTTTTCCTTTAAAGAAGCACAAAAGCAGTTTTTGTTGCTGAAATGCAGCACTACAGGATAGGCGTTTACAAAAACTATTTAAAACAAAATATTGTCAGAAATCAAACAAAAGTACAGCTTGCCAAATCCTACTTCGGGAGAGCTGGCAAGTCCTCCGCAGTGACATCCTGCTCACCAGGCCCGGGCTCTTACACCAGAGGTGGTGCCACGTGCGGTGGAGGTGGTTATTCACATTACACCAGAAAAAGAGGACTTGGTCACACATACTGTCCTTGCTTTCATGTTTATCCAAAAGGCCCCTAAACAGGGACTTACAGTGGCTCCGAACCCCCAGATCTGGAGATGGAAAGAGGAACAGGCAGAACAAGTTGGGTTTTCCAGAGGTTTTCACACATAGCTTCACCTACGGTCTTACCCTGCAATAAGAAGTCTTGAGAAAAGGTATTAGTAGTATATTAGCACCATGTACAGAGTAAAAACAGAAATCCATTTCTTTAGGACACCAGGCAAAAGAAAAACCCTATAGACAGGATGACAATTCTATGAGAAAAAGAGATTTTCATATTTGCAGGATGACTGCATTTCACTGATATGATGTATCAAATTTGGTATGCTATTTGCCCCCCTAGCCCCCCCCCCCCCAAATCAGTAAGGAATTGTAATTTTTCTCTTTCCACCTTAAGCTTTGGGAAAAATATTTCTGAATTGGACTTGTAAATGAAAGTAAAGAACAGAACAGCTGTAGCACTGGCTACAGAAAAAGTGGTCCACTCATGAGTAGATTATGCCCTTTGAAATCAATGAAACAGAATTGCTGTATTTTTTTCCATGTATGGCCAAAGCTCAGATAACCTGCAGTCCCTCAAAAGTATAGGCACTTGAATATAAATCCTTAGATAACCCATAATTTCAGATAACCCACAAAATGAGACAGGGAGGCTGCAGGAGAAGGAACGCAGGCTTTGTGGGAATCATATCAGGGGACTATTAAGATACAGAAGGCTAGATTTTGCCTTGTATATGCCTGTCTACTGACAACTTATACGATCAGCTAATAAATTTTGATGCCATTTGATCAACTGCAGTTTCCTGACCTTTTCATCCCAATTCCGCCTACTGATTTCACATGCACTGAACCCCTTCAAACCTTGCGATTCAAACTGGGATTGCTGTGTACAGCACCCTTACAGAACAAACAGTCACTAGGTTTTAGAAGAGGATCAGCCCTCTGCACTTCCAGTTTCCCTGAAAATGACCCCAAACTGGCTTCTGCACATTTGAGATGAAGCTAAAGATAATGTCCGTCACACCACAGACATTGCTCAGCTTGTGCGTGGTAAATCTCAGGTTTGTCTGAAGCAGTCAGACTCAATCTGACACAGCTTTGTTTGTGCCAGAAAGCGCTACAATATTTTCTGAATTTCAGGAAAGTCAAACCCTGTTTTCTTGGCAAAGGAGGACAGGCAGAACAGCCCAAACTACCTGAAGAGATGTGGAGCAGCTTGGGTGTATTGGCAACATGGTTTTTGGTGCCATCTTTGCCAGATTTTTCTCATCTTCCTCCTAATTCCTCTGTGGTTTTGGTCTGTTGTGCAGCCTGGGAATGCTCTGTGCTGCTGCAACCGTGAAGGGGGCAGCGGCGGCCATAGGGGAAGGGGCCTTGTCAAGCCCTGACTGCTCCTTTCTCTCCCTTGCAAGTCTGTCCTGCTCCATTTCCACCACTGGATTTACACACTGGAATGCTTGTAGATGTTTCTGTCCTCTCACCAGCTCATTCTTCATAAAGCAACAACCTGAAGGGGGATTGCTCATCGCTGGATGCCCTCCCGCCCACGTGGAGAGCATCGGGATGGAAGGAGGCTCCTCCGGTGCTGTTTGCGCTCGTTTCCATGCGAGATTCCCTCCCTTCATTTTCTCTTATCCCAGTCCCATGAAAATCATGTGTGGTAGCCACTGTGCTACAGGGTGTGAGTAGTACTTTCACTAAGTATGTTCCGTGTTTGATGATGTTACACTATGTTAAAACATGTTTTTTATTTAGTAGTTTAATTTGCCTACCGTTACTACACCATACAACCCAACCCAGTGCGCTGAAAAGCTTACCCCAGTGTACGCCAGTGAAGAAGGCAGGTTTGAAACTGCAGGTACTAAGGAGGTGGAAATCATGATGCGGAGACCACTAGGTTACGACAATCGTAAGATCATTTTGCCTAACTTGGCAAACTCTACAGTTGACTTTGAGCAAAGGATAAAATTGCCAAGTCTGCCTATGTTACGTTTGTCAGACAGCTGACCAAGACCCATTTCTGTGAGGGAGTAGAAGCCCTCCTGTGTAACAAGATGAGGCGTATCCCTGTGTGTATTTTAGCAATTAACCCACTGTCATGTGCACGGGGAATGCTGAGGACCTCGGTGCTTACACCGCTGGTCCCCTCCGAAGGCAACGCCGAGTCCCAGCTCAGCCTTTGAAAGCTAAAACTGACTCGGGTGGTGGCTTCGGGTGCGTGACTCCAGGTGCGTGACTCCAGGTGCACTTTCCCCACCCCTGCTCTGCCTGTGCCTGACTACCCAGCTCAGGAAGGCTTCCTGCCACTCTTCAAAAAGTTTTTTAAAAGCTGCCCATGCTTTTCACCCAAAGTGTTCATGACAAAAGTTGAATTTTTCCTCTCGACTCTCCTAGCCTGTTGCCTTGCCAGCAAAGGGACCCTGCCCTCTCTGTTTGCCCCACTGCTGGAACGCACCAGGAGTTCCCTCAGTCTGCCTACTCCTCCCTCTGCTCCAATAAACCTTACCCAGACCAGCCCTGGCACTTCCCAGCTGCCACCATCGCACCAGACCTTCAGCTGAGAGGCAGGGTTGGAGGAGGAGATGACCAGGAGCGGGTGAGGATCAAGCCAGGGACCTTGAGAGAACTCAGCCCATAAGTGTCCATGGGACCTGGTGGGCTGCAGCCAAGGCTGCTCACAGTGCTGGCTGCTGCCCTTGTAAGGGCAGCGTCACCTTTGGAAGGTCTTGGAGAGCAGGGCAGGTGCCCAGAAACTGGAGGAAGGCAAATCTTCCACCCGTCTTTGGAAAAGGCCAAAAGCACAACCTGGGGAACACAAGCCAGCCTGATTTCGGTCCGTGGGACCTGTCCAGTCTCTATCAATGGCACCATGAGTGCACTCTTATCAAGTTCATGGATGACACCAGACCAGGGGGACCAGCCAGTGCACTGGAGGGCAGGTCTGCCACCCAGAGAGACCTGGGCAGGCTGGAGGGATGGGCTAGCAGGCATCTCCTGAAATTCAGCAAGAGCAAACGCCATGTCCTGCGCTGGCAAAGGAAGAGTCTCCCGCAGCGACACAGCTGGGGCTGAGCTGTGCTTGAGCCAGCTGCGTGCCCCAGCAGCAACAGCAGCCGAGAGCAACCTGGGCTGCACCAGCAGGAGCCCGGCCAGGAGGTCCAAGGGAGTAACTAAACCCCTTTACTTGGCAGTGGTGAGACCATGCCTGCAGCAGTCTTGTGTCCAGTTTTGCCCCCCCTTAAATAAAAGAAAGATGATGATCAGTTGGGCTGAGTTCAGAAGAGGGCCCCCAGGCTGGCCAGGGTCTGCAGCACTTCCCTGTGAGGACCCACTGAGGAAACTGGGTCCAGCCTGGAGAAGAGATGGCTTTGGAGGCACCTAACAGCAGCCCCCCAGCACCCGCGGGGAGGTCATCGAGGAGGCAGGGCCAGGGTCTTCACTCACAGAAATGCATGGTTGGAGAATGAGAGACAACAAATAATAGAAACAAGAGAGGTTCAGGCTGGATATGTGGAGAAAGGTTTTCCCCAGGAGGACAATCTGGCCGCGGGACAGCTGCCCTGAGAGGCTATGCAGTCTCCATCCTTGGGGATTTCAGCGAACAGCTCTATCAAGCCCTGAGAAACCTGGCCTGACCTCAGCGCTGGCCCTGCTCCGAGCAGAGCCTGGACCAGCAACCTCCTGAGGGTTCTCCCAACCTGAATCATCCTGTGATCACATGAGTCGGTGGAAATGGAGCCTTGTGTATAGACTCCATAAGCAAGGGTCCTGGCTGTAGGTGATGTCACTGAGAAGAAGAAACGTAACTTGGAATTTTTTTGTCTTCCCTATGTTTAAACTCTCATTCAAAATGATGGATTATTTCAGGGTTTTCTTTTACATTACCCAGATATATTCATACACACACACACGTCCGTATATATAGAAACAGAGAACGCCTGTGCATTTTCCTCTGTGTATTTATCCACTAAACGCATGTTTTATAATCCTCAGTGTTTTGCCAGGCTACAGGGTAATCTGCTTCATTCAGTAGTTACCCTTGCTCAGGAAATGCACAACAGCCACAGACGCTCCACAGCTCGGTTGCTGGGTAAACCACAGCTCATTTGTATGCAGCGCCCTGCGCAAAAGTGATAAGAAGCCAAATACTCCTAGGAAACAGCACAAATGAAATACAGCACGCGGGAGGCGAAGTATTTATAGAAACAAAATATCAGCATTTTCCACACATTTACACAAAGCAATTTCAGTCTTTTCATAGGAAAATAAGAACATCTCTGGCACTCATTTACTCATTTCCCTGCAGTCATATATTTTGGCCGAAAAGCACTGACTACATAGAAAACCTTCAGGTCACAGCAAATTAAAGATCAATGACAACCTAAAATAGACGCTGTCATATTTTCACTCCTAACATGTCTTTGTAACAAGAGCATTGTTTTAGTGAGTAAATAACGTGACATTTCTGCTTGAGTGGGATTTTAGCACCGTGGCTGAACCCTGCCCGCAGATCCCCAGCCTGCTATGAGAGAAAGAACTATATCTGCACTTAACTGCTCGGGACCTCTGGATCGATTAGCTGAAGTCTCTTGAGTGCAAGACAGAGGCTCGCTGATGAGAAGAGCAGCTGACCACATCCTTGGCCACGGCTCTGTGCAGGGCGGTGAAGCCTTGCTGTGTCCGGGTGTGATGCCCACCGGCACCCCTGAGGACAGAGCCCCTGCTCCACTGCAGGCACCAGACCCGCCCCGGCTGAGGGTACTTCTGGCAATTTGGCCAAAATGCTTCAGCCTTGCTCACGGGAAGCAAGGAGAGGACCGTGACAGCCTGTTCCAGGACCAAACATTTGCATCCTGTTCGTGCCAAACACGGCAGAGAGAGAAGCGGGTCAGGCCAAGCCTCATCACCCACCCACGTCTGGTGTTGCTGCTGGCGTTTGCCCACCCATTCCCTCCCAGTGCATGCCGGGGCCACCGAGCACAGCACCCGTCCCGCTGCCTCCCTCGCCCGGCTGACGGAGCCGCCTGCCCTCTGCCTTGCAGTGGATAGGTAGGAACAGAGACCTACCTTTAAAATGCAGGTGGTGGACTCTTCAGTCTAACGGTGACATTTTAAGACTCTGATTTTGTAACGTGTACTCGGCCCTCCCTGCGTGTGTGGCTCATGTGGTTTTATGAGTAGCATTAAGCCTGTGGAATAACACTTAGGAACTGGAGCAACAGTACAGCTGTTTAGTCATTCCACAGTAAAGTAATAGAATATATAACAATTTTTGCAGGAAGGTCTGGAAATAAGCACCCATTCAGCTAATTCCAAGTATTATTCCCATTTAGCTAACGATGTGAGCAAAGGTTGGGCGACAGCATCAGCTGTACCTTCTGCTACAATCCTCTGGCTTAAATCATGCTTTCCCTTCTGTAGATTTTCGGGGTGGGGATTTGGGAATGCGTGAAAAATAGATGACAAAGTCCCAGCTGAAGTGGGAATGTATCTTTTATTGCTCTTTTATTGCTGGAGTTTTTATTACGAACATGGAGAAACAGGAAAAAATGAGAGAAAATGTTGGAACCTTCTAATACAAAGCAAAGAAACAAAACAGTGAATAAACGAGAGCATTTGAACTAGGAAACGGAAGAAAGACATAAAAATGTCTTTTTTTGCCGCCATAGCCTACCACTGAGTCAAAAAAAATTGTTAGGCAGAAATTGTCTTATCTATTAGTAGAAAAGTCATGAAATGTAATGGTACGAAGTAATCTTTTGCACGTCTCTATTTTAGCCTTCGTTCTCTTCAATCTCTGTCAAGGTTAAATAAGGGACTAGACATGCAGCGGTCAGTAGCTGCCGGTGATTTACAGAGAGCCAAAGGCAGGCTTGGGCACCAGCGGAGGCTGTGCGGCAGGAGCCATGAGGTGCTGCTGGTCGCACGTCGTTCCACCAGGGATTTTCCCGAATCTGTTTTCTGGCTGTATCTACACACACAATGTGTGCAGGTAACGCAAAGACATTTAAAAAAATTCCTGCAGCACAGGTTTCTTGCTCAACAGGACAGCAACCTGCGAAGCTTCAAATCTGTTCCCACCTGCCAGAGGAGGGATGTTATGTACTGGCCCTACACAAGCCTGATAAAATGAAATAAACTGGGGGAAAAAGGACGCAGTTATAAAATATTTAAAAACCTAATCCTAAAGCAGCTGCAAAACAGCAAAGCTGAGACTCTTTTAGGCCAAAAATGTGGAGGCCTTGCAAGTGACTCTGCTTAGGAGGAACTGCTGTGATGCCGTTTTCTTACAAATTTTCCGAGCCCTGTTCCTTCGGGCATTGGAGGGATTAAGGAAACAAAGACAGCTTCTGTGCTTCTACCAGACGGCGTGTTTCCAAACCTGCCCCTCCAGGCTTTTTCTCAGGGTCACGCTTATTTAGGGTAGGTCTGACTTTCTGCTCAGTTCTCTGTTGTTCTCTTCCCTTGCATCTGTTGTCAAGGATCGGAAAAGTTCCTCTTCCCAGCTCCTTCCTATTCTTCAGTGAATTTACATACGTCTTCTACTGTGTCTGGTGCTGATACTAAGTGCAAGATGGTTGCTTCACCAACTCCTATAACACAGCTAGAGTAGTATAAAACCTATTGGAGACAAAGATGAATATCCAAGCTCAGGACATCTGTTTCACCCTTCAAGACACTTAGTGATTTACTGAGGTCTTTGAAATTAATGCGGACACTCCATTATGTTTCGGATCATATGGTTAACATGATCTGGGTTCTCCAGAGCTGTAACAAAGGCATCAATGTTTCCAACTTGCGTACCCAAACAGCATCTCTTTTCCTCATATCAGATTTCTGCTTCCCTTGCTAGGATCCTTGTCTATATTTCAATACTCATAAATCATACCGAAGCAACAAAATAATTTCTTTTATTGAAGAGTCTCTTACAGGGTCAGCAAGATCTTATCTACAGCAATGCACACGCGTTAGAAGCTGCATTTTAGGACTTGTAACTTTCAGTTAAAGAAAAAAAGACAGGTTAGGAAAGTAAGCTAATAGCTCTCTGCACAAGGTCCGGGTGCAGAACACTGAAACCTCTGCAAGGCATCGGATGGACTTTGCAGGCCACATCAGGGAGGGCACAAGACTTGTCCCTCCCATAGGCAGAAGGATGGATCAGGGACAACAACTGACTCGGGGTAGGCTGGAGGTTAAAAGAAAAACAGCAAATCTGATGTAGAGATGCTAGGTTAAATGATTGAGGCATCCCTTCTTGTGCCTTGACCTTTCAGAGAAAATTGACCGTGTCTGAAGTCAAGCAGGCTGCACAGCTTGGGAGTCCGGGCATCACCTACAGAACACGGTTTTCAGCAGCGAGGTGGCCACCTCTCAGATGGCTTGGTTGATGCCTCTCTCTGGTGATACCAAGTTCAAAAGGTGCCCATGCCCAACACTGCCCAAGACTTAGGGCTCCAGATCAGGGGTACTTAAATTCAAAGGAGATGTAGAAGCTGGACATTTCTTTGCCTCTGTCCCCATGAAAGCCTTGAGCCACTATGTTTGCTTAGAGCACCTTAACCTATCATGGCATCAAGGACCTCATGAAATGCAGTCCCAGCACTACTTCTAAAATATCATTATAAGTGCCACCTTCCGCCTTCCTTCATGTGCTGGTTTTGGCTGGGGTGGTGTTAATTTTCTTCACAGTAGCTGGTACGGGGCTGTGTTTTGGATTTGTGCTGCAAACAGTGTTGATAACACAGGGATGTTTTAGTCGCTGCTGAGCAGTGCTTACACAGCATCAAGGTCTTTTCTGCCTCACACACCACCCCACCAGCGAGTAGCCCAGGGGTGCAGAAGAAGCTGGGAGGGGACGCAGCCGGGACAGCTGACCCCAACTCAGCAAAGGGATATTCCATGCCTTATGATATCATGATCAGCATATAAAGCCTGGGAAGAAGAAGGAAAGGGGGACGTTGGGAGTGATGGCATTTGTCTTCCCAAGTAACCGTTACGCGTGATGGAGCCCTGCTTTCCTGGAGATGG
>Ga0181612_111382_pt1 | contig 10836 bp, 15 predicted proteins | sample HoacroProtozoa21_FD_119630 | JGI IMG/M metagenome (GOLD analysis project Ga0181612, IMG submission 119630) | Hoatzin crop microbial communities from Cojedes, Venezuel. Combined Assembly of Gp0051906, Gp0051904, Gp0051908 | reverse complement strand
TGTGTCGTCGTCCCCCCCCCCACCTCCAATGTTATAGTTCAGAGTAAACAAAAGCAAGCAGCCTCTCACTCCAAACATTTCAGCCATCCCAAACTTTCTCTGGAGGGGGGCTGCCCGTGGAATTTTCCTCGTCCAAAAGAATTTCGAAATGTTCCCATTGCAGCCTGCTCTGACTGGAGGCCAAGGCAGCTCCGAAAAGCTTCACAAAATGCTCGAGCTGCACTCTGCACAGCCCTGGCTCCGGCCGGAGGCACCAAGGACAAGCAGCCGCTGAGCCCAAAAGCCCCCCTGTGCTCAGGAAAACCCTCCAGTCTGGCAAACTCGCCGGAGGGGACTGAAAGGCAGATCCCAGCCTGTGAAATCCCCCAGCCCAGCCCATCATCTGAAGGGAGCCAGCCCGTCCTGGTGAGGCCAGATCCTACTTTTTATATTCTAAGCTGCCACTGCTGTTATTATTGCCCCGAGATGGCAATGCTGGTGCAAAGCGCTTGGGTGCACCAGTCTGGGGTTTGCATCCCAAAGCACATAGTGTTCCCCTTTGCAGGCGGCATCTCCGCAGCACCAGCTGGAAAGGAGAGGGTGAAGCAGCTGCTGGAGCTCCTTGGAGGAGCGGTCAGTGGCACCCCAGGCAACTGGGAGGGCAGTTTGCATCCATGCCACCTGCTCAGTGCTTGGGCAGACGGAGAAGGAGGGGATGGTGCACTGCATCCATCCCTGGGGATGCAGCGGGGGGCACAGTGCTGTCCCCTGCACATCCCTGGGAGATGGTGCGTGGGAGGGAGGAGGAGTTCCTGATCTTGTGGAAGGTGTCCCTGCCCATGGCAGCTGGGTTGGAATGAGATGATTTATAAGGTCCCTTCCAATCCAAACCATTCCATGGTTCTGTGAAATGTCCTCCAGGATGAGCCATGGTGCTGGATGCCACCAAAGGTGCTGCTCCTCCCTGGCCCACAACACACTGTCAGGGTGTGCACCCCAGTCCCAGAAGAGGTGAGACCCCAGCGTGGGCAAGCAGAGACTCTCAGGAGCTCTCTTGGCTCTGGCTAGGAACAAATGTGGTGTGAAATCCACGGGATCCTGGCATGGGGGTGCCAGCACTGCCCAGCCCGCTGGGAACGGGAGCACCGGGGGTGGCCCCTGAAACAACCAGAGAGAGAACAGTGCAGCCAAAAAGCCCCACAAGAAAGCCAGCAGTCATGGGAAGAAGCACCCGAAGCTCAGCCCAGCATGGATTTGGCTGTCAGTGCAAGCTATTGTGGCGGCCTGGCACACTGATGTCCCCTGCTCACTTTCCCGAAAGGTCCCTGGACTGGTGTCACTGGGTAGGTGGTCTCACAGCCCAACACACACCCCGACACGCTGGGGAGCCCCTGCATCCTCCCTCCCCAGGCACACACAGATTTTGGGTGCTGCGAGCCCTCGATGCACCCCTCCTGTCACCCCAAGAGAGAAAAGCCTCTCCGGTACCCACCGTACCCCCCTCCCGCAGCATCCTGACCCGGCGGGTGCAGAGCCCTGTGCCACCGCTGCAGCGCTGGCGGTGGGGGGAGATACCTCGGCTCCACGCTGCACGGGGGTCTTGCCGTGGGACGGGGCTCCGCCGGGTGCCCCCGCTGCCTCTGCACCATCTCCCTGCGCCGCCTCACCGGGCTCTCCTCCTCCGCGGAGGCTGCTCAGTGGCTGGGCGTGCGAGCGGCCCTCCCCCCCCCCAGCAGCCCCCCTCCCCTACAAAGGGGCCAGGCAAAGGCAAGAGCCCCCGACACGGCAGATGCGGTCTGTAAGGCAAGGTTCCCCCAGGTGTGTTGGCCTTGGCTGGGGCTCAAGCCTGTCTAATTAGAGCTATTGAAAACGTACATTAAAAAAAAACGATGGGGGAAAAATAATCCTCTCCCCTGAGCTGGGGCCCAGGGTTTGGCCGGGGTTTCTCGGCAGGCCAAGCGCAGGCAATACAGGCTCTGCTGGCAGCAGCCCGGGGAGGGAGGGTGTTTGTGGATATTAAAATGCACTCGTAAAGGAGAATAAAAGGGCAGCCTTGTTTCGGAACGAGTCTCCGAGGCTTTCCCCTCTCCCGGCATGCTCGGCACCTGGCCGGCAGCGCGAGTGGCTCCCCCTTAACGCAGCTCCCCCAGCCACCCCCGGCTCCCCCAAGGACCGGGGGGCTGCCGGCCAGACCCCCACCCCCCACAGGTTACACCCGAGCCCCTCGGGGGGGGACCATATTGGGGAGCCCCTCCCCAGCGCTGCAGCCACTCGCACTGGGTTAAAATTACAGCTGGAGCTTCTAGAAAACCCACTCCTGCACATCCCTTCCATGTGCCCTCGCAGCTCCCTGCCTCCCCCTGCTCACTGCCCTGCAAGGCTGCCCGGCCCCAGCTGCTCTGTGGCATTGGCATGGCAGCCCCGCCAGCATTTCACCGCCTGGCCTCTCCCTGCCTCCCTGCCGGACGCAGAAGCCGGACGGGGTCTTGGCCAAGGTTTAAAATTAGCCCCAGGCACCCAACACCCTCGGTGCCTGCACAAAGGGGCCATGGCACAGTCCCATGTGGCTCCCTGGTACCTCGGGGTCTCCCCCCATTCCCAGCGGCTCGCAAACCCCCACCTCCCCAAACCCAACCCCAAAGCGGGATGCTGCCTCCCCACAACATCTCCTCTGCCTTCACGCTGCCATGCCCAGCTCTGACAAGCCGCTGCTGGGGAGCAGCCGCAGGCATCAGACTAGCAAAGGTGGCCCCATCCCAGCTCCACCTGCTCGGCCGGAGATGCCCAGCGCACATTTGGCTTCACCGCTGCCCTCTGCCCCCTCCCCAGAGCAGCGAGGAGGCGGATGGTGGGCTGCCAGCCCAGAACTCCCCCATCCATCCCTCTCTCCATCTCTCTGCCTTTTCCCTGGCAGAATCCTGAAAGTACAAGCTCACTGAGCCCCCCCGTCCCCCCGGCTCCTGGGGACCCCGGGCACACCCCACCGCTAGCCACGGCCCAAATGACTAACGCCCCGGCAAGCGAGCCGGGTGCCGTCGAGACGAGCAGGGCCCGTCCCTTGGCTGTGCTCCCTCCCTGTGGCGGTGAAATCACGTCTGGAGAAAGCATGGGGAGGGAGCTGCTGCCCCCCACCCCCACTGCTTCCCAGCGAGGATGCTCGCTCGATGCCCGCTGGCTGGCCGCCCCAGCTCTGCAAACCCTGCATCCCGACAAGAGGGATGCTCCAGGCATGCAGCTCGCAACAGAACCGCACATCTCACCTCCTCCTCCTTTTTCCGGACCCCGTAGTAGCATCCCAGCCGTGGAAACGGCTGCGGGACGTGGAAGCGCGGCAGCAAGCCCCAGGCACTCATAAAAGCGCTCATGGGGAGTGGGCAGGAACCTCTAACCTCCCTCTAACCTCTCCCGTAGCAGTGCTACCCTGCCAAAGCCTGGCTGGGGGGATTGGGGGTGGCAGGGGTCCGCTGACACCCCCCACGGCAGAGCAAACTGGCTCATGGAAGGAGCTGGTGGCTCTGGCAGGCTGGAAAACCCCCTGGGCAGCACCAGAAGGGACGGTGAGGGACAGGCCACCGCCGCTCGCCTCCGACCTGGCACGCAGCACGCGCCGGCTGCAACGGGGGTGACTAATGTGGCTCTTTAAACGCCTCCGACGGCACGGGAGCGTGGCTCCGGGTTAGGGTTTAATTATCTGCCTTCCTCCGCAGCCCGCGGTCTCCTCTTGCCGAACCGCCGCGGGGACCCTGGGGACGTCGTCCGTCCCCCCTCCCCGGCCAGGGCTGCTGGCATCGAGCGAGCGGGGCCGCGGCGGGGAGCTGGCCGGGAGCACGCCGAGGCTGCAGCTGGGGGCTATAAAAAGCACGGCTGTGGTATGCAGCGAGGCACTGAGAGGGGAGTAAAATAAAATCAGGTGGTGGATGAGTCGGGAGCTTGCTTCTGCACCACGGCTGGCCCCGGTGCTTGTCCTCACCCTGTTCCCTGCCCAGCTGACAGCCCAGTGCGGCTGGGGCAGAGCGGAGAGCTGAGATTTGGCAAAGGACGGAGGATACAGGGCTGGGTCGGCAGGCAACGGAGTGGGTCAAGGCTGGGGGAACGATTGCTGGCTCCGGCACGCAGGCTTCTGCCCGGGATGGAGGCATCAGAGCCACCCACCCCTCGCCCAGCCCAGAGACGCCGGATCCGGGCACCCAGCCTCCTGGCAGCTTGCACCGGAGGATTAACCGTGCCCTGATTTACGGCCAGAGGTGCCTTTGCTGGGAGGGGGGCTGGCACAGCGACAGCGAGAGCGGGCACCCCACCATCGCCTGGCACCCCAGTCCTGGCGGGGACCTCACCCAGTGGGGACAGCGATGGCACGAGCTGGGGACGGACAGGGCTCCCCTTGGGCCGGCGGGAGCTCCCTGCTCAGGGACACGCTGTGTTTGCACAAGCCTGAGCGGGGGAAGGTCAGATTAATTTTAAACCTGAATAAACAAGGAAAGAAGGCAATGCCAGAGCTCGCCCTTCCCAGTGGGGATGCCTGGCCGGGTACCCGCAGGGCTCAGCCCTGGGGCTCGCATCACCCCTGGAGACCCAGGACAGACCCAAATCCCACGCCCGGGGGCCTTCCTTTTCTGCAAGGAGCTCCCGGCTGAGTCAGTGCTGGCAGCACGAAGAGCGGCTCCCGCTCGCCTTTGCAAAATCCCTCTGGCCTCCACGGGGAAGCACCCGCTCCGGGACCCCCGTTCCACTGGGGACAGCACAGGGGCTCGCCTGCCCCTCTGCCACAACGCACAACAGAGTCTTGGGAAACAACCAGGAGGAATAAAAAAAAATAAAATTGTTTGTGGGTCAAGAGGAAAATGGAAAAAAAAAAAAAAGTTTGTGTTTTTCGTGCCAAAAGGAAAATGAAAACCAAAACATTTTGTTCTAAATGATAGGCCTTGTTTAGTTTTCAGTGGTTTTACTTTTTTAAAATGGTTCAAGTTAAATCGAGCTAAATTTGGCTTCCAAACATTACCTTGGGGTGGGGAATAAAATAAAATTTAAAAAAAAAAAATCAAAACATCTCATTTGGAAAATGTCAGAGCAAAACGCCACGGCTTTTCCAGCCCTGGGAGAACCACAGCCCGGTGCTGAACCCAGCCTCAGCTCACAACTTGCGACGGCCTCCCCAAAACGGCCTTTTTTTCCAGCGAATAAAGCAGCTGCTGTGCCGACGGGCAGCTGGGAAGGCTCGTGCCCCCGTGCCCAGCTCCCGTTGGGGATGTCCTCTCTGCCGGTCCTCGGGACCTGGCGGGGCATGGAGACCCCGCTGCAGCCGGCAGCCGCGTGCTGAGCCAAATCTGAGCCGAGCCGCTCTCCAAAACTCCTCTTTAAATGTCTTTTCTATTAGGTCAGCATTCCTGCATCGCCCAGGGAAGGTGGTTACGGCCGGCAGCCCGGCACACAGGCTCCTCGGTGCTGGTTGCTGGCTCTCAGTCAGCAAGCAGCCTGCCCACGCTATTAAATTACTGAGAAAAATGGATCGTTTCACCAAAAATTAGGTGCAGGAACTTCTCGCGCGGTGGCAAGGCGAGCTGGTAATTGGAAATTCATAGAGCTGGCCACAAAAGCTGCCTCTGGCTCTGCTCCACCCTCCCCTGGTTGCGGCGAGGGATAGTGGAAAGGCGTTTGCTGCCATCCCCGAAAAGTCGCTGCCGATGGAGATGCAGTGGCCATGTTGCCGGCAGCGCTGCCGAGGTCCCCTGTGCACCCTGGGAGGGTTAAACACCGCTGCAGGGTCCCTCTGCCCACATTAGATCAGGAAAATAACTGGGGGAAAAAAGCTCCCAGGGACCCTTCCGGGCACTGGAGGAAGAAAATCCTCTGTGCATGGCTGGACCTGCTCGCCACTAACCACCCTACCGGGGACACATCTCATGGGGACAACGTCTGGGGATGCAGCAGGACACGCTGCCCCAGCACCCGTCTCGCTCTTCCAGCTGCAACCCAGGGTTGAAAACCAAGTCTACCTGCCCTACGGACCTTGCCTCGCTTACGTTCCTCACCCGTCCCAGGCACAGCACGAGCACCACTGCTGCTCCATCCAAGCCTGGGCATCTCAGCCTCCTCTTCCCGGAACACTCCAAGTCCAAACGTCTGCACCTCGTCAGGCGAGCGGAGCCCTCCGAGGCATCTCCGGAGAAAAATGACCGGCTGTCGGAGCCGCCAGAGAGCCCGGCGTGTATCTGCAGCCTCCAGTGGGGAAGGAGGGATGGGGACATGCAGCAGACCGAGAGCTGTGTCAACAGGATGCTCCCAGAGATTGGTCCCTCCGGAGTTCATGCCGGCTGCTCCCCGTACGGTCACAGCCACCCGGGGGGCCGCATCCTGCTCCCTGCATGCACCACCTGCCCCCGGTTCTGCGGGGAGGGGGAACATGGCAGCCAGGGAGCCCAAGGCACTGAACTGTTTTTTGTGTGCTGGGGGTACAAGGATCCTGGGCACAGCCCCAGCTGGAGAGGTGGAACGGAGCTGAGTGCAGGATCAGGGACGCTGAGGGAAAAGGGATGCTTGCCTGGGCACAGCCACGCTCCATCCACAGAGCTGCAAAACTCAAAGCTGGGATGGGGTGGACCAGCCTCTGAGGAGCTACAAAACAGCCCCCCGGGAGCCTCACAGAAGCTAAAAAAATCAAAAGCAGCCAAAGCACCAAGGAACCCCTGGGGTTGCGTGTTGGCCCTTGCAAGACAAGGATGGAGCAATAGCTGGTCGGGTCCACCAGCTCCTCCTAAGCCTTGAGGCCTCGGGCAAAACTCATGGAAAGCAAAGGAAAGGCTCCTGCAGATTTCCCCAGGGTCTGGGGGCTGGCCCTGGCTCTGCAAGAAAGTCTGGGGAGACGCCAGCTGGCCCGGGCACTCTGCGTGACAGCAGCTTTCACAAAGCCAAGCCGGGCCACCGCGGCCCAGTCATCCCCGGGGACCTTTGCGGGGCCATTGCAGCACAGCTGTCAGGAGCTCTGTCGCAACACCGGCACGGTGTTGGGCCGGCCCGCGATGGAGACCTCGCACGACGGCACTTTTTGTTTTTGTCTCGCCACTTTTGCAGGAAGGTGAGGGCCGAACCGTGCCTTCCGCGGCGAGGCACCGATGCCCACGCCGACCTTCATCAAAGAGGGGCTGGCGAGGCCCCTGGCTCTAGATGCAGCTATCGGTCCGGCCAGGATGAAGCGCACGGGGTGTTCGGTCCCAAAGGAAAGGGCTGGTGAAAGCACAGGAAGGAGAAGGAAACAGCTGGACGGGCACTGCCACACCAGCCTGCAGGGACGGGCTCCAGGGACGCCATGCCAGCCCACCGCCTCCCATGTGCTCTTCTGCGGGGACATCCACACCCTTAGGGCTGCCAGCAGGATGGTGGGCAGCAGCCCTGAGCCTTGTTTGGGGCTCCCCAAGCTGGGACAGAACCTGGGGACAGTCCCCTTCTGCCGAAGTCAGGAGACCCTCGCCAAGCTGCTGCAGAGGTGATGCTCCCCCGAAGCTGGCACCTTCTCCCACACCCTCTTCCCCATTGTGCGTCCCCAGCATTGGCTTTTCAACAAGGCTCAGCATCCCTTGTTTTCACTTTAGGAGTTGGGGTAAACCAGAAGATGCCCAAACGACCTTCTTTCCACTGTCAGGATTTTATTATATTAAGGAGCCCTAAACTTTTCCACCTCTCCCTATAAGGCAATCTCGGCGGGTCCATAATTGTTTTCATTAGGCTGTTTCTATTTCGGCCATCTCCATATTGAGAGGAAGGGACCAGAGCTGAGAAACTTCTGGGGAGCCCCAGGTTGATTTCCAAAATGCTTTCAGCATCCTCCTCTCTCCTGGTCGATGCATGGTCTTACCTGCTGTCCCCTGGCCATTGCCACCCACACAGGTTGGCCCCACATCCACGCCAGGTCTCACCCAAGGTCCCTCCAGCCTGCTTGTCCTCTCTAAAAGCATCTTCAGGAAATGTGTACGAGCAGGGCACTCGCGGATGTGACCTTCCCCTATCCAGACCCTTCCGAAATCCCTTGTAACCTTTTCCAGTAAGGACCAATCCCGCTGGAGCAAGCCCAAGCTCCTCTGGTCAGATGTCTCCACAGCACACAGTCCCGCTAGGATGGAGGTGAATCAGGTCTTGACATACTTCTTGTCTCTCTTCTCCTGGACTTCCCCCACCCCAAACACAACAGGAGGAGACGTTTGCCAGGCTCTTTTTCCATATCCCAGACTCATACCACTGGAGAGAAGGAAGAATCACACCTTTCAGCCCAGCCCTCTGCCTGTACCAGACAGAGCAGCACATGGTCCGGGGCTGTGGGTGCTGTGACTGTCCTAAAGAGCCTGAAGCTCACCCTGTCCCACTCCTGTGCCAGGGTGACTCAGAGACCTGGGAAGCAGCCAGATATGAGAGATAATTCCTGTTAACATGCTGATCCCTGACACGGCAAACCTGCTTCTAATTTCCAGAGGAATTTTCCTTTTTCCATGGAAATGGTACATGGGAATCTGGCTGTTGGAGAAGACGACTCAACCACAACTCCAAGGCATCTGCACCCTTCCCCACCTTCACAGCCTGGTTGGGAGGAGAAAACCATCACCGGGAGATGCAGAGAGATTTTCTGGTAGGAACTCGGGTCATAAGGTCACCAGATCCCCGGCTGGAGAGATTTGGTGATTTTCACACACGCGATGCTGTCGTAACCACAGGAACACTCAGAAAAACCAAAAGCTCTCTAAACATCCCAGCGAGTCACCCCAGACACCCCAGGGCTAATTCCTGACGCTGACTTTGTATCAGCATCCCAAACGCCGACGAGGCCCCGGCACAGCCCCCATAGGGAAAAGCTCCCGTCCCATCCAAGCTCTATCCTCAGATACGTCTGGCGGGGGCAGAGCCACCTTCTTCCACACCTGAACAAGAAGGGGGCAAACAAGCTGGGAGAGCTGCTGAGATTTTCCTAAGGGAGAACAGCAGAGCCACAAGCTGGCACCTGCCCCCTCCTGCGGGCAGCATCTCGTGAGGGGTTCTCCTCCAGAGCCAAACCCACGGGAGAAGAGGAGGCAAGAATCCTCCAGCTTATTTAACCTAATGAGGAAGCTATAAATACAGCAGGGTAAACACCGGAGAGGGAGAAGAGGTCTTGAACTAGAAGCACAATGTTGGCACAAACCCACGGGGGAATAAGCTCTCCAGGAACGCATTAGGCAGGAAACCGGAGGGAGGTTGAGCCCTGCGTGAGCAGGAAGAGTCTGGAGTCGCCTTTGAACAAAAGTGGAGCGGAAAGAGAGGGCTTGAAATGAGTGTTCCGCTAGCTCATGGCAGGTGAGGGTGTCATGCACCGTTAGCATCCGTGGGGGTTTCCCCACTCAGAATGGTCCAGGAGAGCCAGTGGAGAAGGGCATGTGAGGCAGGGTACCTGCAGGCTAGGGGACGCAGGCGTGGGCTGCCCGGGGGGCCCACCCAGCGTAACGGCTCCTGATAAACCCAGCAGCCACAAAGGGGAACCGCCGCTGCTGCTGCCACGATGAAGACGGCGGGGAGACTCGCCACGCCGTGAGTCATTCATTCATCCTTCACAAACAGGGCCCGCACTCGGCCAAGCATCCTCCTCCCCCCACCGCCAGGACAGCTCTCTGGGACGGGGAAAAAGTGGCTTATCAGATATAATCAAGTTTTCCCCTCCCTGCGAGGTTCCGAAAAGACTGAACTTCATGGAGTGGGAGGCAGGGCAAAACCAGAGCTGCTCTTCTCCCAGCTTCCCGCAGGCAGCCTCTGCCTTCAGCTGCATCCCCCAAGGTTTCGGCCCAGGGACCCCTCCCCATCATCCTGCCGCACCCCACATCCCCTGCCCACCCACCGCCGGTCTCTTGCAGCCCTGCGCACAACCTCCGTCCCCCCGCTCCATGTCGCTTCAGCTGCCAAGGTCAGCTCACGGGTTTCTGGAGAGGAGATGTGGCCCCCTTCACTCCCCCCAAAAAAGGACCAGGTCAGTGAAGCAGAGGGTGCGCGTGTGCTGGGGGGACATCGTGGCCATGTAGTGTCCCCATCCGTGCCGCAGGAGCCCCACCAGCTCGCAGCTCGCTCTGCGGCTCCTCTGCCCTCGCCGCGGGCTGGGATGCCGTGGGCTCCGTGCAGCCGTGTGCGTAACCGCGCCGCGATCTGCCCTCCCGCAAACAGAGCCAGACTGCAAACACCCCACCTCCTCTGGCAAACGCGGCGGCCAGACGTGGCTGCAGCCTGCAAGCAGCGGGCACCTCCTGGCACCCGAGGCGGCTTGGCACCGGCTGCGCCACCGACGCCGGTCAATCCAACGCCGGCTCAGGCACAGCAACGCGGCCGCGAGCCGCTGCAGCGTCGGGTTTCTCCCCACGGAGACCAGGCGCAAGGAAAATGAGACGGCCAAGGCACCCCCTGGCCCCGCCACAGCAGGGTCTGGGTTTGCCGACAGCGATGTCCGAGCCAAGCTCAACCCCACGGCCCCCTTTGACGCCCAGAGCCAGAGCCCGGAGGGGACGCAGGGGGTGACCCGGCCAGCCGGCGAGGGTGGCAGTGGGCACAGCCCAGGGCTGGCAGGGGATGGAGGAGCCGTGACTGAGATGGCGTCCCGGGGCAAGGAGGGACAAGGCAGACAGAGAGCCCTGCCAGTGCCCGCGCATGGGAAAGCGCCTCTTTCCGCGCCTCTTGTAATTGGGAGCAGCTTTTCCCTCCCCGGACCCCCCAGGAGAAGAGGGGCCCTGCCAGGGAGGCGATTTGCCTGGTGCTGTTCCAGCTTTCCTCCAGAAAACTCCAGCCGTAGACGGGGGGGAGCTGAGTATCCTGGGGGGGGAGGCGGGAAGACCGTCTGTGGAAGCTGAGGAAGGGGGG
>Ga0181612_179652_pt1 | contig 10837 bp, 7 predicted proteins | sample HoacroProtozoa21_FD_119630 | JGI IMG/M metagenome (GOLD analysis project Ga0181612, IMG submission 119630) | Hoatzin crop microbial communities from Cojedes, Venezuel. Combined Assembly of Gp0051906, Gp0051904, Gp0051908 | reverse complement strand
GGACGGCTGTACCCTGCCAGTCGCCTTCCCCGCTCGTCCTGCCTTCGCGAACTGCCACGCAAACTGCTGCGCCGCTCCCGGGCTACTGCGCCGCCTCTGTTTGCCGGCTCTGTTCGCCCGCGCTCCTGGTCGCTCACGCTCCCTGGGGGCTGCTCTTATCCGTGAGGGCTGATATTTATTGTCAGCTTAACTGAAGCATAACAGCTTATTCCTAATAATGAAATAGCTAAAAACATTATACACAAACTTGTTAGTATTTGCTCTTTTTTCTGGTCTTGTACTTGCTCTTTTCAACTTGTTTTTACAAGAAGTCACTAGAACCCCGATTTTTTTCACTGGAAGGGAATGGTGGTGTTGATGGGTGTCTTCCTCTTCACTTCATGATCTGGTCCACTTGTCTCTAATAAATGTTCTACTGTTCACAACATCTTCTTAATCCTTTGCTTGTCCACAATTTTGAAGTATATTAAAATGTCCTATATATGTTATATATTGCATATATTGAAGCTCTTTTCTTCCCTTTATTCTCCATAAAGCATCTTACAGCCAGCATCAAAGGTTGCATTCCTTTAAAGTCTTGCACTAACCAGTGATGAGTTCCTTATAGCCCTGAGGACTCCCTTATCATCTTCTGCTCATAATTTCAAGGTTTCTATTAAAATCTTGCAGCTGAACTTTTGAGGTGCTTTGTTATAAGCCCCTGTTTTATTTCAACAGCTTCTTAGTTGTGCATTACTAAAGTTTTGTTACCAGAATTTAGGAAGGTCTTTAGTTGTTCATTTGTTTACTGAAACATACGCACGCATATAAATACAAAGACACATGAAAATAATGCTCTCATAACCATTTGGTGACAAAATCTACAAAGGATGACAATATCAACAGCATGCTACCAAAATCTCTTTGCAACAGCTTTCCCCTTCATTGTCAAGCTATACTTCTTGTTCTGTAGGTTACTGATGTCGATAAGGAGAAAAAAAAATCTGCAACTGACTGTCATAATTAATAAATAATTTTGAAGTAACACAGAATAAAGGGCAGAACAAAACAATTTTACTTGCAGTAATATCACTGAGCAAATCCATCAGGTCTAAAATGGGGTATTTGTTATTGTACTGGACAGGAAACTAAAATTGATGCATTATGTACACTCTATCTAAAAATCATAACAACGGTTTTTGCAGCTGCTGTAGCAAGATGCATTCTAGTGGGAGAAAGTAAGTAATGAAGTACCTAGACTTCATCTTTGTGACCGAACTCCTTCATGCTTTTAAAGGGCAAAGTAAAACAGAAAAAAGATACGTAAAAAAACAACAAAAATGAAGGAGAAGTAAAAAAAAAGAAAATAAGAAAAATATTAAAAAGAAGAGGGATAAAGGGAAAGAAAAACAAAAAAAGAAAAAAGAAAAAAAGAAAGTGAGGTAATGATAGGAACTTTGAATTATCTTCACAAAGAAGAACTAGAATATTATGCAAGAAGAACTGAATGGTCTTGTAAATGTACACAGCACATAAAATTCTACATTATAAAATATAAGGTCATTTATTTATTAAGGACAGACTAAGCACACTAGTAGCAAACTTGTTTTCTTATTAAGGACAAAGAAGAATGAGAAAAAGTGATATTTTCATTTGTCATATGTGAATCACCAACATGATAAGGCCATGAAAGAGTCAAATAAAAGCTCAAGCTCAGTACATGTTAGGCAAAATATTTCCCAGATGCTACCCAAAATGCTAGAAAGGTTCAATTCACAGACTAAGTGGTCTACCTTTAGGTGCTGACACAGATGTTTCCTCCATAGTTAAACGTTTAAACTCACGTTGTAAACAACGAGCATCTAGCTAGTAGATAGAGTCCAAAGAGTAAATCAGCTCAAAATGGGCAAGATTCAGTTGTATCTACTGGTATTGGAGATGATCTAGATGTTTTGAGGCTTCCACTGAAAACTGACATATAAAGGCTGCTGAAAGACCTAGTTCTGTCCAAAGCAGCTGAAAGCAATGCCTCATACTCTGGCACATTGCAAGTTACACTACCTCTTAATGTTTAGAACGATTTGTGCTTTAATAGTGTACCTTAGGTTGAGTCAACGGCTAGGATCCAACGATTACATTAACTATATCTTCATTAACTATAATGGGAGTTAGATAGCTAGTTTACCTTCATATACATGAGCATATTTACAAGTGTGACTCTGAAGCCAATTACCACACGCTGTCTACTTTTAGTGACCATGATAAAAACTAATTCACAAGATCCACAGAGAAGGTCATTATAAGAATGAGCAAAAGAATGAAGAGCTGCTTTCATATAAGAAAAATCAGAAAAAAACCAGCTTTGGAAAGACACTGTTGTGACTTTCAGGTGATATATGAAAAGAGGGAAATTTATTATTCAGGATGAAGAACACAGGTATATTTTGGTCATGAAAAAATGTAATTTTCCTGTCAAAAGAAACTTTGCAACAATGACATGCTAGAGTACTGTGAATAGGCAAGTGATACAATTTAAAAAATTTTATTACATATGAATCTATGTCTTGAATACTGCAAATTATTAACCAAAAAAGTAATCTCCAGTGTGATTGAACTGAAGATTTAAAAACTTTTTCCCACCTAAATGATTAGCCATAAGGGTTTGTCTAACCTTCATGGAAATTGACATCAGCAAACCTGCTGAGAATTTTATTTCTGAGATCACTGGAGTCACTATGGCACTTACATTTTGGAGGGCTTTGAGAGCTTAAAACTTGCCAGGAGAAAAAAGGTCGTAGCTCTGGCAATCTTTCAACATTGACCTGCTGTTTGAATAAAATCCTTCTGTTACTCAAATTTGTGGGTAATCCAGTTAATAAGTAAATCGGTTTAAAATTAAATGTTTTAAAAATCCGCTTATCACTGACTATGCTCAGATGGTAAAACCTTCACAGGAAGTTAATGCGGCTTAGACATCTATTACTGAGATCATTCTTGCTGGAGTCCAATTCAATGACAGTTACAGGTTAATGTTAATTCAGAATTAATCACTGAAGTAACACAAGGTCATGCATTGAACGAGTTAGTTAAAATGAACAACTAGGATGCTACTCCTAGGCACTCAGCAAGTCTTTGGATGTCCCTTCAATAGGTTAATGTTGCCATCTATTATACACTATTTTCTATACTGTTTTCTATTTTATGGCATGCTTCATTATGAAATTCATTTCCTGTTTATGATTTTACAGTAATCTTAACTGTATCTGTGAAACTGTCAGCATTCAAAACAATTGTTCTGTACTGAAGATGAGTTAACAGTATTAATTGGCTGGTATTTTGAACAGCTTACCCCAATGAGACCTATCAAACAAATATTTTTTGGCAAAATTATCAGTGACTGTTATGATTAATTGTTCCTTTGATTCTCATCACTTCAGCATTGTCTTTAATGAAGTAGTTCAATGTGGAAAAACAAATAAGAATGATATTGTCTGCTTTGTAAAATTTCTAACCAAAGAACTCCTTATCGGTTCTGCTTTAAGGATAACGAATTATCAGGAAGAAATGTATACCGAGTTGTTTAGGGCATAGGCCAGGATCAGGCATGGTCTTTTAACTCTGTGTTTCTGCATTGTGACAGGATCCATCTCTGTGAAGATGTCTTTTAGGTGTCAGTTCTGTACAAATGATCAACAATGATGACAATATAACGTATTATACACATTCACTGATAAAAAACCCAGCAGTATTTTTGAAATAACTGTCTATCCTTTACCAAATGAAAAGCATAATTTTTTAAACTCTCTTTTAATAGCAGACCAGAGTATACCTGACTGTATGATTATTTTTAGATGTCAGCTGAAAACACTAGCCATGTTAGTTAAGATATTAATGTACTGGAGAGTGAGTGGAGTAGATACTAAACAATGCTCTGTCTGTAAGATTTATCTGATACTTAAAACTTATGTAAAGGAAATAGACAAAATAATTGAAAGTAAACATTAAAAAGTTTGTGTACTGAGGTTCAATATTGAGAGTTAATGAAAATAGATCAAAAAAACAGGGACAGAAAAAGCAATAGAAAAATAATACTCTAAAATTTATTCACACTGCTTAAGTGTTCTCCCTTAATTTTCTATATTTTTCTAGCTTTTTACTGGCTGCATAATGGTCAGTCTTCCTTTGCTCTTCAGTGGAGAAATTTTCAGCCCTTTAGTTTTTCAGTTTTCTTTCATTCTAGATTTGCATCTTCTTTATTAGTAGAGCAATTAAGAAATTTAAAAGTGAAGCATTTGCCTTTGAGGTATCTTCTTACAGAGAAACTAAAAAAAAAACAAAACCTTTTGAGAAAGAAGAAAATGTTTAAATATTTGTGGAAGTTTGTTTAGTTAGCTCTTTGAAGGATTCATCTTGTTCAATTTTGTTATCTAAATTAGGAGGCTTGCATAACCTAGGCTGCTTCAGCAGTTGATGGTGTGCCAATATTTTTCTTTTAGTGATTTTTACTATTTAAGATATGGAATGAGTGCCTTTTTGTGTTACTTAGAATCAGCTTTCCCACTATAAACTGGGAAATATATGTTAATTTAAAAGCCTAAATCTGCAGTAAAGAGACCACATAAAATATCAAAATTCATTACTAAGGTTATACTTAACTCTGAAGATATTGGCTGCTTTTGTGCCTGAATGAACATTTTTTCCTTTCTTCTACGTTAAAGATAATTTCTATCTTGTAGCAGAAAAAAATGTTTCTAATTCCTACTGCTATTTGTTTACTATTGCTGTTACTTTTTTCTACGAAAATAAGAAAGGAAGGAAGGAAAGACGCAAGGAAACTGTTCATTTGTGTTTGTTACTTTCTTTCTTTTTGCTGCAGCCTCTCATTTGTGACATTTGTCTAGCAGATTCATAAGATACTGCTGACTATGTAAGTCTAAAAAGAAGATTAAAAACAGTGCCAGAGAAGGTGGACTTGGAAATATGTGGGTGCTTAAACTAGCCTAAACTTTCCCCTCTGTATTTACTGTCTTGAGCATTTTGCTAATTTCATGAGAAAAATGCCTGGGGACTCTCTACCATCTTCTCCTGAAAGAAAAGTGTTTAAATCAGCTGCTCTTCTTCTTAGTCATGGTCCAAGAGACAAGAAAGTTAGATGAATGTGGAGTAGTCTGTCTTTATCGAGATTTTTAAAAAAGAAAAAAAAAAAAAGTGAATGTGAACTCTAATCACCCCTTCTAATGAGGAGCTGAAGATCTTAACCTTCGATGAGAATTCTGAGTGATGGATCCTGAGTTAGAAAAAGTTGTAACGTCATTCCCTCAGATATCTAAATTCAGATGAATGAGATTTTAGCTATTTTGAAACCTAATATCAGTTTTCTTTCCACATTCCCAATATAGGCTTTGTTTGTCCTACCTGGGTACTTATTCAATACCAGGCACAGTAGGGACACCTTGTGCCCTAGAAACCTGTATCTATTCTGGGATATAAGACATGAGAATATATCCATTAATTTAACACTTTAAAGATTTTATCAAGGGACATGGTATTAGTTCAGTGAGTCAAAATCTTTCTCAAGGTCATATATTAACTCTTACTTCCCTCTTTTCCCCCAGCATCATGCCTAAAAAGGTAAATCTAGATATAAAAAAATAAAATTAATTCTAGTGTGATGTTTGCTACTATTGTATACATTGTTTTTATGTGTGAGGGAGAGAGATAAGCATAAAACTATGCAATCTTCTTTCTATTTTACATTCGTGCTACTAACAGCTGCTGCTCATGCTGTAAAAAAGGTGTCCTGATAAAGAAGTTAATACTGTATATCTCAGTGGATTTTTTGGTATGAATTTGTTTAGACAGATAGATATGAATATGCATACACATTATAATTGAATTTCAAGGAAATAAAGTTTCATTTGAGAAATCTTCATAAACTGAAACTCTAGGTCAAATATTATTTTAATCATCGTAAACATTTTCAGACATTGTTTTAAGCTTAATTACAAGTGCAGCCTGAAAGAATGTCATTAACACAACTGCTATCTGTGCCTTACATATCTTGGCCCTAAGAAATAATGGAGAGTTATCACCAGAATTTAACAATATTAATTACTACTAGTTAGTTTATACTGCATAGCTTAAGGACAAAATACAAATCCCCAAAGATAAACTAATCTCACATTGCTAAATTCCTCTAGGAAGGTTCAGTCATAGAATTTAGTGCTTTTGGCATTTATAAATTATTTGGTTCATTATAACAAAGACAGTTTGACATTTGCAAATGCTACAAAATTTCCATGTCTTATTGGACCAAGTACATAAAATTGCCAGGGTGTATACATTTTTTGCAGAACAATCTTAAATTTTTTCATGTCTAGAACCCTGGTCTACCACAGAGTAGAGATAAAATAGTTTTTTTGACCAAAGCATCACAGTGCTAGTCTTATATCAGTCACGCTGCAATCATGAGTCAAGCAAAAATAACACTAGCCACCTTGCTTTTCATGTGACTGGTTGAACTATGATATACTTATATTCAGGTTTTCTTAAAGATTACTACACCATTATTACATTTGGGGCATGAGGGTTGATTCTGTCATTTATTTGACAAAATTATATGTGATATTGTACAGCAATTTGAATTCTGTTTTTTTTATGACTTGGAAAATTAATGTGTTGCTTCTTACAGAATCATAGTATCATAGAACCATAGAACCATTCAGATCCAAAAAGACCCTTAAGATCATTGAGGCCAACCATAAACCTAACACTACCAAGTCCACTACTAAACTGTGTCCCTTAGCGACACGTCTACATATCTTTTAAATACCTTTGGGGATGGTGACTCAACCACTGCCCTGGGCAGCCTGTTCAGTGCTTGATGATCCCTTCGGTGAAGAAATTTTGGCCTAAACATTCCCTGGCTCATCTTGAAGCCATTTCCTCTTGTCCTATCACTTGCTACTTGGGAAAAAGAGACTGACACCCACCTCGCTACAGCCTCTTCTCAGGCATTTGTAGAAAGTGAAAAGGTCTCCTCTTTTCTTGAGACTAAATAACCCCAGTTCCCTCAGTTGCTTCTCATAGGATTTGTGCTCTAAATACTTCATGAGCTTCATTGTTGTTCTTTGAACACCACAAACCAATAACTTTTTTTCTATTTGTCTCCCTGAATCTTCTGCTATAAGATTACAAATACCATATTTAGTAACTTTGGTGAATTATGAATAATATCTTGCTGAAAGTAATATATTTTTGATATTTCTATAAAAATACACCACCTTTTTTTTTCTTGATTTTATTTATTTATTGTGATTCTTAAGCAGATGAAAAAGTTTCACCAAACTTTGAAATGCATTATGGTATATGCAAGTTACTAAGGACATTGGTACTGTTAAATATTACATGTCTCTATGACATGTAGTTTTTACTCCTAAATATTTCCTCTCATCTATGCTTAAATAAAACTTTAAAAATACCCAACTTTAGTCTTAATTAAAAAAACCTCTTAACATTATAAAAACATGTTATAAAACATTGTAAAATAATTTATCATTGCTGAAATCCATATCAGAGCATGACAAAAATTATTAGCAGCATAGGAAAAATTAAAACATAAAAAGCAATCTGAAAACAGGGGAATATTCAGAAAAAAACTTCCTAGAATGGTAATAGTAAAATTTTAAAAGATTTTCTAAAAATCAGTTATAATACTAAATCTGACAATTTACACTTTGTAAATTTTGTTTTCTTTTGCGTTGTTTTGTTTTGCTTTACTTTCAGATTGATAATTTTTTAATCCTTTCCAGCATCTCCAGAGGATAAATTATTTATTTTCCCTGGATATTATCTTCCACTGATGGTCTAAGTAGCAATGGATTGCAAGCTTGCGAACAAACATATTCATTCAGGAGGTTAACCCAGCAGGAATACAACCACTAGTTCTGGCTGTCATCTGCTGTACATTACATTATAATACTCTGAAAACAGAACAGCTGGATAATAACACATGTTCTCATAGTAGTTCAACACCATTACTTGGTAACATGTGTGTAATTGCCTTATATTACAAAGAAGTAAAGATTATTGTGTAAAATGACTATTAGTAATAGTTAGTTAAAAAAAGGTTTAATATAAAAATGTTGGACTACTCTCATAACTTGCTTTATTTTTCTAAATAGACATGTCATTTTAAAGGAGTGAATTCCTCTGTATTTAATTAGCATGTCCAGAACACTAAACAGTCAAGCTTTTTTTTGTCATACAAACACTTAAACTAAAAAGAAAATGTTTCCTTGGGGATGGGGGAGAGGAGTGGGGTTCTTTTGTTTTGTTTTTGCTTTCTTGATAGTTTATGTTATGGTGGGTTATTTTGTCTTTTGCATGATCATTTGATTGCTCTTTTTATTTTTCCTTATTTCTTTGTGTGTATTTTACATAATAATTTGATGTTTAATGTAACTTTACAGATTACAAAGTAGTATCTTGCAGACCTGGAAAGGCTGTCATAGTCAAATCAACATGTCAATTTTTATATTAAATTAAAAAAAAAAATCAGAAAAATTTTTAGACTGTTACTGTTTAAACACCAGCTGCACAAAAGTTTTTCCATCATTATTATGCAAGACTATGTGGTCTTCTGCACCTTGTGCACCTAGCTTTCTTCGATCACAGTGTTGTTTTACAAGACAGGAATATCTCAGAAGACCTTTAGAAAGTCAACTAAACTGGAAAAGTTCAAGTTAGTTGTGTACAGTGGTATTTTATAATATAGAAAATAATCGTAAGTGTCAGGAATCTTTGGGTGGAGGAAATTAATCACCGTTCTCTAGAATTTAAACATGAGATAGGAACAGTAAAGAACAGTCTGCGTATGACATGGCATACCTCCATGTCTTACTGGAAAATTAAAATGTTTAATACTGTTTTCTTGATTTACAATGGATAAATTTGAGATACGTTAAGTTAGAGAAAGTAATGGATTCTAAAACATTGGTTATGGTTTGTATTACCCAAAATAAAGTTATATGTGACTACTGCGATAGATATTTTTTAGCTGAACTTGTGCCTGTCTCTTTGAGTTTAAATAAGAAGGGCTTGTACTTTTGAACGAGAAAGAATTCTGCTTTTTCTCAGTCTTATTTCAGTATTGTCAAAAGCATTAATTTGTATCTCCATGAGAAGAGTAAACCAGTCTCCGAATAGCCTACGAGTATCTATTAATAATTTTTTTGGTTTATATAACAACTATAAAATCTAGTATGAATCATAGACAACCATATCAGCATGAAAAGTAAAACGTATTCTTTTTATTATTTTCAAAAAGATCTCGTTCCTGAAAAGTGTGAATATTATTTGTAATTTATGTGAATATTTGCATATGAAGAGACATAAAGATGTATACATCGCTTCTATTTATTAATACATTTCTTCAAAACACAGATGAAATGGACTGGAAAAACACTGAGAAAAAACACTGGGTTTCAAAACCAAAATCCTTTACAATTTAGGAATGCTTAAACTCCTTATTACCAGAAACCTGCACTGCTGTCATCCTTTTCTCAAGTCCCACATAATTTTTTTAACAGGATAATTACAGCACAGGGTGCAGAGATACGATAGTTTTGCAAAGCTGCAATTAAGTCTCAGTTAACCTGTCTCTATAATCCCTTCATCTCAGTTATTTTTTCTCCTCATTTCATCTCACTGGACTGAAAAGACTCGTGTTGATTCCCATCCCCAATATTATCTATTTGTCTCAACCTTATTTTTTATGAAGCTTTCTAAAAAAGGTTGTGCTGTTTCCGAATAGTTAACTAGACTGAAATGAAGTTTGTCACAGAATCACAGAAAGATTTAGGTTGCAAGGTACATCTGAAGGTTGTCTCACCCAATCCTGTGCCTGAAGCAGCGTTACCTTCACATTTAGATCAGGTTGCTCAGGGCCTTGTCTCATGAAATTGGGAATACCTCCAAGAACAGAGGGTACACCAGCTCTCTGGGCAAACTCTTCCAGTGCTTAACCACTCTATATGTGAAGCATAATCTAGTAATACATAGTCTGAACTTCCCTTGCTGAAGCTTGTGATTGTGCTCTCTTGCCTTGCTGTGTGTCTGCCTCTGTGAAGAATCTGACTCCACCTTCTCTATAGCCCCACTCAGGTGGTGGAATATAGCAGTTAGATCCCCTGTTAGTAGCCTTTTCTCTAGGCTAAAAAAAAAACAAACAAAAAAAACCAAACAGTTTTCTCCGCATCACCTCGTATATCATATATTCCAAATAGTCTCTCAGTTTTTCGACATCTCTCTTATGCTGGACAGAAAATACCCATAGCTGGACAGAGGATCCTGGACGACTGAACAGGGTAAAACCAATCACTTTTTCAAACTGCTGTCTGCCCTCTTGTGAATTCAGCCTAGTGTGTGATTAGCCCTCGTTGCACTCCTGGCTCTGGTTCAGCGTGTTGCCCACCAGGACTCTCAGAACCCTCTCACTAAACGAGAAAAAGAACAGTTCATACATGCCAAGGCAAGAATTCATTGTTAATCTGATAAGTAAAGTCTTAACAGCAAAGAACCATTATTTGTACAGCTACAATGCACTAAAAGTTCAAATAATGTACAGTTAAAAAGTTAAATGCACAAGCCGTCTACTATCTACCCATTTCATAGAATCATAGAATCATAGAAAGTTTTGGGTTGGAAGGGACCCCTAGAGGTCATCTAGTCCAACCCCCCCGGCGCAAGGAGGGGCCACCCCTACCAAGACCGGTTTGCCCAGGCCCCTGCCCACCTTGGTCTGAATTTTTTCAGGGGTGGGGCCTCCACTACCTCTCTGGGCAACCTGTTCCACTGT
>Ga0181612_150799_pt1 | contig 10837 bp, 9 predicted proteins | sample HoacroProtozoa21_FD_119630 | JGI IMG/M metagenome (GOLD analysis project Ga0181612, IMG submission 119630) | Hoatzin crop microbial communities from Cojedes, Venezuel. Combined Assembly of Gp0051906, Gp0051904, Gp0051908 | reverse complement strand
CGCCTCCTCTGCAGCCGCGCCGCCGTCCCTCGGTACTTGGGGAGCCGCCGCGCTCTCCCGCTGCGCCGGCAGGAGGGGACCCGGACTGCTCCCCGCGCACCCCGGCTCTCCTGCGAGACCGGCCCCAGCGGGGTTTCCAGCCGAGTTTGGTGATCGGGTGGATTTTATTTTAATTTTTTTTTTTTTTTTTTAAAGAAAGTGAATCAGGAAATTCTTATCAGGCTGACAGCATTTTTAGACTATGCAGTGCGTGGGTGAAGTGGGACTAATATTGACTTGGCCCTAATGTAGTCATCTGAGAATACATTTTTTGGTTGTTGCTGCATTCCATAAGGTTTTATCATTATTATCCATGAAGATTGTTTTCTCCGTACATGGGAAGTGACCCCTAATATCAGCTTGCCTGGGAGACACGAATATGGGCTAAAACATTAAAATTCCTATCGCGTGTTACTGGGTTTTTTTCTTTATCGTTGGGAGGGAGAACCCGTTTGCAGAAATGATACCCCGGCGAACTTCTCCAGGTTGCTCACGTTGTTCGCTGCAAACACCAGCTCTGGAAAATGTGTGAGTGTTGTCCGTTACACCGTGCCTTCGTTGTTATTTTTTCGCTAATCTAGGTCACAGTTTGCCCAACCTTCCATCTGTTCAGTAATTTTAGTTATGAACTTTGAATATCTGGAGCTCCAGTTGTTACCCTGCATGATTTGGAGGGAAAATAAATAAATAATCTCGAATAACTTGACTCTCTGACTAGAAGTAGAAAACCGCGATTGAAACTTTGGTGAACTTCTTTGGCATTTAACTCTGTAGGTGATTGGCTGTGTTTCTCTTACACATCTACAGTGTAGAACACATAGCACATGAAAATCTATTAAACGATCGTTAGCAGCTGTGTCACGCTCAAGTGCAATTGCTTTTTATTTTTAAACAGAATCATGAAGTTTTTCGGTCAGCCGAAAGCAGCACCGTACATGAAATGTCCCAGAGGCACCCTAATGAACGCCAAAGTTTCTTGAAAATTTATTTTAAATAAACTGAGTTCTTGTGGGTTATGATATTTAAGAAAGGTGGAGGTAGATACGCAAGGCAAGAACAATAGATAGCTCTGTTGAGCCAATACAGTTCGGGAGTCGTGGCCAGCACCATATATCCCATTTCCACCAAGAAACATTCTAAACCTTGCTATCCTACACGTTACTGACAATTTGTTTTAGTTAATCCTTCTCGCGCCAGTTTTCCTGAAATATTTGGAGCTGGAGGGTCTTCACAACCTAGTCAAATGTCAGACTGAAAAACCGAGCTGTGGTTGCTGAAATAAGAATGTTGCACCCTTTAATTCTAACAGCTGCGAGCTTTAGAGCAGTTTGTGTATTTCCTCTGAATCCAATGCTTTTTAAATCAAAAAAGAGGCAAACATAGAATGAACTCCTCATGCATCTGTAGTTGTAGGGGAAAGATTTATTGTTTGGGTAACGCATGACATTTTGCAAGTCTCTGTTTCTTCAGAACTGTCCTGTCAGGGACACTTAATCAACTGGTAAAGAGCATAAGAAAGAAGGACGAAGAATCTGTTGCCAGGTTTTTGTTTCTTCTTACACATGTGTTCAACATGTAAAACGCTCCTGCGCTCTTCGTGGGGATGATGACCATTTTAAAGAATGTTGTTCTTTGCCGGAATTAAAACTGTGGTTTAAAAATAACAGCGAGGAGAGATGAATTGGTGGGATATCTTAAAAATAAAGCTCTGCATTGGAGCTGATAAAGTGGAGCTCGCCCTCAAAATATCTGAGGACTCCATCGAAGCATTTTTCAGTGGTGGTGTGCTACTCCAGTGTCTTTCAGTATCCGGTGTAATGGTTTGTTTTCTGGGGCAGAAAGCTCCTCCACGCTGTGTTCCCGTTGGCTTTCCTTTCCTTCTCACTGCAAGGAGATGTAGGTGTGTTATTCTAACTAAAGCTTGTGCATCTTCATAGGTATTTGTAGTAAATCTGTCATGAACGTCTAGTTGGTTATGCCGGCTTTCGGTATCAGTTCCGTGTCCTTTACAGAGCAAAGCAAGCTCCCTAGCCGTGGCGCTGCCGCTCCGGATGTAGAGGCGCAAGTTCTGGGCCGCGGTGCCTCTTCGGAGAGGTAACCTCACCGAGTTTCTGTAGGTCGCGTGCTGCATATGTGGGTCAGGAGGGAGAAGTGTCCCCGGCGAGCGGCTGGCATTGTGCCACTGCTCTGCAGTGAAAGGGATTTGAATGGCTGTGTCTTTTTTGGGTTTTTTTTCTAAGTACCAGATCTTGGGTTGCTTTTAAACGATGGACTAGCATGCGCTTGGGATGTGCAGAAGTGGCTTTTAAATTTTTTTTTTTTTTGTAGGGGATGGTCCATCATACCCTTTTAAAGTTACCTCACACTAAAGTTATTCCCACATTTCTGCATCTGTAGCTTTCACCCCCTTAACATCAGTGCAGAACTGATTTTTGCCTTGCACAGAAATGCAGAATTTCTGGAAGCTTAGCTTTCACCAATCCTTAGCCAATAAAGGACTTGCTGGCAAATTAATTTAGAAGGGATTTTGTTTTTTTTGAAGTGCTTAATGGACTGAAGCCTGAATTCCTATTGAATGTTAGTGGGAGTAGAGGCTTAGCACTTAGATCGCTGAGATTGCCGAAGTCCAGGGTGTTTGCTGGAGGGAAGTAAGTGGAGTATGGATATATACATGCTCATGCGATGCCAGAAGGAACTGATGAAAATGGGATGTGGCCCTAATTCTCAGATAAATCAGGGTTTCGGTGTTCCTTTGCCAAAAGACAGAGCGAGTGTGTGCCGGTGTTACAATACGAATGTGTTCCTATGTGTGCTAAGAAGACCTGCCTGTGTGAGGGTAAAGCCCTGCGGAAAGGCGAAATTAAAACGCTCTTCATCGTGCGCTTTCCTGAGGGTCTGTGCAGCTGTAGTGGTAGGTTTTGGCTTTCCTATGGGTTTGGTAAGGAATGGGTGTAACAGAGCTGCTCATTCAAAGAGACTGTGGAAACACATGATCGGTGAAGAATCCCGTTATATTCTTGGCGCACGCGGAACGCCGTGACGACTTGCCATGCCCTGCCAGTGTAGGTATAGCAAGTGGCAGAGCTGAGGCTAAGATAGGATTCACCCTGGCTCACTAACGGCTGAGCTTAAGACCTTTGAAATGGGAAGTTACAGTAAATGGTCGTTTTGGAATTTCTCCATGGTATGTAGAGGTAGAGAGCTAAGCCAACACCATCCTTGCTAAATCAAGTCTTGCATAAAGAGTTGTGATATGCTCAAGTCAGACTTTCTGCTGGCAGTGCAGTAGACGGACTTTTTCCAGATAAGGGCTTGTCTTAATTAGGAAATTAGGTTAGTAACTCAACTCTTCCTTCCAAACTAACAACATTGCAGACAAGGACAAGTCGCGTTTAACGTTGTGTCAGCTGGCTGTAGCTAAACCCTAATTCAGGTACTGTAACTTCGATTTTTGGTGAAGTTCTTCGTATCTTGTGCTCACTACTATGAGGATGGGCTTGTTACGCTGCTTGTACTGTGTGGCAGTCCGCAGTATCTAACACAGCAGATAACAGCAAAAGATAGCTTCACATTCAGTTTTTGTAATTCAGATGCTTTCTCAAGGCTTATTTAGAAACCTGGAGTTTGCCCTGCTACGGACTTCACTGGAAGCTGAATCAGACCTGTATAACTCACTTGTAAAGACCACTCTTAGAATAACAGGATGTAAAACCTGGATTAAGTCTTGCCCTGTGTGGGGACTTTCATTGGGTTGTTTTGTTTAAACCCATGAGACACTGCTGAGTTAAAAAATGTGGCTTGCTTTACTTTGTTGTTCCGATTGGCACCAAATTCTATTTGATCGTCCTCTACCTACATAAAAACAGAACTTTAGAGTTTAATGGTACACCTCTGTTTAGATGTACAGCAAGAGATGTATAGATTCATTCTTTTTCCACCGCTTCCCTCATATCAGCAGAGCATAGCAGGAGCTCCAGGCTCTGCTGCTGCAAATCCGGTGGCTCACCTGAAAGCAGGTGTGTGGCTTTGCTCGGCTTGCTCATTTGTGAGGGTAGAAGTTAGCATTTCATGTTTCCAGGGCATGCTGTAAATACCGCTTTGAGGCCCAGCATTTGGTGCCCTGATTGCTTGAAATTGTCGTCTTCCTTGAATACTTTCTGTGTTATCAGTAGGAGCCTGCTTGGCAGACAGCGCCACAAATGGAGGACTGTCTGTGATTTGCCTCGAGTTTGTTGCTGAAATTCCTTCTCAGAAGCTTATGTCAAATGACAGCCTTTTTCTCAGGATAGGGTCATACAGCGTTTCCTCAGTGTAGTTATTCTTTATTTTGGGTTCCTGTTCTTTCTCTCATGATGGAAAATCTGTAACAGGTGGCCACAGGCACACCAGACTTTCATGCTTGGGAGCATAAAGGACCATATGCTGGATGATGGCATGTATGGAGGTAGTAAGTTGTAGGAACAGGCAGCCAGCTTATATGAAAAATAAGAGCTGGCCTGAATTTTCGATTCAAACTTAGCTAAAGTAAAACTTTCTCTGTTCTCAGCCATGCTTGGTTGTTTTTCTGTTTTGCTGCTTACTTTCTGGTTTCATCTGGAAGTGGATTTTTTTGCAGTTTGCGAAGAGGATTGCTCTGACATTTTTACCAGACACCCTGGGCGAGATCCGGGACCCCTGGAGTCAGTTGGACTTTTGCCATTGGCTTTAATGTGGCCAGAATTTCACTGCATGAGAACGGTTTTGCTTGGTTCTGGATAGGGTATGTCAGAAAATAACAGCACTCTTCAAGATGGGGATTTTGTGTGAGATTTTGGACCACAGGCTTTCTAGGTCTAAAAATGCTCAGTTTTCCTCCAGGACACAGAATGATGCTTATCCAGCATAAAGCTTCTCTTTAATAGTCCCATATTAGCGGTGATTTGCTATTGACCTTTAGTTTCCTTTTGTTAGACAACTTTCAGTGAAGAGTTTAATTCTCTTTGGAAAAGCCTGTTTGTGAATATCTGAAATAACAAAAATAACATTGGTTTATGCTGAATTCAGCCCATGCTGTACAGCAGTGTATACCCAGAGGTCATACCGCTCATCCTTCAGCCACAGGCTGGGGTCTGTTATCTAAGCTGGCATCAGGTGCTACAGACACCGAATTTCCCTATTTCCCAGTAGGCTAAGCTGGCTTTTCATTCTGTGTTCTGGGTCTAGGCCAAGATGAGATTCGGTGTGTTTGTTTTGTTTTTCAGAGGCTGCTTAATACCAGTCTCTGGTTTGTAAGGAAGAGGGAGGTAGATTTCATGCCTATGTTTGAGTATTGGCGATCTGAGTATAGTCAAGAAAGAACATTGTGTTTGTCAGTTTGTAAAGATCTTACACATGCTGTTGGCCACCGAAGTATATGCCAGAACCATTCCTATGTGAAGAGTACACGTGAAGCTGGGCTAGCCCAGATAACAGGTTAGGTTTCTGGGAAGTTTTGTTCCCCCTTACCCCATGATGGTGGGACAAGTTAATTTAGCAGTTGATGATCTTGGATACTTTTCCACTCACGCGAGTGCAGTCAGAAGTGTTATGAGAAGATTACTGCTAAGGTCAGAAGAAGTAACATCAAATTTGTGTGCAGACAGGGTATTTTAAGGGGGTTGCGGGGAGAAAAACATTTTTAAAGGATGTATACAATGCAAAGGATGTATATACATTTCATACAAGGAAAAATTGTTGAGTCACTTTATCTCACTGTAGTTTCTTATTTAAAGAGTTCTGTAATCACAGGCTGATAATTTCTTCCTGAAATACAAATTGCATCTGTGTTTGATCCCAGGCTTGATGCTGTTTTGAAAAATCTTTTAATTTAGAACTTTCATCCTTTGCAAAAAGCTCACCACAAAACATAACTTTTCACTATAAAAAACTTCAGTCCCTACACAAGGCCTCGTACTTGTCTATCAGTACTACCATCTTTTTTTTTGTACATTAAAAAAAAAAAAAGGTCAGATTTGGTGCAAGTGCTCCGAATATCTTGTAATGACTGCCCATGGACTGGAGGCGAGGGAAGAGAGTTGAAATGGAAAATGAATTAGATTCTTAGGCTGTGGAAGGGGGAACATTCCTGCACAGAGAAGCGACTCTGGAGATAAGTTTTAATTTCCTGAGCTCCAGTCTCTATATAGGAACATTGAAAGACTTCCTTCCTGATAACCAAGTCAAGCCAGGGGCTATATTAAACGATGTGTTTCTGTATATAATTGCATGCTTGTGCATGTATTTGCATACTTACAGTATAAATACAAATAGTGTACTATAATGATAGAAGTCAACTTTTAAAGTGCGTTGCTTGTGTTCAAGGTCAGACATATACATTGAGCCTGAGAGGTCGTAATAGATCAACATCTATTTAGTCTTCTATAAAGGATCTCTGTCACACTTTGTCTCTACTTGAAAATCAACACCCAACCAAAAAATTAAATGAAAGAAACACCCTCACCAATCACTTGTCTTGCATTTTTAAGAGGATCTGGGTTATGGTGCACCTTTAGGAATGACCAAGTCACTGAGGTAGATGTGTTGCAAATTTCTGATAGGTACATCTCCTGTATGTGCAATATTGTTATAATCATTTCTGTCTTACTAAGGTCTTATCGGTCTGTGATTACTTAGGCATAACGATGAAGCTCATTGTGAGTGATACCTTACTAAGCATTTCAGGAGCACGTATTAGGAGACTTTTTGTTTGTTGGTTTGTTTACAGAGGGCATAAAGCATTTACAAAAAAAGTATAGGTCACCCCAAATTCTGCATTTGCAAAAACATGTTTCAGAGCCTCAGACTGGTTTCTTTTTAGCAATTGTAAAGCTGTTTGGATTTGCTGTTTCCACATTTGGTTCCTTTTATTTATTTATTTTTTTAAAGTGAAACCCACAGTTTATGTATTATAGGATCTTCGGATAAAACTGTAAGTCTAAATACATAATATTCTGCTAAGCAGAGCTGTGGTATAACTTGCTTTGTGAAGTACAGATTTACATGAATTCCAAACTGTTGTCTGAATATCCAAAATTGTAAAATAAGATTACTTACATCCTTCATTGCAGTTCAGGCGACAGCATGGGAATTAAATGTATTACTGAGCTGTTTTATGTTTATCAGTTAACCTACTGTAATGTCAGATACATTGCTTAGTTGCTATGAGCTTTTAGTGTTAGAAGTTTTAATTCCACTTGTCAATAGCTCTTTCTTACATTTATTTTTTAAATAACCATTCATAATTAAGACTTAGCCCCGCAGTATCTATTTTGTATTACGAGAGCATTTGTATTGGCTTATAGGATTTTAGAAAGCACCGAATGTAAATGTATTGATGGTATACAAGATGAGAAAATTACATTCAATTATGTCTAAATCGGACAAGTGTATTTATTGTATAAATGAAACTTTATGGGCTCTGTAGTTGTTTAACTTTTTCTATGAAACAGCTTTGGAAAAAGGGAAAAAAGTGGTAAACTTAAAGAGATTCTGATGACTCTAAAACATTGCCAAGCAGACCATAAAATACAAGTCAAACTGTAATTCTATAGAAAAGCTATGAAATCTTTCTACATATGTGCTATAGTTGTTTTTGGGTTCTTGAAGCTGCTTGTGTGTAAAGTCAGCTGTGGAAGTGGCTAGCTAGCTGAAAGCTATGAGTCCTGTAGCTTGACTGTTGTGGGGAGAATTTTTTCTGCGAAAACATTGTAAAGTGGAACATCTGAAAAATATGTTCCATGCAAAATGGATCTTCGCACACATTTATTTTGACATTTAGGTTTGATCTGAGAGAGAGAGAGAAGATTCTGAAATAGCCATTCACAGATGGCTTGTGCGGGTTTTATTTTTTTATATGCTTCTCTGTGTTTTTGGTTTGGGGTGGATTTTTCTGCATGTGTTTGCAGACTTGTCAATCCCCCTCTTCCCCCAGATCACATGTTTAATTTTTTATGGCTTGAATTTTTGTGCTTTTTTCCAAAACCTGGTGTTTAAAAAAATAAAAGGAAAAAAGGAAAAGGGGGAAAAACCCCACCCCAACCTATCAAAAGACCCCAAACCAACCAACCAAAAAACCCCCCCCACCCCAATCACCACCCTAAGGTATAGCTTCCTATGATAAAAATTTTCTTGGCAGTGAGTGAGAATTTACGTATACAGTGGAAAATTTTTCAGGAAGCAGCAAATTCTCCCGTCTTTGTGACCTTCAGCAATGAGTAAATGTGGGGAGTCCGGAGGGCCACGTACTCTCAACGGGGCGATTGTGGCCGGCAGAACCTTGTGCGTGTTCAGCTGGACGGGTGAAGTGCAGACGTTGTGTATCTGGCCACCCTTCCGCAGGGCCGGGCTCGACCTGTGTAGTCTTTATTGATGGGAATATCCTTTCCAGGTGGGAGTTAGGAGTGAACTGTTAGAGCCTGTCTGTTTTGTTTTGAAGGTACTGAGTGAAAGACGTTGCCAATAAATGGTGGTATGTGCCTGAGAAGCAGGTCCATCTGTGTGTGAGGAATAAAAACTCTTAAGTGGCGCTGGTAATATCTTCTTTGTGAAATGTCGGTGCAAAACATCCCTGTATTCCAACTGTAATTATGAAATGAATATTCAATGTATTCAGTTATTTTTCTTTAAGGAAACCAGATGTTGAGCTTGTACTGAATGCCATCAGTGATACATCTCTTGTTTGTTTTGTTTTTAATCCCAGAAGAAGTTAGCCGTATACAACAAGATGCAGGATTCTCTGGAAGTGACCCTTCCCAGCAAGCAAGAGGAGGACGAGAAAGACCAGCCTGCCGAGATGGAGTACCTTAACTCTCGCTGCGTCCTTTTCACTTACTTCCAGGGAGACATTGGTTCAGTAGTGGATGAACACTTCTCAAGAGCTTTGAGCCAATCTAGTAGCTTCAATCCAGAAACTGCCCTTACCAAGAGCAAGGCAGGGCTAAGTCCTCTGTGGAGAGGTAAGAGGAGCAGTAACTTGCTTTCTGTGGTGTGGCTTACTCAATCTGGCAGTAATGCGTATTTTATTGCAGCTGAAGTTTTGCTCCTCTGGGAGGGTGGAAAATTCCTACTCAAATTTGAAAGGCCAGAGGAGCTTCTTGGGGTTGAGTGATCTGAAGTGTTAAAAGGGGGAAAGAGGGGCCAAAGGCATGGAAGAAGCAGGCATCTCCCTCTCTTGCCATAGCCTGCAGCTCTGCCGAGGCCTGGAAGGAACGGGGCAGAGCTCACATGGCTTCACAAGCATCTGCTGCAAGGTCGGAGGATTATTTTTAAGCTCCAAGTGTGAAACTTGGCCTGTGAGGCAAGAGCAAAGCTGTTTGGGCTGCTGGCCTTGGACATGAGGAGACCCGTGCAGCCTTCTCGGGTGACTTTGCCAGGCGGTTAGGATTTGTCTGCGGCTGCTTTCCAGGTAGGGAGGCAGCAGCCCAGGCTGGAATAGGTTCGGGTGCAAGACCTGGCCCATGTGGCTGCAGCCGTGTGGTGTGGGGTGTTACAGCCTGCCCACGGGCAGAACTCACGGGAGAGACAGAGGAGAGAGACAGCCGTTGTTACTGGCTTCCCATGTGTAAAACGGGGATGGCGTTACTCTGCATCCCAGCAGGGAGTACAAACACAGCAGGTACTGCTAGGCATTTGCTTACTGCCATAAGTTTCTGTCTTGTGCATGTCAGCACGATCAACGTAACAAAGAGCAGATCTTGCCAGATAAACTTGGAAGACCTTATCTTGATAAGATTTCAAAATTGGTGGCTGGAGAAGGTGTGCCGTAAGACTCTATTTCCATTCTGTTGAATGTGGCGGTCTGCGCTGTTTTTCAAATCCACAGCTGCGTTATTTCTGATCATGTCCTTACGTGGACTGGCAAAGGGACACGAACTAAGTACTGTTAGTAACAGCCTTGCATCGGGCTGAGAGAGAGAGATACGATGATGATCCTTGTCGGAGTGGTGGAGCTCATAATCAGCGATGCTGAGATGAGAGTGTATTGACGAAAGTCACAGATAATAAAGAGAGAAGGGATTTTTTGAAACCACTGCGAAGAGAAAAATAGCACAGAAGGACTTGCTTTCCAGAAGGATGATGACAAATCCAAAGAAGTTTAAGCAAAGGTCAGCAGAAGTGGCTGGGGAGCTAGAGGAATTTATGGCTTGAGCCGGGACCATTAATGTTAATGGGAAGTTTTCCGTCGACTCGGCTGAGAGCAGGATTGAACCTATGCTTTCTAAAAAGGAGACTGGAGCATTTATAAATGGAGCCCAGACAGTCTATAAATGTTTTAAAGATGGGATCAAGGCAGTCCCCAGAGACCCTGTGCCTACAACAAGCCCTCTTCAAGAGCTTGGAGACATACCGTGGGTTGAGTTGTATGTCTTCTCTTTGGCCTCAGACATACCCTGCTGTTTTTGCCTGGCTCCCCCAAGGCTGCAGAGCCCTCCGCAGAGAGGGTTCTTCAGGGGGCAGGGTGGCCTGGCGTAAGGGTTCTTCAGCCATGCTGCCTCCTGACCCGGCGTGCCCCATGCTGTCAGCGGGGAGCGAGGTCTGCGTGTCCTGAAAGTCTTCTAGGATTAAAGTAAGGGGATATGCTCTGTGTTGTTGCTGCACCTGCTGAAGCAGTATGAAAACCCTCCAGGGAGGCTACCGGGCGGGGCTTCTCGGTTCTGCACTGTGGACGCTGAGAAAGCTGAGGGTATCTGCTTGTCCGGACAAGAGATGCTGACAAGAGTTTTGTCAGGCACGAATGAGTTTCTGAAACATGCCTACTTGAAAAAAGTGGGCAAGAAACAAT
>Ga0181612_130555_pt1 | contig 10837 bp, 5 predicted proteins | sample HoacroProtozoa21_FD_119630 | JGI IMG/M metagenome (GOLD analysis project Ga0181612, IMG submission 119630) | Hoatzin crop microbial communities from Cojedes, Venezuel. Combined Assembly of Gp0051906, Gp0051904, Gp0051908 | reverse complement strand
GCACTTCAGCACATGGTTTAGCAGGCATGGTTGTGTTGGCTTTACAGTTGGACATGATGATCTTAGAGGTCTTTTCCAACCTTAATGATTCTATGAAAAAAATGGTCATACAAACAGCCGCTGAATCAGGAGCAAGACACAAAAAAGACTTTATAGGAATGCTATAGAGAACTAGGCCGACAGTCTGTTTTCACAGTTGTCCATCAGATACTAGCGTATAAAAATTTAATTTCTACACATCAAACACTAATTCAGGTGCCTCTGTCACAGTGAAAAAGTGAGTCACTGGTCTGAAAACTCTGAAAAGAATGTGAGATTGCAGCGAGTTCATAGGAGACATGGGAGTGAAAAATAATCTAGGGAGCTTGCATCCAAAATCCTACTGATACTGCACAACATTTAGATAAAGTAGAATAACCCTGCATCTGTATGATATATATAATAGAGTAAGAGCTGCTTAATGGAGCAGTGACTCAGAACAATACTATAAATGGGAAACCATCATGCGGCTGAGTTTGGAAAAGATTCCTCTACGCAAAATGTTTGCCTACCCTAGTCAAAAAAAAAAAAAAGAGAACACAAAACACTTTTATTGATATAATCTTTGCTTCAACTGAAGTTTTTAAGGGAGGTAATTACAGAATTGCAGAGGCCACATTTAGAGAGTGAGCACAACAGAGCGATGGAGTGATAAATGGATATTATAGAAATAACACACACCACGGGTGATCTTTCAGAAAGAAAGAATAGTGGCTTATTGCTACTTTGTGTATGGTGCTCACACAACTGCTACTGGAATACTGTATCCAGTTCTTAGCCCAGAAAAGCAAGAGAAAATACAACCTGAGTTCAAAAAACAGGAATTGTTAAGGCTAAAAAACATGATTTAATGTGAAATTTGAGAAGATGAATTACTAAGATAGTTAAACAGAAAGCTAAGACTAAGTATCTATTAAACTGGAACAATTTCATCAAGTGACATTCTGTTCACTATTGCTAATCGAGAACCACCCCGCAGCCTCCCTCGGCTATGAGGACTCAACAGCTGGGATCTCTTGATCTCTGTGTCATACACAAAGATCCTGGTCAAATAACATGGGCACATCTCAGCATCTGTGAGTATGTGAATGTGATAGGAAATAAAAACATATAAGAAAATGAGTATAAATAAAATTTACTGGCTGATTTTCATTATTATACTGTATTTCTATATGTTAATAAAAAAGCAACATTGTTTGTTGTGCTTATTTCCAACACTTCAGTTTAGCAGACAAAACGAATCCTTAGATCCAATGGCTACACGATGAAGCTGGACAAGACTCAGTCAATAAGTTGCTTAAATTTAGCAGCAGTAGTCGTCAATGATTGGAACAAATTAAGAGATGTATTTAGTCCATAAGTAGAATCATTAAAAAACAACCTGAAAGCATTTTTCTGAAATATATACTTAAACTAAGCTAGAGCATCTCAACAACGGTGCATCTTCTGAGTTCACATTAAATCAAAGAAACGTTATTCAAGGTACTTGCCACATAGAGTTGTTTCCACATCGTTCCCCAGTCTCTTAAAGTTGATGTCATTTCTGTAATAACAGAATCTTCTGTTGGAATAACCATTTCAAATTGTCTGTAACATGCAGAAGAACACATGATATTACACAAGCATTACAAAATCCATTACCATTACTAATATAAAGACTTCCTCCTGCCAACAGTGACGTCTATCAACCTACACAAGTGCTCCTTTAGCACGTGACACTTCCTCTGTATATCTCATTTAATCCCCATTGAAAAGTCTTGAGTGAAAATAATTCAATCGTCATGGAAAGTCTTGGTCTTAGAGAAGTCAAGTTGAGTTTTTTTACTATGAGATAAGAACCTCAAAAACTACTTTCACAGGAGAGTAATTCCCACAGTTTCCAAAGGGATCTTGCCTCTTTAGCTTAGACTCCAAATCAGTGATTGTTGCCACTCCTTTTCACATCTCTGTTTACGTAAATAAGACAGAAAATGCCATTCCTTCAGCTGAAAGGATATAAAAACTCCAAAGAAAACTAGTACAGTATGAGTGAGTTCTGGTCTGTTTGATGCTGGCCAATAAAAAGCTGGGTTGGCTTGGTCAGGACCAAACTCTCCACCACACCATAACTTTAGACACCACCATCACTACCACTCCGTTCTCACACACAGTACGTTTCAAAGCTTTGCATTCATGCCTGGATTACTTTTCTCATTGTATCACTTGTCTCTTACCAAGCTGACACAACAGTGCGACAGCCCCTGGCTGTGATGCATTGTAGGGCACATGGCCTGAATGGGAAATGCAGGCTAATGAAGAAAACAGAGGCAAAGTTTGAAGTCCCTGCAAATACTGTCATGGTGTCTGCTAAGAAATATTATTCCATCTTTAAGCTTTGATTTATTGTGATGGTTTACAACAATTGTATTTCACTGAACCCTCAATTTTATCTACAACCTCTTTTAAAGGAGAAAGAATCCTAGGGCATGACAAACCACATGGGGCTTGAATGCCATAGCAAACACCAGAGTGTTTAACAGTAACATGGAGCCATTTTCACCTGTGGGAATGAGGCTTTTTTTTTTTTAATATGATTACAGTCTTCATGATTATTTTTGCCCATCATGAATCATTGACCTTCTACTCACCTATTCACACTCCCAAAATAAAGGTCACCTACACCTGATGTTTAGGCATCTGTCTATGATGAGAAATGTCTTTACCTAAACAGTTTCAAACTGTTATGGATCAGCTCCCCATCAATAAATCTAAACAAATTATACAATGTGAATACTCCCAGATCAAGTAAAACTGGAAAAACCTGTGTTGAACCAAGATCACTCACAAATAAAAATTTTAAAAGTGATATTGTCAAGGTAAGTATTACATCTAAAAAAAAAAAAATTTAAATCAGTGTTTCTTTTAGTCAGAACATTTGAGTTCCAAAACAAGTTTTTTTAATCTGGTTTTAACCAATTGCTCTGTTTTTTATTAACTCTTCTAAAAATGAAAAGAGATCAATTTTTGTCAAAAGTAAATATAGGTTTCTTTATCACCTGGAGGAAAGAAGGAAGGGAAACAACTTCTCTATTCGTTTACAGTTTTAGTGAAAACTTCTGCCACTGAATTGATACAGTATTTCACCATTTTTTTGTAAAATGCTAGCTGTTTGCCATGGTACAGCTGCTGTCCTCAAAGAAAAAAACGAATCTTAAACAGCAGGTTAATAGCCAGCCTCTATACAGAATGACTTCTTCTAACTAAAGCAATACCTTTCCCAAGGAACACTTGACAACATGCAATCGTTTTCTCCTTCCTCTAGACCATACAGCCCGATATTCTCAGTTACGCTCCATGTCTTTTCAGAATATGTCACTCCAATTTTATGACCACGCACAAGTATCAGGTTAGCTAAGGACAACCATTTCAAGTTCTGCGGCAGTAAGCTGAAGTTAAGATATTACCGCATAACGGTATCACCACTTTACCTTATAAGCAAAAGATCTTTGGTACAAGCAACTGAACAGGTTTAAATACTTGAATGCAGAACATTTCACCTACCCTTTGTTCTTAACACACGCATTTTTCAAGTGAATGTAGTTGGATGGAAATATACCCTGAAAAATAAAATAATTTAGGTAAAAAAAAAAGCTTCCCTTACATGAGTTTGAAGTATCATTTAGTACCACTTAATACACAAATGTGTGCTGAATTATAAAGTCCTCCAAATAATTACCAAAAAACATGTGCAAAAAAAAAGAAGGCAATATATACTCAGTTTAGATCCAACGAAAACTAAGAATACCATATTCAGTAGAGTCTAAATCCTCCAATACTTCAGAAAAATAGAAGATAAACACATGTAGAACATGTAGAAGATTGCTTGAGAGCTCACTTATCCTAGATGTTTTTATCAATTATTCCCACCAACGGACCAGTTGTGGGGTAACATTTTGGTAACGTCTTACCAAAAGCACCTAAAAAAAAAATCTTCAGAAGGGATTTTCAAAATAAAGCAAAATAAATGAAGTTCATAAAGTTCAATAAAAAAACAGTTAAGTTAACAAAGAAAGTAAAAATAAAGTTTTATTTGGTGGCTATTCTGCTCTGCAGTGCATGGGAAAGCCGTGGTAGATGCCTACCAAAGAGCCTCAGTGTCCTGACAGGAGTGGTCCTTTCTAGTTATCTAAGGGCTCTCCACAGTTCCTTTGAACGGACAGCAATGCTGCCACAGTCTTACTGCTCTTACAGCACACCAATCTCCGTAACTCAGAATAATAAGCAAAATGAAGCAAGTCAGCTTCAAGCTTCCAGCTGGGAACGTAACACGCTACTGCTCATTACATAATGTATGGAGGGAAAATATACATATGTTGTCTTTAAAATAAGCACAGCTGCATACAGCTCTCCTTTGTGATGATGGTGCCCCATTGTCTTTTAGCACAGATGTTAGGCCTTCGACAAAAACGCATCTACTATGTAGAGGCCACTGCCCTTGTAAATGCTCCTACTCCTCTGTGATGTGAAGTAGTTCAGGAGAGCATCTCCCAAGGACAGCAAGATGTACAGCCGTGCACTCGTAACGATGTGCCAGAAAACAGGACAGCTGCCTATGCACGCTTACTGCACAGCAGTTGCTACAGATAACTTCTCCGAGTGCCGAAGACGGCAGAGTAACAAGGGAAGAATCTTGACAGAGCAATACCAATAACAAGTGGAGTTACAAGGTGCTTTTATTATTTTACTTATGGAGCGACACCCTTCAAAAATCCAACTCGGAAAACTGTTTGCATTCACACTAGGAAAGCAGAAAATATATATCTCATTTCTTCACACATCAAGTCATGTTTAGAAAACCTATTCATAACTTCTATCAACACATTTGACAGACCACAAAGCAAGACTGACAGCAAGCATGTGGTGAGAATTCCAACAAAAGACACAGAAGATGCAATAACAAATCCCAACTGCTCATGTCTTATAAATCAAATTGCAATATAAATCACTGAAGTCAAAGTAGTTAACATCAGATTAGACTCTGTGGCTAAATTTATTGTTTGCATTGTCCTTCCATATAAAGTAAAGGAAATTTATGCGAGCAGAGACTGCAGGCCTAGGCACTAAAGCCAATGACTTATGGTATGAGCCCCTAGAAACCTTTGAAATGAACGTCTATGTGCCCTGTTTCGCAGCTGAAGATGTTTCAAAATGAAGTGAGGAAAAAAAAGACCAAAGCTTACAATATGGGTAAAAAGAGCAACAGAGGATGTAAGATCTTTCTTCAATGGCTTTAATAAGATCAAAAACCTCTAGTAATGTGTTGAGTAAAAAAAAAGCCAATCTTGAAATGCTTTCCCATATGAAAAACAAAATCTTTACAGTCACAGAGGCAAGTCAATAGGAAAGATTAAGAAAATAGGAAGACAAGTAAGATAGGTAAAGCTTAAACATATTCAACATCAACAAACAATGAAATATTAATTTCATATTTCATGTTTGAATGCAGAAAAGTATCAGTGAAGTCTGGTTTAGAGTAGTATCAGCTATAGTACTATACAAATCAAAAACAACACATCAAAGAAAAATAAAGTGAACCATATATTTTACATGACAATACGTATCTTTTATTCACTTGATACTCTGCATGTGGCTCCTATAAACTAGCTGTCTCCACTGGCTGCTCTAAATTATAACATCAAGAAAAATAGGCATAGTCTAAACAACTTTTCCAACAACATTTACAGTTTATATTCTCAGTAGTCTTTTCCCTTTAACTTAGCTTCCTCTGAGATCACAATCTAAAAATCTGATATAAAAGAAAATTCACTAGAGCCTTGGGTTTGTAAAGCATATCATCCAAATACATAGGAGAATTTCAGAAGTGCAATCTAACATCCAAATCTAATTAAAGTAATATCAGTAATACACTTAACACTACACTCTAGTTCTCTTTTAAGAGTAAATATCATGTATTTACATGAAGACTATAAAGTCTTAAAAAGTAAACACACATTTTTGCCAAAGAATGCAAAACTGCAATTGACCTTTACCTTAACATTGGGGTTTTTTAAGGCAAATCCTCTGTACCATCCTGTGAAGAAAGAACATTTTGCTTTTTAAAGGATGCAAATCACTTCCATATGTAAGACAGATTTCATCTTTCACTTCTGGAGAGATATGACAATTATAAAGTGCTGTCAGACTGCACTCATTTAAAAGACTTTCTATACAATGAAAGGCATTTTTGTTTAAACCAGCTGATATTCAGATGATTTAATTCACACAATTTCAGGAATTACTCTTTAACCCTGTACCCTCGAATGTTTCTAACACTGTAACCCAGGCATATAGCATACTGCACTAGACACCACACCAGACAAAAAGGGGAAATGGTTCCATATTCACTGTAAACATTTACAAATAGTTTTTGGACTTCATGTTCTAAACCTATCAACCACATTGCTATACAAAATTCATAATATATCTGATTCAAAAGAACAGATCCTATGCCTTCTGTAAGAAAATTTCTTACAAGGTTAACAGTGTATAATCCTGATATGAAACCAAAGAATACCTATATAATCCTAAATGAAAAAAAAAAACATATTGACAAAGCTTTAGGTCATGTATTAAGGAGGCAGGTTATGAAAAAAAAAGCAACTTTATTTCTCTTACACTAATAACTGACATTTGCTAAAATCATATTGGTATTCTCTACCTCAGAACACAGGCAGAAGAGAATGTTTACACTGCTTTAAGATTTAAACTTATGACTCTGAATTAATTTGAAAGGGTCTTAATGGTACCAGCCAGGCTTCCCTTGGAAATACCGAGAAAACATAAGAATCACCATGAGAACTCCTTGCTGTTTTAACTGTTATCCACTATGAATATTTATTAAACAGAGAGATTAAATAAAAATGAACTGCAAATTAATTGTTTGAGGGATCAGAGCTCATTGGAATTGTGGAAAAATAAAAAAAAAAAAATGAAGAGGTCAGAACGTGTTACTTTGACTTAAAAAATGTGTTAATTTAAGAAAATAAATAAGTAGTAATGGGGTTCAAATCAACAGTATACGAAAGTTCACTATCTCTGGAATTCCAACCTGTGAACTCACCATCACACTTCTCTAATATTTGAACGGTGTCTCCAATCTCCAGTGATAGGCCATGTGGGACTGTCCCTCGAAAACCAGCTATTACTGAAAAAGATAATACATTTCAATTGTTTACAACATGATAATATAAATCATTATTCCTCTTGTTAACAATAATAGTATATTAACAGGCAAAGTTAAGTGTTAGAACAAACAGGCTTAATGAATTTTAATAAGCTGTGGAAACAATCAGAGCTTAAGCCACTTCTATGACCAGAAAATTTAAAATACAGAACTTGGAAAAAACCCAAAACACCCGCGGACCTACTATACCTGAATGGGAATCTTGTACTGGAGAACATTGTGAGCTAGACCATAACTACCCTGAAGGACAGAAACTGTTTTATTCCAAATGCTCCCGCTAACACTTATCAGATCTCAGAATTTTGCAAGCTAAAAGAGCCAATATCATTGCTGTCATCTCTACCACCCACACACCACAAAAGGAAGACCTTATTTCACCCTCACTCAATGGATGCTATAGACCCAACACTCCACGTAATCCCAAATGTGAGGAAATGGTTACGGGGTGGAGACCAGTAAAGCGTGCTGTTCACTGAAATACGTGAAGTGCACAAAGTCTCCCCTGCAGCCTTCCCGAAGCCAGCGAAGCCCAGGCCACAAGCTCAGGCTGGGACAACAGTGACAGAAATGGGCTTCCCTTGCTGGAGATAAAGCACACCTCGGAAACAAAACATCCACCAGAGCAGTGATGTTCCCAAATACATACAATGGCCAAATTTTAAGTCTTCTATTGTTATTGCTAAGAAAACAGCCAGCTGCTTTTTTTTTTTCCACTCAGAACCAAAATATTGTACTCAAAAGCCACTCCAAATGCTCATTCCTACAAATGCTAAAAATCCATTAGCATGCTAGATAGCAATTCAGCTGCTCAACCCTGTGCTTACTGTATTTGAAATTCTGAATTAAAATATTGCCTAATTCAAGGTCTTGAGACCAAGCAATAGTGATTTTGATTCTCTGTATTGTAACATACTTTTGGAGCTTCATTTTGAAGGGGAAGAGGAAGACGGTTTTATACCAGTATCACCAGGGCATGATGCACAAAATTACTTAGTGGCCTAACAGCAGTCTTGCTGCTGTCAAATGCCTATCCACTTAGACTGGAAAAGCCAAATATTACAGCAAAGAAAAAAAAGAAAAAACACCAACTCAGAGGCGTGAGAAGAAATCTTCACACGTAAAAGCCAAAAGGGTGCAGATACGCATCTAAAGTAACTGCTCTTCCACCAAAGGACCTGCAAGATTTTGAGTCACAACAATCCATTTTGGCAGCTCATGCCTGCTGTCCGAGGTGTCTCCCGCCACAGGCTCACACACAATGTAACCTGTCATCCACCGCCTGTGTTTGTCCCATTGCTCGTCAAAGGCAGCAGGAGAGATTAGCTGTCACAGCAACCGTGAAAACTGAAAATTCATTTATGAATCTTTGCCAGAAAGTTCCAGATTTTAAGAGTAAACCAACAGGGTATGGTTCATACTGTGGGATGGTACGTATAAAAATGTACAAAGCAGATTTTTGCAAAATCTTTCTTCAGAATCTGAAGGCTTCAGAACTCACTGAATTCTATCATCACTTCAATCGTCGCTAAGTCATCACTGTGCTTAACCCTTGGTCTTTATTTACCCCTTTGAAAAAAGCCCGTGAGATTATGTGCCTGGTCAGTCCCTAAGAGTTTGATATGACATGTGACCAGCATTTGCAGCACTGAGCTTCCCCCCTGCCCGACCCCTCGGCCAAGGCATGTGTATTGAGTCAATCTCTACTCATTTTGGTGCTCCTCCTACTCTCCAAGGTATTTACACAGAACTAAAATACCCCGAGATAAGCATTATGAAATAAAAAGAGCTACTTTAGTTCCCCCACGACAATCAAGTACGCTGCTTTTTAAGAGGGTTAGTTGCAAGACAGCATTTGTACATTGAAAAAGTTTGTCTGAGAGCTGAAAACTGAGAACTTCAATTAATTCTTATACAAAGATCTAAAAATTAAAACAGCTTACTAACTATGAACAGATTAAAATAAAAACAAAAATCCCTGAATATCAATACAATGTATATCTAAATTCCTCTGTGGCACTGGAATGACAGGAGTCATTCTGGTCACCTTTCTAGCTTGCAAGAAGCAAAACTGAAATATGAAGTCTGCTAAAATAGCACCTACAGCCATTGAAACAAAATTAAGGAATTAACAGAAGCAGCATGCAAAACCAAACCAAACCTTTGTGTTACTACACCTGTGAGATGTCTTATTTTTAAACTCCATGAGATAAAACAAATGACAGTAATTTTCTCCGTAAGAGCCAAGATATCCTGTCACACTGTTATGATCTGACTTTGCTGTGACATTCAGTTTTTATTATTTAGTTACTAGAACTATTAAACATCTTTTTTATTTTTTTTTTTAAGAGAAGTTTAAAAAAGAAACTTTTAGGACAAAAAAAAAAAGATTGAAATCTGACATGGTGTAGAAAATAGCTTCAATTCGTTTTAGAGCACATATGGAAGAACAAAGTCATACCTTGAAATACCTTCTAGAAGGATAGCCTGCAGAGTACCAGAAAAAGAAAGAGACAAGGGCATCACCTCTACCACTGAGCCCATCCACCTGCAAAACTCGGGCTGGATTCTTGTGGAGGTCTTGCAGTGAGGTCAGGCTCAAAAGAAGCAGCCCGTGGTCTTCAGTTATGCCGTTCAAAACAAAAGAAAGTGCACTGCAGAGCAGCAGAGAATTTAATGCAAAGCACAGGAATCCACACATACACTTACCATATAAATGTTTAGTCGGCTAACCTTCTACTAATTAAGTCACGTTACAGAACTGGGACCAAGACAGAAGGCATGTGTCTTTTCAGTTTATCTGTGGAGTATATACATAAGCAGACCACAAGGAGGATAACAACGAAGTCATGGAAGGAGGTAGTTACAGTTCCACCAGAGGAGATCCCAGGGCTCAGTGGTTCAGCTAGGCCACAGGGTTCTCAACCAAGTCATAATACAAACCTGATGTACTGAACCTCCTGCCCTTTCCTCCAATGACCACATTGTTCTGCAACACTTTGCAGATGGTCTTTAATTCTTTCTCCTAATAGTAGTAAGTACATAATTCATAAGCCACGGTTACTACAAAGTTAAGGTGTTCTCAACCTAACTTGAGAGCAGTACACATTTATCATACTCATAGAACTGGACTTTTCATATCTACAACATTCAACCAGCCATGTGCATCAATTGTGTACCATTTTCCTTCTTATAACAACAGTAGCTGGTGTGGTTATCAACTTCTCTCACTGCAACTGGATAGCAGAGACCTTAAAACAGGAGGATGGACAGGAGAAGAGAAATCCACTGCGAATATAGCTCACCTACCAATACCTGCAGTCTTTGCAGATGTGCTGTCCACATGCACATCCCCAGGAAGCGAAGTACCAAAAGCACTTACATAACATAAGTAACATACAGTTACTAAGTAACATACAGTTACTTAGGCGGGAGTAACTATGACTCTCTTAAGACGGGATCATAGTTACTAGCTGGGCTGAGCCGCAGATGTCACACCTCCACGCGGTCCCGCCGGATGCCCTACTGGGTAACCGAGTTGACTTCTGCCCCAGCGGGAGTTATGGTTACTTCCTCCCT
>Ga0181612_163571_pt1 | contig 10838 bp, 6 predicted proteins | sample HoacroProtozoa21_FD_119630 | JGI IMG/M metagenome (GOLD analysis project Ga0181612, IMG submission 119630) | Hoatzin crop microbial communities from Cojedes, Venezuel. Combined Assembly of Gp0051906, Gp0051904, Gp0051908 | reverse complement strand
TTCTTGTATTGATTAACACAAGGAATTACATCCTACCTCTGCAAAGAAATTTGCCCTTGTGCTCCCTCCAGCAGCCTCCTCTTCCCACAAAGCACTGCACTAAAGACCTGAAATGTTCTTCCATAAGTGCCATCAGCAGTGTTCAAACATTTTTCACTTTTGTTGTGGTCTCTCCTTCTACTACTGCCCTTGCTATGGCCTGATCTGGCCCTAGGCTTTATCACAATTAAAATCTGTTTCTAAGTAACTGGCCTACAATATTAGCTTTACTACTGCTGCTAGAGAAGGGCTGCGTACTAAAAAATAACATGTCCAAAATCATACTGAACACAAACGATCTTGGAAGTCACATGCTTTGGAATACAGACATCACTGAAGCTACCATTTCTCATTTACAGTCTGCCTGGACTTGGACACCTTGGCAGTGAGTGCACAGGAGCTGGACTGGAGAGCAGCTGCTGCCTGAGAGTGCTGAGAAGCAGACTCCTAGTAGAGGAAATTCAGTATCTGGCACAGAACACTCTCGTATCTCGGCCATGGAGCAGTCATCCCTTTCCTTGCAGATCCCTTTATTTGCATAGATAAAAACATCCCATGCATGTGTTTCTGTAGTGCCTACAACACTGACCGAGAAAACCCAACTATATCTTGGTGACAACCAAAGCATGTGAGCATAGAGCAAAATGCTGTTCACACCAGACAGAGCACACTGCCACGGCTAGGATCCCTGGAAGGATAAGGGACTAGAAGGCCATGACTAACTGAACAGCAAGAACCTTTGAAGTATGAAGCATCATCTTCCAAAGTATCCAAATCAGAACAATGTTAGGTATCAAATATACATACTGAGATGAGAGATCCAAGCCACCCTTCTGTTGATGGACCTACGCACAGAATCACAGAATGGTAGGGGTTGGAAGGGACCTCAGGGGATCATCTAGTCCAACCCCCCTACTGAAGTAGGGTCACCTACAGCAGGTTGCACAGGACCACATCCAGGAGGGGTTTGAATATCTCCAGAGAAGGAGAATCCACAACCTCCCTGGGCAGCCTGTTCCAGTGCTCCGTCACCCTCAGAGTGAAGAAGTTCTTCCTCATGTTCACACAGAACTTCCTGTGCTTCAGTTTGTGCCCATTGCTCCTTGTTCTGTCGCTGAGCACCACTGAAAAGAGTCTGGCCCCATCCTCCTGACACCCACCCTGCTCCCCATGGCTCTTGTCAACAGTCCATCAAGGTCACTGCAAACCAGATTTCCAGGTTTCACTGGGATGACAGTGAAATTTCTAGGGTGGTGAGACAGCCTGTGGAAAGCCAGGCCTGACACGGCAAAGCTGGAATGCAGTCCTTTTAATGACAAGGCCTGTCCTTACACGTGCTGACAGTGGATCCAAATCGGTATGTAGCTGTCAGAAAAGAGATTAGAATTTTCAGAGCAAGCTCAACAAGGTTCTTAAGCCATGCTGAAATCTACCCGAAGGTATCCTCAAAGAAAAAAAAAATTAAAACAAAAAAAAAAAGTCACAGGCTGTGATCTGTGCTGTAAAAGAACTGCAGGGCCCATCAATTCTCAGTCAGTAATAAAAAAGTTGAATTCCAGCCATACGAAATTGTTTTAAAGTGCCATGAGAGTTAAACTCCCATTGGAAAGCCCTAGAGGAAGATAAATCTGCTGAAGAGATCATTGTCTGAGCGAATGAATTCCCAGCCCTGTCATCCTAGTTATGGGATACCTCCTGGGCTATAACTGTTGCACTTTAAGTGCTCTGTGTATATATTTCTCTAAGCGACAGAGAAATATGCACTTCAAAACGTTGAAAACAACATGAAGGAAAGACACTTACTGGTGGTTTGCTGTCCAGTCAAAGGTTTGCTCTCCCTGCCGTGGCTCACGGCAAAGATCTTAAAGAGATAGGTTGTTCCTGGGAGCAGGTCAACAACTTCAGCAAAAGAGCTCCTGGTAACAGGCAGTCTCTGGCCATGTTGGCCAGGGCGATTGACAGGGATCACTTCCACTCGATAGCCAGACACTTGGCTCTCTGGTGGGGTCCACATGATGGTGATCTTGATATCAGAAACCTCCACAAACTGCAGATCTTTGGGTGAAGGAACTTCATCTGAAAGCAGAGCAACAGAACAGTGTTAGAGGGAGTCCTCAGCAATCAGCAAGACAAGCTATAGGTTTATGTGGGGAAAAAAAGTGAATTTTGATTGAACAGTGGATAGCCCAATAATATTTACCAAATCAAAAATGCCATGGTAACGTTACCTTACAACACATTCCCAGACAATATTCAAGCAGACTACAAATTAAAATGTAACTACAAAGTTAAGTATTTCATGTCTTCAGCCATAGAAGGTATCTTGCTATCACAGAAAGAGAACTGAAAGACCAGATGTAATACACTACAGAACTTCAAGTCTATGCAGAACCAAAAGCTTGGGGGGAAGGGGCAGAAATCCAGGGGCTGGAAACAGGAATCTCATTTTAAAATTAAAAGAGAGAGTTTTCAAAACCCATGGCATGTTCTGAATGTCTGTAATTAACTTAAAAGCCATATTTTATAATTGAACAAGTACAGGGGCTGATCTGGCCTTACTGAAGTCAAAGACAAAATCCAGTTCCCTCTCTGTGTTGGTCCACAGCACTGCATCCTTAAATTCCTACACTCAAATTAAGTTTCTTCAGATTAGGAGTGATACTGCCCTAAGGTTAACCAATGCACATTTTTGGAAGATACAGATGCCAAACCATAAAATCACTGAGCTGAGTTCATTCCTGGTAAATTCCCATTTGCAAACACGTGCTTGCAACTTGCAGGACCATCAAATTCCAATGCTACCACATCAGATCCCAGTTCTTTCACTACCCTTTCTTTTGGTTTGGCTATTCAGCCCAACTGGATACTTCAAGAACCCTGAAACCAGTAGTTTTTTAAATTGTGGGTGCCTCAAGAGATCATATGGCGTTATTCTGGCACATCAGTCAACGCTGAGCAATCTCCCTTCCCCACTGACTGCAATGGGAAATGATGGCTAGGACTGAAAGGGAGAAGGAGAAGTCAGGTGAACGATTTGGATTTGTGTTGTGGTGTCTGAGTGCATAACCTTAAACATCTGCAGGCCAAGTACAGAGGCAAAATGATTTACCAGGCTCTTAAGAAGATCTCTTAGCAGAATCCCCTTAAGGCAACTTAGGAAACTTCGCTCTTTTCCACAGACACAATGCAAGACCAGCCTTTTGACCTGCCTGCAGTCTGATCCCTAGAAATTAGTCCAACCCTATTAGTGCAGAGTAGTGGCCTGACTGTGTCAATTCATAAGTGAGTGTGATTTTACTCTAGAACTTCAATGCCAGTGACATATATAATTAAAAAACACACTACAACAGTGACAAAACCCAGAACTGAGTCCATTTCAGGATTCATTTAGCTAGAGCAATGTAAGTTTGCATTGTCATTTGGCTCTATGTACTAACAGAAAACTCGGTGACTGGTATCCAGAACATGCTGACCATTACCTGTGCGTGGGACGCCTGTGGTTTCCTGTTGGATGAAGACAGGAGTGCTCTCCTGATTCTCTTCCACTGCGTAGATGCTGATGTTGTACTGGACACCTGGCATCAAGTCACTGAGTGTTACAGAGGTTGCAGTGTCAGGCAGGTTGAGCTCTGTGCTGCTGCCTTCCACAGAGGGTGTGTAGATAATTCTGTAGCCTAAAGCAAGAGAGATACATAGTCCTTAGCCACAATCAGTAAGCCAGCACAAGGAATGCTAGAAATGAGAACTAAACTGATCTCCCTACTGAGGTTTCATAAAATAGTCGTGAACTTCAGCAGGACCCGAGGCTTGCCTTTACTCGCGTCCTATCTACAGACTGCACACTCATAATGCCTTACAAAGCATAATCGGACTTGGATTAGAGTATTTCTGAGCTTTGATGTGTGGATTCAGGGTCTATACAGTTCTCATGCTTGTTATGGGATTGTCTGGACGACAGATACACAAAGAAGATCATGGGGCTTGTTTTTATTTAACCAAATCCAGAAGGAATTGTTTTGCATCCAGCCTCCTGAATTGCTTGGTTCAGGCAGTGAAACCAAGCAAATGTTAAACTGCTCGTGTGCTTTCCAGCTGGTGTCTCAGACTGGGCAGAATTATGCATTAGCCCTCTGTCCCAGGGTTATACTTCGTCTTCTCTGTTACCTAAATTTCAGTTTCTACCAATAGTGCAAAATAGGTGCACTCTAATTAGACAAACCTGTGATTGGAGCCTGCGGTCTGCTCCAGCTAATGACAATTGATGTGTCATCCACACTTTCCACGGTGTGATCAGGAGGTGCATCAGGAGCTGTTTAAGCAAATAAACAGAGGAAGACAGCAAGAATGAGGAAAAAAGGTAACAAAAATTTATTAAGCAAACAATAAAAACAGCTTTCAAAGTGCAGCAACATACATCCACACATACCTGTAGTCTGTGAAGTAGATAGGATCAGGTTCTGCTCTCCTTCTTCAGAGATCTGATAGACATTAACAATATACTTGCGACCAGGAAGCAAGTCAGGGATGTTGACAGAAGTGGCTGTGCTTGGAAGATCTAAGGAAGGCAGGAAAGAAAAAATTGCCTTAGCAATTCTATCTTCTTGCTTTCTCTCCAAATGAAATAATTGAGACCTCTGTTCTAATCTAGGCTGAATCAACAGTCTTCCTGCAATAAACCAGCAACTGTTCTGCACTGTGTCTTTAGTCGACATCAGAAAAGTTGTGTGGAGAGTTGGGACAGGACTCCACACTCAGTAAGCAGACAACATCTAGGACAGCAAGGCTTGATGTGTGATATGGCAGGGCAACTTGAGCAGCAGCCCCCTGCACGCTGCTGGCATGTAGTCATCTCAGCTGAGTACTCATTTCATACTGTTGTATCTTCGATACAGAAATACATGGAAAAATTTTCACATTAATAGGTTATGTGGAAAGACTGACTCATGAGCAGAGAACAGCAGCATTATGAGAGCTGATGAACTTCTCTCCCCCTTCCTTTCCCCCAGATGTTCACCTACATGCCAGATGTAGGAAAATCCCCATGCAGCAGCTCCTTACTGGCCAGACTGAAGCCAAGTATCATAAGGGAAACTGGGAATTGCCTTTCAGTTTGCCTGTAAACCTCTGTCTGTAGACAGATGAGCTCAGGAGCTCCTTCACAACACAGCTCAGCTGTCTGGGCAGCCAGTGTGCAGACACGAAAGGTGGTGACAGTGCCGGCAGTCCCACTGTAAGCCACTTTTGCTTATGAGTCCAAGCCTGTGAGTTCAGGGGTGCAACAGTCCGGGAAGAATTATTAGGTCAGAAGACTATTCTTTTTCTCATGTTGTTCTACTATCGCACTCATGTCCTAATAGCTATTATAACCTCAAATCCTTATGAGATATTGCTATTACCATTGTTAAGACAGGCAGTTAGGGAAAAGAAGTTAAGATGAAATTACGTGTGTTGACACAGGCTCTACAGCAGATGTTGGAAAAGTTGATTCAGTTCCTAGGTCTGAGTCCAATGCCTTTAACCACCTTCCCAACTTAGCTAATTGTTGCACTATCAAAGATGAGTAAGATCCAATCCAACAGAGTGGACTGGAACAGACATCCATGAGATGTCAAGAAGCCAAGAGAGGGCATTTGGGAAAGATTTCTCTCTGTCTATACAAAGGCATAGCAAAGGGAATCAGCCAGGTGGCAGGTTTGAAAAATAGATTTGATTCTCTTCTCATCTGCACTGCAGCTCACTTCAGGATGCTGTGGAAGGTAGTAAATTTACATGATTTCAAAAGGAAAAAAAGACTGGACAAATTCAGGGAGCCGAAAAGAATACATATATCTACCCACTGTTATTACAAACCAACCAGCCCTGGCTCAGGGAGTTTTCCTCTGCAGGATCCTGGGGCAGTATTCTGAGGGGGTATTGCTATATACTTGCCTTGTTCTCATACTCTTCCTTTGACATGAACTTACAGCCACTAACAGAGAAAGAACAACAAACTAAGTGAGCTTTTAATCTGAGCTAGTCCTGCCACTCTCATATCCTAATTTTTTAAAGAGATAGCGAGACCCTCACTATTTACACTAGCTATACCAATTGTCACAGAAAACAGTGATATACTGTTAGCAATGCTTTGGTCTAGTAGACTCAAATATTGTCTCACCTAGATACTGTGGCTCATCACCCTCCTCACTCAGCTCATACTCAACGCGGAATCCAGAAACTGTGTCTGAAGCAGAAACCCAGGAGACAACAAAGCTGTTGGCTGTGATTTCAGTGACTGACTCTGAAGTAGCAACCACAGGAGGAAGAAGAGTTGTCTCTCCTGAAACAGTGTTGCCTACAAGAGAGAAGAAAGAGAGGTTTAATCAACTATTGCTACTTCTGTGTTCCCTGGAATGCACAAAAGGAAGACATAGGTGAAGGACATGTTTTTCTGGATGTCTCGCTGTTCAACTTACTTGTCACTGCTGTGGTGCTGGTTGTGGTAAAATCAAAGCGGGTGACTTCTTTGTGGCCATACCGCTGAACACTGATGAGCTGCCCCTCATATATCACACCAGGCTTCAGGCCTGAGATTGTGTAGGAGTTCTGGTAGCCAGGGATGGTGGCTTCCTTCCACTGCCTTCCAGAGTTTTTCTGCAAGAACAAGGACAGCCAAATAGCAAAAGACTCCCTAGCCTGCAAGCAGGGGTATCTAGTGACCTAACCTGCTACATCGTTACCAAGCACTGGAATAGTCAAGCACAGGTGTGACTCAAACCACTAATGCACAGATGGAATCAAGTCAAAGGAGATGAGCAAGGTATGCCAGGAAGCAAGGCTAATGACATTTTGGGTGATTAAGTTTTACTGGGATAAATTGAAAAACAATCTAGCTTTGAACTTTTTCATTTAAAAGCAGCATTATTTGTAACATATACACTAAACTCATTCCTTTATCAAAAATGCATTAAGGCATGAAGGAATGGCTGGAAAACACACATTTGAAGACTGCTCACAATAACACTCCAAGCTATCATCTGAAAACAATATACAGAAAAGTTCCTCCCTTCTACCCTGCATTTGAACTCTATGGGAAGCTCTAATGTAATGCTCCATCCTCTGAGGTTTGTACTCCAATGCTTTAAAGTCCATTTCATTCAGGCCTTGATCCAAGATACACTGAAGCCTGTGAAAAGACTTCAGTGTCTTTAACGGCTTTGGATCAGGGCCTTTGTTGTTCTCTCAACAACAGGCAGCTTTGAGGTACTAATGTTCTTAATCATGGTGGTCTTTTGTGAAGCTGTAGTCAGGGGAACTGTAATATAACTCGTCTACGTTGGTTAAACCGAATCATTCCTCAAATACGAACGAGCCAACAACCAGTGGACAACCAGCTTTGGTTTAGACTTTAGAGAACATGGGAGATGACTGTTTATTTAATCCTATGCTAGCTGTTTATACCTTCATTATCTTACTCATTTTTACCTCCTCATTAACAGGATAAAATCTATCCCGGTTGTCTCCGGATATACACATGGTACTAAAACAATGTTTCTTACGATGAAGAAGCTTACATAAGGATTTACATTACTTAAAGTGAGGAAGGATATAAACTTGTCTGCTTACTGTGCTAGTGCTTTGGTTAATAAGAAACTTCATGAACACAGTGACCAGTAAAGTTTGGGCAGGAAAACATGAAGTGTTTATATCGCACTGATGGTCTTTCTTTGACCCTCAGAGTAACTGTTGACCTCGATGGGACAAGGACATTGAATTATCAACTGAAGTTTGCTAAAATTGTGTCAGCCACTTCTTTCAGACATGAGAAAAAGCCAGATAAAGTATTTTTGATGAATAAATGATGATGAATGTGGCACTCACCGGTCTCCAGCGCAAGATGTACTTGGTGATGTGAGATCGTTCAGGAGCATTCCACTGGATGGGGTGGGAGTTTGGCTGGTTTGCACTCTCTGTGATGATCACCTGCACAGGTCCAGCCGACCCTGAAAAAAGAGAATTGCCATTTTTAACATACTGGGGATGCTTTTCTTCTGCATTCATTGTGGAGTCATCAAAAAGCAAGAAAGTTGTGTGGCTCATACACTATTTCTATACATGGGAAATTAGTTACATTGTCTTTCTATCCTTAATGCTTCATCGCTATTTAGAGAACCGATGAATTAGAATATATTCTGTGGGGCAGTTAACATGCACTGTTTGGGTCAATTTTGTGTGAATTAGCAATGAAATAGAAAACCAGAGTGGTCTAGTATAGAAAAAGTCTGCAAAGCAATGTCATATTCAAAGAGAGGGAGCTTCTCAGCAACTAACTACTTTAGTCAATAATATCTTTGCAATGGGAGCAGCGAAACAGATCAGAAATGTCCACCCTATCCAGGTCTAATCTTCTGGCATGGTGAGGGCAAATTCCTGATCTGACAATGAATACACCCTGCAAAGAGACACTGGTCTTTTACTATTTTACTAAATTTCTTCATCAATTGATTTGAAACACTGAATTTTTGTGACACACTCCACAGGTAGTGAGGCATGCCTTCTGCAACAAACCACACCAGGAGCGTTGGTGGAAGTCTTGAGACAAATCAGACCCATCATAAACTCATGAAAATACAAGTTCAGCAGTGCTCTGATGCTTAAGACTACCAATTGCATTTAGCTTGATCAGGCTCAGGCGTATTTTTTCCACAAAGCTCTCTAATAGAGAAGGAAAGGTTTTGTGATCCCACGGTTCTGCTTTCAGTCCCTCCCAGCCTTGCTGGGGAGGTTTCACTGAAATCTTAACACAAGCACTGTCCTTGTGTTAGTTCTCAGAAAACCGCAGCAAAGAGCACCCTGGAATCTGCAGGAAAGTGTCTCATTTTAGCCATTAAAACCTTCACCCTCCCCCCACTCCCAACTTTTCTAATTATAACTTATTTGGACAACCATGTTACATATACACCTGCTCCATATTTAACGGGACTTCCGGGCAAACAAGCCTGTGCCCACAGACAGAAAATTTCAAAGCTCCCCTATCCCCAAACCCACATCCAGAAACATTAGATTTGGTTTATTTACACACTGTCAGTCACTCTTGTGTCTAAAGAAGCCCAAAGCCCTGGTCTCCAGTCTGGAGGCATGCATATTTCACATAGCTCAGGGAGATGCTTGTTTAAGCAGTCTGACAGGAGTCAATGAAGCTCAACAAGCCCTAGTAAGAAGCACAAGAAAAAAAATCCAAAGAAGGCCTGCTTCCTATTCTCGCCCTCCTTAATTTGCTGCCCCAAAGAAAGGCAAGTCCATAGTTCTGTCTGCCAGTTGTCCTTTTGCCTTATCTCTGGCTCACTAGCTGTACGGCCATGGATAGAGATACAGTCAGTTCACTGACAACACTGCTGGGTATCACAAAGACCTTCTATATGAAGTGCATGAAGCAAGTCACAGAGAAGAGGTACTCACCTTATTTACATGAAGCATGTAGTTGCAACAGACTTCAAAGGGGCTAGTCCCCTTCTACAGCAGGGGCACCTATATAGAAATCCTCTTTCTGAACGAGCCTCATATACCCTTTCTTACCTTTCAGGGCACTTAGGGGATAAATACACTGCAGCTAGTGAGTGGACAGACTCTTCTTAACCTGTCTTGATATAAAAGCAGAGAACCACCTCAGCACTGAAACTGCTACATCCAATCCTTACACAGTTCCTCCACATGTATGCTCAGAGATGGACTGGGGAACCAATGACATGAGCACAGTATTCTCCTCCCAATAGCGAAGCCAAAACACAGCTTTAATATTTTGTCTTATTCCGACTAAGACAGTGGCAGTTGCAACCTTGAACAGGAAAGTAGAGAGGTTCCCCATACCATGTTCTGTTCAGGGAACTGAAACAGAACCAGCCAACAAGCAGGCATTGCCTGTCCCTAGAAAGATTTCCTGGAACTGACTGGGCAAACGGAAGTTCAAATATTTAAGTTCTTCAGGGCACTGTTCAGGCAAAATGTTTCATTCCATGGTGAATTTTGCTTCTGTAGCGAGTGGAAAAGACTACACATGTAAGAGTTCTAAGCAATAGAAACTGAGAGTTGCAGGTGTGGTATCACTGAATACCAAGAGACAATGTAAACCCAAGTTGTTGTGTGAACTCACAGTCATTCTCCAAACTAACCCTGGCCTCAGGAACAGCTGTTAACAGCCTGGACCCCTCTTTATAATCACGACACCTTGTTTGTGTCTGCCAAGGGAGGAGGGGAAATGGTTCTGTTCGAAAAGGAAAAAAGTACAGAAAACGGAACAGGCGAGGAGTGGAAAGATTGCTTTCCTCATGTCTTACTCAGCAGAGTTAGTTATCTGTTATGTGTCTTACCAGGATAGGTCTGCAGAGGCTGGCAATGCCATTCTCCAATACCACGACCATAGCAATAGCACTGGTATCTGACACCATGGACATACTTCTCCCAAGAATCTCCAATTTGGTAAAAGGTACGGGTTTCTGAATCCTGGCACTGATCTAAAGGCACAAAAGAGACAGTTAACCACTGCATGTTACTGAAACTATGGCAAAAAATCTACGCCGAACACAGAAGAGTAAGTCACAAGAGACTTTTACACATAACGAAATGTAACACCAATGTTTATTTGCAAATACAGCTATATAAAGAGAAAGTCACAACAGAAAATGAATCTCAGATCAAGGTTCTTGATATATCACTGCATGTGTCAAGTCTGATACTAGGGGGCTAATTCAGCTGTGATGCATTTCTTAAGATGCTGTTAAGTACAGGCCGTCCACCTGGCAAGCTTCCCAGTGAAGTCAACAGGA
>Ga0181612_145307_pt1 | contig 10839 bp, 7 predicted proteins | sample HoacroProtozoa21_FD_119630 | JGI IMG/M metagenome (GOLD analysis project Ga0181612, IMG submission 119630) | Hoatzin crop microbial communities from Cojedes, Venezuel. Combined Assembly of Gp0051906, Gp0051904, Gp0051908 | reverse complement strand
TAGTTTTATTTCTCATTATCCTACTCTGATTTGATTGGTGATAAATTAAACTTCTCCCCAAGTTCAATGTGTTTTGTCCATGACGGTAATTGATGAGTGATCTCTCCCTGTCCTTATCTCGACCCACAAGCTTTCATCATATTTCCTCTCCCCTGTCCAGTTGGGGAGGGGGAGTGATAGAACTGTTTTGGTGGGGTCTTGGTATTTATCCAGGCTAAACCAAAACAAAAGAAGACATGTTTTCAGGAAAATGAAGGGGAAGAGTGTTAAAGCAGATACGCCTGGCAAATGTGTTTCAGAATCTGGAGAAAAAATGGCTGTGTAGTTAGTTCTTGGAAAAGTTTTGTTCATATAGTAGCCAGAAGGTTGACTGCCTTTCTCTTAGTTCTTATTTTTTTATCTCTGTTGTTTAGAACTTTTTAAATTTGAAGATACAAATTTGGTTTGTTTTGATTAATTTTACTGAAAAAGTAATTAATATAGTAGTATAAGCAATACTACATAAGGTCAGTTAATATGGCTTTGAAATGTGGATCTTCAAATACCACAGTTCCATGATGTAACTTCTCTAAGTTCTGTACTCGTTTCTAATTACAAGTGGTTTTTTTTTTTCTTAAGTGTATTACTGGAGGACTTTGGGAATTAATGTATTGACAAAGAATACATCTGCAAATCTTTTATCTGTTTGCTGTTGTTTGGCATGTATCTACATTTAGATGTGCTGTAAGTACAGGATTCCTGACGAATTTTGACTGAGCTGTGCAGTTTTTGTCTTTCCTTACTACTTGTACATACGCTGTCTTTTGTGGAGGAGGTTCCTGTGGCTTGCAGTTTCTTCCTGACTGATTCAGGAAAGCTTTCTGTTCGAGTGAATGGGGAATGGCCTGCAGGAACAACAGTCTTGTAATCCAGACAAGATCTTTCATAGAGAAAATGTATTTTGCAGCAGCCAGCAGTGCATTATGCTGGTTTCACTGCTTTCTCAAGTTGAGATCAGCCTGGTGGCCCTTCTGCATCTTGCTAGAAGTATAATTTTGCTGCAGAGAATGTCTTACAGTGATTCATTGGGCCTGCTTACAACTTCAAAATTCTCTTCTGATTAGTAAATACATTTTTAAATTTGTTGGTTGTTTAGAACCAGCCTATCTTGGGGTGTCCCTAGTACACATAGGAAAATTTTTCCACAACAGCTGTTCCAAATGAAACAGTCCTCTTGGGGAACTGCTCTGAAATTGCATGTATGCTGACCTTTTATTTCAGAATAATTCATGATTGCAAAACAAGCAAAGAAGAAAAATCTTGCTGCTCTTTAGTTAGAGCATGCTGAACTCTTCCAGGACAGCTACGGCAGAGAACTTCTTTTCAAAGCACCCGTCTGGGTAATATTCCTGTGGATGAGATCTCAGGAAAAATGCATTAGCTTGTGTTTCCCAGTAATAGAATTAAAATTTAGTGAACTTTATATGTATGTATTGCTAAGAGCATGATTTGGCCAGCAGGACTCTTACAGTTCCTGTATGACAGAAACTGCAAAATTACCACCATTCTACCTTAGGTGTCAGAGTAGGTGCATTGCTTTTCTTAAGAGAATCCTTGAGGAATTACTATGTCTCACTGAGAAATCTCTTCTGCTTAGCAGTTCCTTACTGTCATTCTCAAGTGTTTGTTACTGTTGTGCCACTGAAGAAGTCATAGGGAATACTGGCATCACTGCCTCTGTATTTTCTTGTGCTGTCCTGCAGTACATCTGTATTGTGTTGCAGGAGTTCTTTGCAGTTTTTTCCTGTTTGATCAGATAATAAAAAATTTGTCGGTTTGTCCTACCAGAAGCCATGAACAAAATTTACACCCCTTGCAACCAATTTCTTGTTGGCAGTTCTCAAGTAGTTTATTGGACATGTTTCCTTATGAGGTTTTTTTTCCACAGATGATTTATTTCACATTGGCTCCACAAAGCGATTATGAAGTCGAAAGACAGACAGCAGGAAGGCAGCAGATTCTTGTAAGATGACTTGAAATTTGTTGCAGCCAATACAAGTCCATTATCTTTTTAATAATACTTGAAATATGCAACAATCTGAGCAAATGAGTGTAAAAAAAAAATCTCGTGGTTCTTGTCCATCAGTGAGACTCCAGGTGAGTTTTGTGTTTATTGCCTTCTTGCTGCAGGGACCTCATAGGAATAAGAGCAGACTTTGGCTTACTTGCTGAGCTAATTGGATAGATCCAGTGAATTACAGAGCAGTGAAGCTCAAGAGACCTGGCATGCCTTTAAGGACAGCCTCGCTGGAGCACAAAACAGTAGTCCATACAAATGCCCAGGAAAACGGGTATACATGTGAGGAGAGCAGTGTGGAGGAAACTCCTGACTGAGCGTCAACACAGAAGACTCGTGCAGGAGGTGGAAGTGAGGACGAGCTCGCTTAAGGATATAAAAATTCTGCCTGCATATGCAGAGATAGCATTAAGAAAGACGACATTCTGCTAGAGTTGAAACTGGTAAGGGACATCAAAGGCAAGAAGAACTTCCCGCACTGCATCAGCAGTTAAAGAAGAAAAAAGACAAACAAGAGAAATACAGGCTTGCTGCTGACTGTGACAGGTGATTTAGTACCAGTAAATATGAACAAGGCTGAGGCACCTGGTGCTTTCTTTGCCTTGGTCTTCACCAGCAGGGTCTTCTAGGCCTCTGTACCTGTAGACTGGGCTCAGAGTGGAGGGTAACTGTAAACAGTGGAAGGGGATTGGGTCAGGGTTCTCTTTTGGATGTGGAGGAGGCATCTTTGCATGCTGTTGGATGCAGGGTGCAAGTCTTCTAAGATCAGAACTTGGAGAAAGAATTAAGAAAGCCAGTGAAGTAAATGTTGGGGATGAATGAATGGTTGTTCATAGTGTTACTTCAGAATTTGCTATATGGAGTTTGGCTTGCTTGCCAACAGCCCTGAAGTGTTTTTGAAAGCAACATCTCTAGCTGGTAATGAAGGTGGACAATTATAAAGTTGGACTGCTCTCTACTGCTTCTGAATTCCTGAAAAATGTGGCTAGTAATACAGCAGGTTGCAAACCAAATTTTCTCATAAGAATTAGTGGAATGAATGGGAGCAAATGCCTTTTGATACACAAGTGCACACAGTTGAAATATGCAGGGACACATAAAGATGAAATGAAGGATAGGGAGGCAGAAGCAAGATCATTAGGACTGTTGAACAATAGAGATGCTGACTTTTTGGAGTGGATCACAATTCTTGTAGATCACAGCTTTTTAGTTTGTGAGAGTGAGTGGACAGTTGTTTCCCTGTTATTCTGCCCTTCATCCTTGATTGTTTTAGATTAACCTGAAGATGGTGTCGACAATGATGAAAGTGTAACTGTTCAGGAGGCAGTAAGAAAGCTGATAAGATTTACATCATATATACTGTCGGTGTGTATTGAAATATGGTGTTTAAGTCCCTGTGTGCATCGTCTCTGCTTGTCTTAGTACTTCTGGGAAAATTGTTTTGCCATCCATCAAATTCAGATGCTTATCTGTGAGGCTGATGATGGTTAACAGAGCAGGTGTTAAACACTCGGCAATGGAAGTTTGACACAGTGGTTAAAGAAGCAACAGACAGCAAGGTGTTTGTGTATTTGCCCTTTTTTTTTTCTGAGCAATCTATATGAAATTCCTTTAGATATCACAGCTTATAGATTTTTCAAATTAGGATCACCTATTAGGGTCCAGAGGAAAACGTGATTATCTGACACAAAAGGTTAGAATTTGTTAATGCTGTTCTGGACCCGTCATGAAATGAGTTTATGTGCTTAAAACTGTGGTGAGCATTCCAGTGAGATGACAAAACAAGTGTGATGCTGCTGCAGACTTTCTCCTTATAATTTTGTGGTACCTTTGGTCATCAGTATTAGTCTCTGTCTACATCTGTTTTATGAGGGACTGACTGTACTGAATTTGTGTGTGGAACACACCCCGTATCCCTCACTTTCCCCCACTGGCAGAAAAGGATCCCTCACTTTCCTGCACTGGCAGAAGAATTACTGCTTTCCTTGCCGTGTTCCCAGACAATTCTTGATAGTGGACGTGTATGGGGCCCAGATGAAGGAGTGCGTCATTAGGTACTACTGTATTATGTTCCACGAACAGATTGCTTTAATAAGGAACTGTAATGCAATTTGAAACAGATTTCCTGACGTGTGGAGTACTGTAGTGTCTCATCTAATGTATGACGTTGCAGTTGCAGAGGATCCAGATTGCTCCTTCTACACCCAAAGATAACTGTGGGATTGGTGTAAGACATAGTGTTTTAGTTCCGTATGTAGTTTGATGTATGCCCATCTCAGCTTCCTGCAGTACCTCTCTTTTGGAAAGACCAAACAATGAGCAGTAGCATGCAGCAGCTTGTCCTGTGGATTTTGGTTTGCTGTCTAGATGAGGTTCTTGGTAAGGACTTCAGCTATTTATTACTATCCTTTCTGTACTTGGATTATATGTTCAGGAGAAGCTGCTTCATCTAAGTCTCGCCTCCAGCCATTTGAGACTGAGTGATCATTTACCCATGTGTAAGAAATCTTACTTAAGAGAGGTTCAAAATATTTTTAACAAATGAAACCCTGGTGGTTTGTTTTTTTCTGCTCCCCCCCAGTGCAGCTAATAAACCTTTATCATGTCTCATCTTTTTGAGCAGGCATTCCACTTGTTTGAAATTATGAAGTTTGTGACGAAGTGGTTTGTGGTTTGTCACTCTGAAATGTATGTTGTTTCACATTCTGTAATATCAGTAGTTCTTCAGAAGTGTGCCACAGTGGGAGCTCTCAGGGAGGCTTCCAGAGCTAGTTCGTGCTTTGGCCAGATTGTTCTTCAGTTACTCGTTGCCCCATGTCTTGTCATAAGTTCCTTCTGTGGAAGGTGTCCAAAGTTGATTGGAGATGATAAGTTGAAGAAGAAAATTATTAATTACTTTTTTTGGGGAGTCTTCTGAAGCAAAAAATTTTAATGAGGCTATATTTCTGTTTCCTGTGACTCTGTCCTTCTCTTCCCTACTCTTTTTAGACAGTCGACCTCGCTGCTGTCAAACTTCACTTAGATTTGCTTTGAAAAATATACACAGTCTGCACTGGGTTTTTTATTCACCTATTGAGACAAATGACAAAGTTGATAAAACAGAATTTTTCCATGTCATAAAGCATAGTTATTCAGTAAAGTGCTAGAAGAAAAGAAGGCTTTAATTTGTTACCGTTTTTCGAACTTTCTAGGGGTTTGGCTGTGTATTTTAATTTGTTTTGTGCTTCTGCATACAAGTGCTATTTTAATAGGTTCTCGTGTAATGTGTTCCTGTCTTGACTTAGTGCACTGGTAGAAATGTGCTGATAGTGCTATGTTGCTCGATCTCTGCTGAGCTATTGTTCATTTTTAGAAAAGTCACCTAAGATGTCACTAAGTGTATGATATTTAAAAGATATTCAGTGTTGCTTTTATTTCATGTTGTGCTAGGTTATGTACTCACTTTATGATTTACTTGAAGTTTCGAATCTTTCAGAACTGGTAAGCTGAATTGAGGTTGCATGGCAGTAATGCACATTCTAGCTATCAGAAGCCTCTGTTGTTTTTTATTTTTGTTTTTTTAAGAGGATTGTAAGTAGCATTAATATAGAAACATGTCCTAGCTGACGGCGATGATTGTCAGAGCAGGTTTTCTCATGGCATGCCCATGTTGACTTTCCAGCTGCAGAAAACTGGAAGAGTTTAATACAATTTTATTAAAAAGACAAAATCTTATCAGTCAGACTTTCAAAGTGTTATATTGATATATCTGGGTCTATTGTTTGTTGTTAGTTTCAACATGGTAGTAGTCTTTAATCACTCTTAAAACCCACGTGTTCACAGCTGCTTATTGGACCACATAGCCCAATTGTGCATTTTATGCAAAAGTGCTACAGGAGAACGTTTTAAATATAGACTCTCAAAGCGGATTTGTTACTTCACAGCCTTTAACCATTTCACAGCTTCTTACAGTTCGTTATTACATAGACAGGTGTTTGCAGTCAATTCAGTTATAAATACTTATATAAATACACACATAGAGAGGGTGGGAGAGACGGTATAAAACAATGTTTGTTTATACATTTAGAGTATAAAACAATGTCTGCACTTATGAAGTTGATATAATAAATTATAAAAAAAAGTAAGCTGAAAGGAATATAAGATTGTAATAGCTTATTGTCATCAAGTGTACATAGTTAATAACTTTTTGTATAATGCTCCTGTTAGTGTTAACATGGCCAGCCCATGTTAATACTAACAGAAGGTTAAATTCCCCAGTCTACAGAGAGAAGTGTTACTGCAAGATATTAGAAAATGACATAGTAGAAGACATAAAATTTCCTCCACATTATAAAGAAAAATAATTTCTTGTTTTCCAAAAATGTTTTTGGAGAGTGTAATATTTGGGGTAGAGAATGTTAAATAGGATATGAATTTTTCTGAAATCTATGACGTGTTTATTTTATCCATGAGATAGAAAATACATCTATCTATATTTCTTTTGAGTGTCCTATGTCTTTTCAGTATCCCAAGCAGGTTTAGAGAGTTACTGGTTTATAGCAGACTTGTATCCTTTAGTGCCTATGCAGTATTATACCACTGTGTTAGATGCAGTGAGTCCATCGGATGCTCCTTCGGGCGCTGTGTAGCAGAGGACAGAATGGAGCATTGTTTGCAGGAGCGATGAAAGCAAGCTAAAACTAGCATGTTACAGTGTTTTGATGTTTAAGAAAATCATGTAGCTGTATTCCAATTTTCAGAGCAGTGGAAAGAGTTCTGTGTTGGAAAGTCTTGTGGGGAGGGATCTGCTCCCACGAGGTACTGGAGTTGTCACCCGGAGACCCCTTATTCTGCAGCTGGTGCATGTTTCCCCAGAGGATGGTCGGAAAACAGCTGGAGATGAAAATGGTAAGTGTGATCCAAGAGTGTGTTTTGCCTAGTAGGAAAGAGACTTTTAATCTTTCTTGTTCATTTGACTGAAATATCCGTTGTTGTAATCTGAAAACTCGAATGTGCTTTTTAAAATTTATTTGGAAAACACAGCTGTTACCACATCTGTTCTGTACATTTAGCAAATGTTGTGAAGTCAAAATCTTTTGGTTATTTAAGATGTCGTTAATGTTTTAAGCTTTTCTGTTTGTTCTTGGGAAATGCTTTTGAGAAAAGCAGGCCAAGAAAAGCATATCACTTAAAGTTCGTCTAAAATGCAGGGAGCATGATTTTCTTCTGTGTGTTTTTCTTCCCCTCCTCTTTTGCTGTATAAATAATAATGTTTTTCCTTGAGAGGATGAGTATGTGACATTTGAGAAGGAGGTTAGGAAATAGGTAAGTTCTGAATAGAGTGGAAGAAGAAGAAGTGAAAACAAACTTCTAGCAGATGCAAACAGAATTTAATGGGCACATTCTGTTGCTTACAGATGTTACCTTACTGGGCTTCACTGAGAGATTCCAAGTGCATCAAGAACACCGCTTAAATGTTCTGAAGCTGTCTAGTGTGAAGCTTGTGTCTTCTGTAGTGTTTCTATATTATCCTTCAGCAGATCAAGAAAGTAATCTCAGTTGTTCCTTGGGAGTTTAAACGCCCATTCTATACTAACTAGTGCTTTTGATCTTAGGAAAGAGCAGGAGGTGCATATCCACCTTCTGATCATAAGATAAATCCTGGCTTTTTGATGCAGACAGTGAAAAGTACACAGTCTTCTGATGGCAGGATAAACTCAGGCCTATAATAATTCTCATTGTGTTGAAATTTTTGGGGAATTTATTTCTAACAATAGTAAGTCAAGGTGTCTGAAGTTCATTACAGTATTTGTTTTCATGTAATATTTATAGCCTTTGGTTTCTGAAGAAAAGGTACTATGCAGTTTAAAAGGTTTAAGCTTCAATTTTCGTTATTGCTGCAAGCAGAGAACGCAGATTGGGTTCATAGCAGTTAAGAACTTCCAGCATGCAACCAAGGGTGTGCTGGATTGTGAGAGATCGTAGGGCAATTCAGGTTGGAAATGATCTCAGGTCTCCAGTCCAATCTCCTCCTCAAAAAAAGGGCCAGCTCTGAACTCAAGGCCAGGTTGCTCAGGGCTTTATCCAGCTGGGTCTTGAAAACTGAGCATTCAGAGAGTCTCTGGGTAACCTTTTGGAAATTGCATATTTGATCTCTTTAAATGTGTTTTTTGTATTACTTGCATTGTGCAGTGTATAGTTTCTAGTACTTTTCAGAATGCTTTGATTCTGAGTTGTAGAATAAAACATGATTTTGTTCTGTTCTGCATCTTTACAGGCGTAAAAGATGGTTTTGCATTAGAGTATTCTGAGTCAAGGCAGAGTCTTGCTGTTGTAGGTTGCATTTTATGTGGGGACTCAGATTTTAAAGTGGGATAATGATATTATTGCATAAGGGTGTTGGGCCAAATTAATATTTGTGTGGCTAATTTAGATTCTTTGGGCGAAAAAATCAATATGTAAGATATACATGTTATAATCTCTTCTTGATGTTCCTTTGAGAGAGATGTGGCTTGTTTAGTAATAACAGACAAACCCTTACGACTTACCAGTTGCATATGAAATGCCTCTCTTCTCGCTCCAAAATTCAGGGAAATTGTGGTGTAAATGGTTTTGTCACTGATTTGGTTGCCATATGTAGAGATTGTGTATTACGTCTGAGAAGACGGCATCAAGTAGCTTTGAAAGAGAGAAGATGACAACCTCTTATCCTGGCTATGCTGTCTGACATTGTAATGAGTTGCTGTACTATTACAGGTCATATTTTTGTTTGCTGTGAGGTGGTTATTGAGGTAGGGTTGAATATGTGTATGGGATTTCCCGGAGGGAAGTCCACCCATAGTCTTGCAGAAAAGTATTTTCTCCAGATGAGGGCTTTCTTCTTTACAAATTGAATATTGGACAAGGGACTACCAGTCTTGGCATGCTGCTTTCTGAATGCGCTGGTAATGAACTCTGTGTGCACAGATACTTTTATGCAACTGCCTCTCTGTTTTGTGATTTGTCACCTTTATCCATCCTAATGCTTGCTGTAGGTATGTACTAGTATTACGTACAAATACATCCATTTAAAAATAGTACTAGTCCGTAGTTCTTACAAGCTTAAATTTTACCTCTGTCTGAGTGTTTGCATCCGGAAAGCTTCCCTGTTTTTAACACATGCCACTTTGGTTTTCTGTGGTATTTGTTTAAGCATGGACAATTGGCTTGTCTTTGTGACTATGAAGAAAAAAATTGTATCTCTCCAGTAGCTTAATTTTGACGTCTTCTGATGCATGTGAGCTGCCAGAGAATATAAGTTCATATCATTCTAGGGGTTTTGGTTGGTTTGTGGCTTTTATTTAAAAAAAAAAAAGTAAATTTGATTCTTGGGAGCACATTGGGAAAGACTGTTGAGAAAGAATTGCAGCCAGACATTTGAATTAACTTCTGATTTTCTAACGTGCAACATCGAGGAACATCAGAGATGATCTTTAAAGTCACGGATGAGCCATGTGATACCCTTGTATGGTGGTCGCTGCAGTAAACCAACATAATCGGATAACAGCAGAGAGATAAATTTTCCATTAAATATGAAGAAGTGTGAAGAAGTGCTGTGTTTTCGTAACGTGATATGTCAGAGTGGTACATACATTCTACAGAGATGTGTGTGGTTTGGTGTGAAGGAAATGTTCTCATTATGCTTTTGCTGTTTATTGTTAGCCTCTAGTGATTCATCACATAGGGTGTGCTTGATGTGGTGATACCACTGTGGTGTTCTCTTATCAAATTGCAAGAGAAGCTGTGTGTACGAGAGAACTGGGCCTGGTCTTGTGAATTATTAAATTGCTCTTGTAGCTAAGACCTGTTCTGGTAGTTTATCCATTTGCTAGGAAATGGAAAAGAGGAGGGAACGTATGAATGGTCAATTAGTAAATGTTTATAGGTTCTTTTTTTTGGTTGAAGGTAGGATGCTGAGCATTGTTCAAATTCTGAATGGATAGAATTGATATGGAACACAGGAATAATTAACACAGATCTGTTGCTTGCTAAATCAACACTGTTTTGTCAGCTTTTTGATCTCTACTGCGAATAGGAATCTCTTGCCCTAGCTCCCAAACAGTGCGTACTGCTTCATTGTACTTAGCTTTGTAGAAGCACAAGAGAAAAAGAGTTTCACTCAGAAGGGCTTGTCATCTAGTTAGCGTGAAGGATGGAAAAAATGATACAACATACAGAAAGGACTGGAAGATGTGCATGTTTTTTTTCCACAAATTGGATTTTTTTTTTTTTTTTTTTTTTTTTTTAGAGAAAGAGACCTAGGAAAGGATGAGAAGGGAAAGAGTGCACATGATAGTCTGCTGGATCCAAGAGCTGTGAAGGTACTGGAACTAGAAAGCTAGAAAAACAGTGGAGATTCTCTGTGCTGTGCTATTTTTTGTCCTTTTTAGTATTTGGGAAGTTCTTCTTGCCACGCAGCAAGAAATCCTCTATGATGGTAGCCTGTCATGACTCTGAACAGCTTCTTTGTGCTCCCATTATGTATGAAGAACATTTCTACTGCTTTAGGAAGGGAGAAGAGATACATGACTGGAGGATTGGCAATGTAGTGCCCATCTACAAGAAGGGCTGGAAGGAGGATCTCGGGAACTACAGGCCTGTCAGCCTGACCTGGGTGCCAGGGATGATTATGGAGCGGTTCATCTTGAATGTGCTCACTGGGCATGTGAAGGACAACCAGGGGATCAGGCCCCGCCAGCATAGGTTCATGAAAGGCAGGTCCTGCTTGACCAACCTGATCTCCTTCCATGAGCAAGTGACCTGCC
>Ga0181612_183232_pt1 | contig 10840 bp, 8 predicted proteins | sample HoacroProtozoa21_FD_119630 | JGI IMG/M metagenome (GOLD analysis project Ga0181612, IMG submission 119630) | Hoatzin crop microbial communities from Cojedes, Venezuel. Combined Assembly of Gp0051906, Gp0051904, Gp0051908 | reverse complement strand
TGGCTGGAGAAGGAAATGAAAGCAAGTCATTTTCAAGAAAAGCAGGTTGGATTGTCCAACACCCTTTCACTCTAGGGAGAGAAAAAAAAGAAGAAAAAGGAATTATACAAGAAGTAAAAGTGTAATGGAGAAGAAAAGGCAAAAGAAAACTGTACATTTTTTTGCATTGCAGAGAAGTCAAGATTCACAGTCTCAAAACAGGCAACACATCTTTAAATGATTAAGATAAAGACAGTGGGTAATAGATGAATGTTAGAGACAGAGGGACGTCAAAGTTTTTAACAATATTAAAATCGTGCCATCTTTCCTGTTTCATAACAGTAATTACAATTAAAATGATTTACACCCTGGTCCAGCGTAAATCAGGAACAGAAAAGCACAGAGACTGTAAACCTCTCTTAAGGAAACCTCTCCAGCCAGCAGAAGCTAGTGCCGCTAGAGCTGCTTGCATGCAGGAAATGCACACCTGGAGGTGCGCTCAGCTTTCAATTCCTTCCCTCTAATTTTCACCCCAACTGGCCTAGGAAGCTCCCAGGCAACTCGCTTCTGAAGATCCCTAAGACGCTTCATGGACTGCATGGGAAACCTGGCTGCTCACTGAGCCCAGAGACTACTACAGAGAAGGACATGGAAGGACTGGGAGTTCCAAAACAAACAGTACAGTACAACAAAGTCTGGAGGAGCTCATTTGCAGAGCTTCACCTACAACTAGCGCCAAATCATGCTATCAAAGAGAATGTTAATGTTGAATGGTCATTCTCTTTTACACAGTAACTTGTCAAAAACAGATTGTTCCCTGAAGACACTTGCTAGAGTTATCTCCAGTTTAGTGTTAAGAGGATGGACTCAATGAGAGCACCAACTCTTATCATTTAAGTACAGGTATTCCTAATACCAAGGTCCTTAGTCTACTAAGTCCCAGTTACTAGGATGAGTTATGATCCATCGTGCCCTTTATGCTATTTTTACCAAAAGTGAAATTTCTTTATAGATTACATGTTCAGACCTCTGGGTGGGGTAGCAAGAACACCTCCACTAACCACTCTGCAACATGGAGTCACCAGCTGAGTCAGTGACTTGGAGGTCTCCCATGTCTTGTGCTATTAAACGTGGAAAAGAAACCCAAAAACATTATTTGCCTTCCAAAATTACGGTTTCTGGCAAGAGAACTAACCTCACAGCTGGGGTGTCTGGCCCCTTGCTTCTCTGAAGGAAGAGCTGCCAACTGTAGGAGCACTAGATAACCCATCACCACCTATTTCCTCCTCTGTAGTTAGGAGCTGTGGGTGGCACCACTCTAGGCAGCGCAAGGGCAACTAACTCCATCAGGCCATGCCTTTACATCTAGCTCCTGCTGAGATATGGTAACCCTCTGATCAGCTGGTTTCTAGGGACCTCTTATCCTAGGCCCCTGGAACTTCAACAATTAAGCACCTTCAAGGAGCCAGATGTAGGTACTGGTTTACTCTGAAGATGAAACTGAGGTGCTTTGGTTACCCAGACGTGACAGGAAAGATTCACAGCTTAGGCAGAAGTGATCACCTCATGTTCTGCACAAAATCGAGAAGTCCCAAAGAACTGCACACATTCAGGTTTAGTATTATGAAGGAGACAGTCATACAAAGATGAGTACGATGATGAGTCGAATAAATCAGACAGAAGTGTTTACAGAGAAAACGGGAAAGGATAATGGACGTACGCTTAGTTTGCTGGACAGGTAGAAACGATACAGTCAACAAGTAAGACCACTCAGGTCAGAAAACTGGCTGTGACAGTGACCGAATGCAACCATAAGGAGACAAAATTAAAAAATGCAACTATATATTAGAAACCAAAGTAAAAGTAATAGTTGCTGAGAAGTACTATACATCAGGAAATAATTACTGCAGATAACAGATGAAAAAAATCAAATGAGTGTACCAGCTTCATGGCCAAGAAACTTAAAAGATGAGATTTACTTAAGTACTAAGGAAGCTTAACAGTGATATTCATCTGTTACAAGATAAAAACTGTTGAAATAATAATACAGAAATACACTTCTGTAGATAAAAAAGCCAGGCAATCATAAGTTGAAAAGATGCTTTTTTTTTTTATTCCAGCAGCAACTCAGAAGGTCTTAAAACAATAGCTACCACAGTCAGACACTGTAAAACAAGCAAGACCAGATAACCTGCATCAAGACTTTTTAAAGAGCTGTCCAAGGAACTATCTAAATTATTAAAACTGGCCTTCAATAAATCCCAAACACTAGCAAATATCTTCAGGATTTGAGGCAGAGCATATTTGCTAATATAGAGTGCCTAAACAGGGCAACCCATGCTATCTCACAGACACAGTCAACCTTATATTGATCCCAGAAAAAAAATGCAAAGTGCAGGAATGAGAATTAGCTCAGAGGAATTACGGGAGTATAACCAACATCGGCTCAAGAAAAACAGATCCCACTGGTCCAGGACCTTAGTGAGTGTGACTGGTAGTCCTATTGGTAAGACAACTGCTTTCATAGAATGTACCTCCACAGCTGCAAGACATTTAAGCTGGTGCTGCATAGTGATTTCATTAGGAAACAGGAACAACAGGACACCAACATGGACAGGTAGTAAATGAATTAAAGCCTTGTGTTTTTATGAGACTCAAAATACAATGGTAGACAAGAAACTGTTATTGAGAGACTAGCTTCTAACAAGGTCCCACAAGGCTCATTTTGCTGTACTCTACTACCTAATATTTTTATCCATCACCTGGAAGGAAACTAAACCATTATTAACCAACTGCAGCTGGAATGATAACATAGATGTGACAATAATGAAGAAAATGCATCACGAATACAGTGACTGAAATCTTAAACTATCGAGATGTAAATGTCAGTAGAATCAACATGAAAATACAACTCTAGGACAGAGAAACTAGACCATACTTACAGAGCAGGGGACTCCATCCTGAGAGTCAGCATCTCTGTAAAGGACTTGGGGAGGGGGGAACCCTGGTGGATCATTACCCAGGTATGAATTTTTACTCTTCCTTGTATAGATCCTCGCAAAGTTACTGCCAAAATCAGTTGCATAAACTGTGTAATACTGAATTAGAGCAGAGTCTGCAACATGCATGTACTTGACAATGGTATAGCCACTGTTGAAATACTGTGTCCAATACTGTTGTCTGCAATCTCAGCAGTATAGGAATCAAGCAGAGGAGTTTCAGAGGGAAACTGTGAGAATAACTGAAAAGGCAATGAAGTATCTCAAGGAGCACAGCATATTAAATTTACAAGCTGTGGCTCAATCACAGTCTACAGATCTGAAACACCCTCAACGCTGGGTAAAGCAGCCCACGCTGAGCTCCTGGCTGACTCATTGCAGGGTCTTCCAGCAGCCACACCAGCCTGCTCTCAGCCAGATCAGTTCCTGCCTGCAAAACCTTCTTCTCCTACGGGTGCCTACACAATGACCATAATTTTGATAACAGGCATTCAAAATAGGAAGTGAAGGTTTCAACCAGATTCAAATGCTAGAACAAGATAAACAACTTAAACCACAAAGATGTTTGTTTCTAGTGAATGTAATTAATCACTGGAATAATTTACCAAGTGTGGAGTGAACTCCCTTTCAAAAAAGAGGTAATTCAGCAAAGCTCCATGGTCTGGCAAATACAGGTTGGGAGACCAGAAGACTGTCACGATGGCTTCCAGCTTTTTTCATCTGTAAGTGTCCATTCTACTATAACACAAAGCCTCCTATAACAACACCAGTTTCATCCTTTCTAAATTACAGTATGGTATCAATCAGTCATTAGGAATGAGTGTGAAGAGACCTCGAATGTTCTACCCTGAGAAGAACATCTCATCCCTGCCGAGGTATCTCCTTCAATTGTAAGACAACATTCACGTTCAATCAGAAACCTGCTTGCAGGTCTGACTGTCATTACATTAAGGCACTTTATACTCTGTGACACTGTACCATTGCCCTAAATTAAACAAGAACCAAGCCCTTTGGTTTCATAACCCCCACCAAATGGCTTGGGATCAAATCTCATCCCAACAGGTCATAGGAAGTACCACACAGATAAAATACAAACCAAGCTTTTTTCTTTCATTTTTCTAAAAACAAATAAATAAAACCCAAAAAACCTGTGGTGGATGTTCAGTCTTCCCAGGCTTTGAAAAGTATATAGCAGCAGCACAAACATGGTACGAAACAGCATTCAGGACATTTCTAATCGGCAACGCAGATCTACCTGGCTCAGGCTTCATCTGAATGAAAGGCTGGGATTCTCAAAGGCTACAAAGCAACCACTCCTTTAGGTGCTGCTTAAAACCCCAGCCACAATGACTGTTCTGCTTGCCTAAACAATCACTGCACAGACTCCAGTTTCAACACTGCAAGGAAAAATCTGGAGTGGCTTTACTGACTCAAATTAAATTGCTCCAACTTTTCACTCATCCAAAAAACGTACCTCAAAAGTTAACTCTTTATTTTGCGAGCTACTTTGAGATGTATCAAGTCAGAGAGGCTTTATGTAAAACCATATGCCCCTTCATGCTATAAGCACAGCTCCTGTTCACAAAATTTTTGACTTTTCAGCTTGTAAATTCAGCATACATCACGCAGCAAATTGACTTTCAGAAGTTGTTCTCCCAGCTCCAGCTCTGTGCAGAACTGACTTTTAAGATTTAATTGATAACATAAAAACACCTCACTGGCTTAGCAGCCCTGACCTTTCTTTACAGTCCACTGCACAGGGATTTGCCACATTCTTATTCACAGCCTTTAGATTTTTCCCTGCTCTGGGCACTGAGGTCTGACTTTGCACATATTTATAAGAAGCCTCTGGATGTGCAGTGAAGAGCTTCTAGACAAAAACTCGCTGTCAGGAGGATGATAGAGACATATTATGGCATGTTTATTTGCCAAGACCTTTGCAGTCAGATGGCCATTTATTTTAGACAGGAGAGGTGTGGAATACCTAAGTACAGGACATGAACTCATGCCTCCTTCCCTGCATTCTGCAATTCTTGCCATATTGCTGCCATATGCTGTTCCCAGATGACATCTGCCATCAAATACTTCTATCAATAAGCTACTAAGGTGTTTATTTTTAAAAGTGATTTTTTTTTTTTAAAGCCTTATGCAGAAGAACATCTCCACAGGCAACTCAATAAAAGTGAAAGCATCACATTACAGTAATACATCCCAAGATATCTTGAAGATGTGGCTGTTTTCTGAAACAAAGTAACGGCACTTCATACCTGATCCAAAGACTTTTGTAGTCAATGGAAAGACTTCCAGTGTTTTCAGCAGGCTTTGGACCAGGGCCTTTAAATCTGGGGAACGTACCCTCAAAAGGCAGAAAAGTTGAAAGATTTGACTGTATCACATGTATAGCTGGCCTTGTGGCAAGTGTGCATGAGGCAGATTCCTTTCCAGACTCTACCTCAACAAATACACTTCCAGCCAGAGAAAATTAAGTCTCCCAATAAAGCAGGTAAATAATAGGACTCCAGCTTGGAAGGGGGTAGATTCCTTCAGACACACGATATTGTTATAGCTCAGTCTCTGGCCACCTTTATAAAGATCTCTTTTTCTAGATCCTTTTGGGGCTCTTTTCTTCCCTGATTAGCAAGAGGAATGTGAAATTTCCAAATACATGGCTCCTAGCATCAGGGAGAAATGCAAGATGGGGTGGGGGAATCCAGATTCAAAGAGGGAGAGAAAGCTCAGACCCCCAACAATCTGTTCATGTCCATTCTAACTGGGACAAAGCTGCTCGCCTAGCTCCCTCGCTTTCCAAACTGCATATCCTGGCAGGGAGCCTCTCAGTTCCTATCGCACCACCAGATCAGAACAGCAGATTTATTTTCAAGAAAGCTGGAAGTTGTTCCTCACTCACAAACCTAAAGACGGATGATGTCTGCTGCAATAGCCTGCCATTATGCGCTAGGTAAAGACACAACAAGCACAACAAATGAAACGTACAGACATCTTTCAGCGTGCCTCGATGTTGAAATGTGGCTACTTCACTTCCAAAGTGTGCATTGGGAAAAATTTGAGTATAGAACAGTGATTGGCACAAGACACATACAGCCCTTGCTCTGCCAGAGAGGCCCAGAGCCAACTACAACAGCCAAGAAAACTGGGCTGGATCTCTCAGAGATTGGGCAAGAATGAGAACACCAAGGATCTGCATGGATCCAACACATCTCCAGGTAGTTTAAAACATCCTATCATATTGGAGAATACAACGTATCACTTCTCCTTCCCCAAGGGCAAACATCGCCTGTGTGCCCTGTAGGCATCTGGATGAAGAAATGAACTGCCAGTACCACATGTGTCAGTGGACCTGATCCCCGGTGTCCATAGATTTTGCTTACCAGGTATTCATTAAGTGTTCTGTATTGTTGAGTCAACTGGATCAATTCCTGCATCAAACCCTTGAAGCATGAAAGCCAGGAACTGCAATGCAAAAGGCAGAGCTGCCCTTCCATCATCACATTCACGGGGGAGCAGAGATGTCTCTCAGCTTTGCTAAGCTCCGCCGCCTCTGGCAACAAGCAAAGAAGGGACAAGGTGCAGCAGTCTGCCACAGGCTTTGGTGAATGCTGGATCCCAGCAGCACTGTGCCTGCCAGCTACTTCTGCCGTTATTTCAACCCACTGCTGCATCTGAAGGGGGTAAATTTGCTGCATAGTTTTCACACGTCACTTGAAAGATGGAAAGTTTTGCAGGTGTTCTTCCCAGTGCAGACCTTGGCAGTCCTAGAGCAGATCTTCATGACCGTTTGCCCAAAGCTCCAAAAAAGTCAATTTTTACATCACACTGGACAACACTTTACTATGAGGGTGGTGATGCACTGGCACAGCCTGCCCAGAGAAGCCCTGGATGCCCCCTCCCTGGCAGTGTTCAAGGCCAGGTTGGATGGGGCTTTGAGCAACCTGGTCTAGTGGACGGTGTCTCTGCCCTTGGCACAGGGGTTGGAACTAGATGATCTTTAAGCTCCCTTCCAACCCAGACCATTCTACGATTCTATGATTCTGTAACACCCACTCAAATAAGCAAGGACTACACTCTCTTCAATTTGGGGTACTGGAGGTCATCTGCAAACACAACTGAGGGCTGAAGATTATTAAGTATTATTGCACAGAAGCCTTCATCAAGTATAGGATTGCTAGATACTCTCTGACCGCTTCAAAAGAGTCAGCCCTGCTAAGATCTACTAGCTTTTCAGCCTCCTGAGCACAAAGTCCACCCACAGGGTTGGGGTTTTGTGTATGTCGTGCCTTTTTTTTTTTCCTTTCCACCCCAAGGAATGAAAACCAACATGTTCTGATTCCTATCTTTCAATCATCACCATGGTAGAGATAAGTTACCACCACCATTTCAGCTGAGCTAGCTGCTGAATTGCAAATGCTATACGTAAACAAAAATAAGAAAGAGAAGAAATTTCAACCGGCTTAGCTTGCCTTTTAAAATTCAAGGCAGGGCAGGGGTTTGAGAGAGATGAAGCCAGGGAAAACACTGGATACTAATACCAGCCAAACAGGGAAAAATAACGAAGTTGTAAGCCTGAAAAACTGAAGTGGAAAGAATGACAGATTTACTGCTGCATTTGATGCACATAACCACTGATAGACTCTTCCCAGGAAGTGTTGAAATAACCATCACTGAAATGACTCCAGAAGCTAAAAATTAAATTATCTTTCCCAGAACATTCCAATTTGGGCTTTGGCAACAACAGATGTTTTAATGCTCTTAAATACATGCACGCACGTGTGTACGCACATGCACACACGCACATGTATACTTAAGTACAGTATCCTCTTTCACACAAGACCTCCCTCTTAGTTTTCACAAAGTCAGACTGAACCTACAGTCATTCTGCAAAGTCTTTTCTTCAAAGTGTCTGCTCAAATGTAGAACTGTCAGATTAAGCAACCCATAAGGAGTCTTACAGCAGCTCCAAGTTATGAATGAATGGTTATTTGTGAACTCGCCTGTCAAGACAGATGTGGTATTTGTCAGTGCAGTGTGGGTTAGATATGGTGGGAAGGAGCCAAACAAGCAAAGTGAAAGGTCAGTATCACAACATTTCCCTTTTTCCCCCCTCAGTTTGCCTAAAATGATGCCACAGCTTTTGCTGAAGCGTAACACAGTAGTCCACTTTCATGCAACCTACTATGCCTCTTTGAAAAGCAATATTCACACAAGAACAGTAGAAGAAAAATGGGTGCAGAGGAGGAGAACAACAGGAACATTTTGGTGCAAGAAAGCTACCACAGAGAGACAAATCCAAGATGCACAGAAAACAACGTATCTTTAGAAATTTGGTAATAATTGAATCAAGACCACCCTATGGAAGCTGAAACACAATGCATTGTTTTTCTTATATTAAAACCCTGTATTACAAGGATCACAGGTTAATTCATGTTGGGAGGGAGATCTAGTTCAACCTCCAGCTCAAAGCAGGATGAACTATTAGATCAATCTACCATTTGCACTTTATACAATTATTTATAATAAGCTGAAGTCAGCATCCCACTCTGCTAGGTCTCATATAACAAGAAAAAGAGGCTCCTGGCCGAGGGGGTTTCAGCGGGTAAAAGCTCAGCTCTACAATGAAGATCTTGAATCTGTCAATGAGCATCACAGATTAAACTAAAAGGAACCCTTGCTTCTCATCCAAATTAAAACTTAAATGAGGAAGAGATGTTCTAAAGATGCTCTCCACACTCTCTGTCGTAAATCTGCTGCAGGGATGACCAGGAGGTCTAGCATCTGGAAACCCAACGTGGACACCAGGGAACCCATACAGCAACACAAGATGCATTTCAGTGGAGCCTGTCTTTGCACAGCGAGCGAGCAGTTTCTCTGTGCTGCTGTCCAAACTCGCCCTGCCTGACCACTTCTGCGAGGGGCCAAGCAGCGCGCACGAAAACCTGGCTGCTTTAGAGGACGCTATGCTACCCAAAGAAGCAATTTCTCTACTCTCAACCAACTTGCAGAGCACCAAATCTGTATAAAAACCTGCCCACCAGAGAGGTCTAATGAAAGCAGGTCTAGCACTTCAATTCTCCAGGGCCAATCTTGTGCCATTCGAGCTAAGAGAACCATGGCGCTAAACAGGCTCATGAGCCATTCATAAGTTCAACTGCTCACACTGGAAGGAGATAAATCACAACCCTTCACATCAAGTGTTTTTTTCAACTCTTCATCCTCTTGTCAGCAACAAATCTTTTGTGTTTCTCCTCTACACCTTGCAGCTGTATGTCTCCCACAGTTGGGTGCCCAGCTACAATTACTTAACAGCAGCAAGGACAACGAGGACAAGCATGAGAGATCTGTTTTAAGAAGAAACATAGCTGCTTCAGATAGATAGACTGCTACAGGAAGCCAACCGACAGTGATGCTGGAGCTAGGCACCTACTAGTCCACATCACAGACTGAAAGAGAAACGAGCAATGGCCTGTGGTTGAAGGCAGGATGCAAACTTTCCCTAAACAAATGACCAAACCAAACTTTGCAGTCTAAACAAATCAGCAGAGACATCTGTAACACAGTAGCACATTCAATAATACCTGGGGAGCGTATCATCCTCAAGCTAGAAACCGCCCGCTTAAAAACGTGCAGCATGTGGTTTCACAACAGGAGTCGAGACATTTGTGAGTCTTCACTCATGACTTCTTTTGTCACCATACCCTGGGGTTCCTCTCTTTATCTGTAACACAGGAGCAGTCTAGCACAAACACTGCAAAAGCAAAAGAAGCCAGGGTCATGGGAGTACTGCAGAGCCTCTTCTTTCCTCTCTAAAAAATCCTGTAAAGTATTTCCTCCTCACTGGACTCCGATGCCCAAATGACAAATTTCAATGCCGCGAGAGGGATTTCAGCTGTCTGGCTTTGTTCATCCCTGCAAATGCGCCATAAACTGGGCTCCAATTCAGGAAGCTAATTAGGCATACACAGAGCCTTAACGTTAATGAGTCCATTCATGTGTGTGAAGCTCTGTGCTGAAGAAGCTCACCAAGGACGACAGCCAGGAGTCCTCATTCATCTTTTTTCTCAGCTCTGGTGCAGGTAGGAACCTCAAACTGACAGCAAAACGCTGGAAGTTGTAACTTCAAAGTAACACAGCCATCCTGATGACCACTACTGTTCTCATGCAGTGCACCAGGGATGAGCAAGGCTAAAACCAGCAGCTAATTAAGATGATACTCTGCTTTCTTCACACAATCACCCACTCACACCCAGACCTGCAACTAAGCGGACCTAGCAAGAGCGGCATGAGCTCTGGGCACTCCCTGCAGATCTCCATCCACGAGCAGAAGACAAGCGCACATTTCCAGATAGATCTCTGGGACTGTAAAACACCCACCCTGCCAACGGGCTAGTGGTTGGGGAGCAGCAGGAGCAGTGATGCACATCTAATCTTTTCACTCACCAAATTAGAGTGAAAGTGCCCCTTTAAAGCAGACAGAATCACAGAATCACAGAATGGTAGGGGTTGGAAGGGACCTCTGTGGGTCATCTAGTCCAACCCTCCCGCCGAAGCAGGGTCACCTACAGCAGGCTGCACACCAGAGACAAACTTGAGGAGGGTTATGACAAGGGCTGGGGAATATAGCCCTACATTTCTGTCTTGCAGGTTTTCCAACCTTGAAGCACTAAAGAGGGGAGTCATGAATGTTTTGCTTTTCTGTAGGCTTCATCCTCTGGAAGAAATGCAGGGGCCATGCACCAGCCAGACCGGCTTGGGGACACCCCCCCCCCCCCCCCCTGACTAGCACCCGGGTGGGTTTTTGGGCGGTGTAGTGGACGAAAAGGTGGGCGCCGCCCCCATCATCCCGCGTC
>Ga0181612_148932_pt1 | contig 10840 bp, 2 predicted proteins | sample HoacroProtozoa21_FD_119630 | JGI IMG/M metagenome (GOLD analysis project Ga0181612, IMG submission 119630) | Hoatzin crop microbial communities from Cojedes, Venezuel. Combined Assembly of Gp0051906, Gp0051904, Gp0051908 | reverse complement strand
TTTTTCTTTTTTTAAAAATTCATTTTAAAAGGTCTGATTGCAAACAGTAAGCAAATAACTAGTCTTTTCCATTTGCAAAGAATTTAAAATTAGATTTCATTAGAGGTTGGGAATGTATGCCATGGAAGTGTGGGCAGAAGTGAGGGGAGGTGAGTGACCTCTAATGACCATCAGCCCTGTATACTCTTTCTACCATCCTCTTTCCTCTAAGCCCAACAGCTGGCAACATCTACAGAGACACTGTCCTGCCACCATTCATTTGGACTCCTGCATCTGTGCCATTGTCTTCCCACCCTCAAGCATGGAGAGGGTTTCTAGTGTTAGAAGGGGTCTAGTCCCGCCTTCTCCTGGGAATACCTAATAGACGTATCATAGAGTGAAGGGCCAGTAGTGGATGCTTACGGGAAGATCATGAGAAATTAGACGAGTGCAAAGCAGGCTTTTGTCCCACAACTTTCAACTCACAAACTGCCATCAGCTCAGGGTCTCCATCAGAATCTCTGCTTGCTTTTTAAAAATCCTCATGGTTTTATTTCTTTCTTGACTTGACTCTTATGATGGCAAGAAGTAAATTGCTCTCAGGTACAATGAGAGAGTCACCTGCCTGTGAGACCATGGTCAGAATAACCAACTCCATAAAGACCAAGAAGACTCAAGTCATGGTGGCATCCAGTATTTTACTTTCATTGAGTTTGAAGCAGAGAGCCAGGGCAGAAATGCAGATCAGAATCCAACAGCATCTCTTTTACCAGACAGAGTAGCCTATTCTGAGCATCATGGTAGCAGCTTGAGAACTATCGCTATGCCAGAGGATGTCTGAAGACATTAATTTCCAAAGGCTGGTTTCAGTCAAACCTTTGACAGCCTTGTAACAATTTTGCTTAATTTAATTTCCTTTGGTTTAATATAATTTCCCCTCTTTTAATCTGATTTCCTATGTTGTGTTTTAATAGAAGTTGAAAAGTAAAAATGGAAACAAAATATTAAGAACAGGGACAAAAGGAAGACATATCCAAACATATATCCAGGCCCTTATGATTAAGTAAGTTATAACTGACATATTTGGTAAGACTGTGGACAGGCAAATGTCATGTTTTGCATCTCTATTTCTGTGTCTGGCTAAGGAGTTAGATAGCTCAATACCAATGTCTGTGTTTTATGGGGACATGAAAGAAATGCAAATGTCTTGTCCTGTAAATCACTGTAATCCAAAGTAATGAGTCTCTGACTAATGAATCAATGTCACAAGCACATCCCAGAAGGAAAAAATATTCTTGCTAACATTTGTGCCTAACCCATTGTCTTGGCTGCTCCAGCTGGTGTTGGGACAGTGCTGATCACAAAAAATCAGGGGGTTATGTGTGTCCGTTTCAGCAATGCTCTGAGAGTGAAAACTGTACCAAAGCTAGCCAGAGAAAATTCTAATTTGCTAACACAACGGGACAATAGTTATGAAGACAAAATCAACACTAAGCAATCCCTCCTTCACTATTTCCTATAGGTATTAGAAAAAATTTAGACTTCAAAATAAAGATAAACACAGTAAGATATTTTAGATATTTAAAAAATCTGATTTTAGAAAGCGTCTTCTTCAGCATCCGACAGATTTAGAATACCAAAAAGTGAAAAATTAGTTCAGGTCACTAATAGGTTTTCAACTGTTAAATCGTTAAACTGTTACATGTTGGTATGTCATTAGAATGCAATTAGAAAGTTTAAGTGGCAATTAACAACTGTCTGTAGTGAATGCTTGAAACATTACCAGCATCAGGTGCCATTTGTGAGACCTTGTTGCCTGTGACTACAAGGCTTATGAGAGTGTTTAGAGGAATTTTTGTCTTTAATTTTAATTTCATAGCCTGGCCACAACACTGGCCAATTAATTTAGGCTTATAAAAATTAAGACCTCTTTAAGCCCTTGGTTGGACTTATTTGGGGAATTCTCATTAAAGCCACCCTTCTACTGCTGAAATCAAACCTGCTACACCAGCTTATGTCTTAGACCATTTTTTTCCTTAGGCAAAAGTTAATCTGAAAAGATTATATTCTTACTCCCTAAGTCTTTTTCAAACAGTTTTGTTCATAGAGAGAGGAAATTGTCTTGAAAAAAAATTGGCAACAGTAAATATCAGTGCTCTTGTGTTCAAGAAATTGTTCTTTTCTCTGAGGAGAAGGATGACAATTTGGAATACGGTTGGAAGTGTATGGATGATTCAGTAATTAAAAAGAGTGTGATGATACCAGAAGCTACTCATGCTGCCATTTGTGACAAAAATAATTGGCTGAGGAAAAGAATGTCTTGGCATTAAAGAACTCATTGCAATATATGTGAAATTATTTCTAGGGATTCAGCATAGCTGGCTGCACAAATAAAGGTTCAAAAGTCTGACAGGAGTGGAAAATATAAGGAACCATAGAGATAGCTTCTGAGCATATGTCTATGCATGTTCTTGTTGATAATTTTTTCATGCTGTTACAGACAGAGGGGAGCATCTGTTAAGCACACAAGAAGCAAAAAAAGGGTGGTGTTGACAAGTTCACCCAAGACAATTAAGCATGATTTATTGCTTTAACAACATAGCCCTGAATTTGGGATAGAGCAGAATTACATCACCTGAGGAGGATCATCTGCAAGATTTTACTTCTGAAAGAACTCCTAAAGGAATTTCTCCATGGGTAAGAAGGTTGATACAGTCTCCCTTGTGACTTGGTGGTCCAGCTTCCCTGGCATGGGTAGGTCTGGGTGAGTCGTGTCCCAGGTTTCCCTGAAGAAAGTGCAGAGGCTGTTTTTCTGAATTGCTATTGTGAAAAACTGTGAAATGAATGGAAGCTGCTGGTTTGCCTAGGCACAGCTGGTCCACAGCTAGTAGAAGATTATACGGCAATTTGGCAGTCTACTCACAACCTTTTATTTGTATAAACATTGCAAACAGAGGGCCAGATTCTCAGCTGAATTCAGTCTACACATTTATAATCTCCATTCATGATCATAGCCTTGCACTCAGTGCAGATTTTCTTGATATTTTTGTTTTCATTTCCAGGGGTTATTGTACTATTTGCAGTCAGATCTGACATGTCCTACTAATTTTTCCTCCTTTGCTGCTTACTCTTCAGTTCATTTTCCAGCTGAACAATAAGCTGAAACAAGAAGATCTGAGTTGCAAGTGGTTTTGAGTAGCCTGGAAATGTGAAGAACAGCTGGTCTGCAATTAAAGAGTGTTTGAGCTTTTCCACGGACATCTAGTCTTCTTTTTCTCACTCAGACTAGTTGCCACATGATCCACACACAAGTGGCCTCAAAAAAGTAGTAAGAAAAGAAAAACTAACTGTAATCTTTTATTGCAAATCTTTCAGAATTGTAGTGAAATGACACGACTGCCAACAAAGCTTTATTAAATAACCATTAAACCTAAGAAAAAATGTTCTTGTAAGAGTCTTGGCCCCAGTCAGCTCTGTGGACTTGGCATACATTCTAAAAATTCTGGATTTCTTTTAGTTCTTTAGTTTTACTCTGTAATCACTGTTTGACTTCAGAGCTGAAGACCTATGTGCTTGCTTAAGAATAAGTAACTCCAACTTCTGTCTGAAGAGTTGCTGAAAGATTTACATCTGGTTTGACAACTCTGTGCCCTTTGGTAAATGCCATAAAATGCAGTTGTACTCTACCACATCTTCATCATAAAATAGATTAAATCTGGCTTCCTTTTTGGTGATACGTTGCAACAGAGAGGCTTGTATCATTACCAGTAGGACTTGGTATGATATTGAGGTCATCCCTCACTCTAAATGACTATCCCTCACTGTAAATTACTATCACTGTAAACATTTAGACTGTTTTAATGGTCAAATATTGCTGAGTACAGCATTCATCGTCTAGGGGGATGGCTGAATGTTTGCTGTGCATCTTCTTTTTTGGTAACAATGAACTGAAAGCTCAAGTTTGTCAGCACAAAACCTTATAGCAAGCACCTCAAAAGAAGTCTCTTTCCGTCGCTATGATTAATACACTTATAAAAATTTATTTTGAAAGCCCTTCACTTGGGAAAATAACAGATCAGCTTGGATAACCTTGCTGTGGAGTTTTATTATAGTGTTTCTGCCTTCAGCTCTCTGCGTCATGCTTATGCCAGAAACTATTAAATGATGCTTTTTTTTTTTTTGGCTGAGGTAGTTGACGCCACTCTGTATTTTTCCTAACTCCTTATTTGACAGTAGGATGATAAACTCTGGTACGGTGGCAGAGCAAACAGCTAGGGGCTTTATCATCTTAAACTGCTACAGTGTATAAAATTCTCCAGACTTGCAAAAATAATATATGGATGTTCCACAAAGCACCCTCATATGCTCCAGGAAGAAGGTAATTTCTACCTAGTGTGTTAAATGGCATTTACTGTTCAGAAATTTCTTGAATAACAAATTTTTTATCTGGAAGAAAACTGCTTTGGGTTTGGTTTATTTTGATTCATAAAATGGAGAAATCAGCAAAGTATGAGACCTGCCTGAATAGTAGCAGTACTTGCTAGTGTGACATAAAAGTTCAGGTCAGGGTCTTGCACATCTTGAACAGTAGAAGCAGGAAATCCTCCCTAAAACACTTCTGATGGATTTCTGGTGGCTGAATGAAACCAGCTCTCAGTGTAACCTAACCTTTCCAAACTCTATGACTTGCTATGAAACTGTATTCCAAGACATGTATTGCAATTACACATGGGCATGGCTCCACAGTAAGTTTTCTTCTTTTTTTTTTTTCCTTCATTAAGAATTCTGATCCAGAAGCAGAAACGGGCTTCATTTGGCACTGAGGGAGTTTTTCCTGCCACTGTCTATTCTGTCATCCCATGATCCCAGCTACTCAGGAAGACTGGGTGTGGTGCAATTTGTCAGAACAAAACAGCATTGATTTCAGTTTTCCAGGCTAAAATTCACTGCAGTTCAGTAGTTGCTACTTGAGATGTGACTGAAGCAGAGGTAGGCAGACCATTACAGCTAGGAAACAGTAACTGTCCCAAGATAAGCTGCTCCCTGCCTAGTGTGGGAGCACAAGTAAACGAGGGGTAAAATGTAGAACTCAGTTGAAATGGAATTCTGTTTTGATGCTCCACAGATGTTGATCTCCTCAGTACTTGCTAAATTGTAATTGCTTTGTATAGCTAGAGTTACTGTTTGTTTACACAGCTAAACAAAGACGTGATTGCAGCATGAACTAGAGCATAAGCCCTCTGAGCATCAAGGATACCACACATCATTTGCAGTCAGTGCTAACATCTATCCCAGTATATCTTCATTGCTATCAGTACCTCTGCGAGCTGTGTTTTGATTGGTTTTGGTCTGTCTGTTTGTGCTAGGGTTGCCAAATGTGGCAAAATGGAGGCATTTCATTGCTCAGACCTGTCCTGAGGAAATTTAATCTAGTCCAGACAGAACAACTGTGTGGGATTCATCTCACCTAATTTTAGCTATTTAATAGTTAGGCAGCAAGTTGAACTAGTTAACTAATAGTCACTGGCGAGGAATGGCCATCTCCAGAGAACAACTTGTCCTGGTCTGTGTCTACGGTGAATCATTTTCTGTAGGCACACATCTGTACCTGTTGATTGTTGAGGAGTCTAGATGACTAGCTTAGATGATGACTGTAACTTTTCAGTAACAGAAGTTGGGTAAGATGAATCCATCTAAATTATTGTTATCTAGGCAAGACAACGTTCCCATCTCAAGGTATGCTGCATGTAGTCAATATTTGATATGCAGTGATTACAGAAATAGTTATGGGAGCTGTGAACACAAAGAGTGTGATATGCTCTTCAAGCCTTTTTTAGCCTTGCTAGAGAACAGGGCTCATGTTACGTTTTCACTCTCCTTATTTGGTGTAATTAACCTAAGATGCGTTTTTCTCAGTGGCTCTTTATGAACCACACACAGATGGGAATGATATCACTGCTCTTCTTTCCTGCTTATACAGTGCTCTGCAGGCCACAGAGAGAGGCTTAAATACACATTCAGACCATCAAGAACTAGAGTTCAGAGCCTTGTGCATCTTGGCATTATAGCTGCAAAAAAGAAGAGGACAGTCCTTGCCCCAGGGAATTAAAGCAATTTGACAATAGATGGCTAAAGTATTCTGGAGGTGACCAAGGCGTGAAATGGACCAGTCCTAGTGAGCAGATTCCCCAGGCCCAAACTTCATTTTATTTGACTAATGCCAGGCTGCCTCAATTATGGAGACTCACGATGTTTTCCTGTAGCATGAACAGAAAAAGCCAACCTAATATAAGAAAACATCTGACTTCTCCAAACTTGTTAGACATGTAGTTTATTTCTGCTCTGAGGAAAATGGGGAAAATAAAAAACAACCCCCCACCCCAGCATGTAACGCTTCTATTCAGTAACAAGCAAGAATTTCCCCATTGCTTCAGCAATCTTTTGTCATGCCTTTTTTTTCCTTCCAGCTAACTCGGACACTGAACATGGGAAAGCTGAATTCCTTGTCAGCTCTGAGTGTTTTTTTCATGGAAACTTTCTAAAACATGAAAGGATTTAGTTTCAAAACACCAGTTTTGTAGGCAGCTAACAAAGATGTCTTTTTTCTCCACTTTTTCTTGGAATTGCTTCTCAGAAAAAAAATCACAGAAGGGGGGTTAATTTTTATATAAAAGCTGCTACTTGTAGGAGACCTTTATATGCCTAGACATTTAAAAGAAATATTGAAACTTCTGATATACTACACAGACAATGCCCTTCACATGAAAATCATGGTAGATCACAAATGCCATAGTCTTTTTGTCATGATAATCTACTCTATAAAACTAAACAATCATAAAGGTAATCATTTAGTCAAAAGGTTGCTATTTCATCTGGCAGTATAGTTATTGTAATAATAGCATATCTGAGACATGAGAGACTTTAAGAAAGGGGGAGACAAAAAGAGCTTTAAAGCAGCCAGTGTCTGTTTCACTAAGCTGCTAAATCACATCTTATTTCAGACCAAGGTACATGTTTAAATCTCCATCCAAGTTCTAATCCAGTGGCTTTAAGCTAAGCTAGTATCTGCTGCTGAACTGGATCTGCTCTTGGATAAGGTTCCAGCAATGCTTTTTGCTTAATCGTGCCAAGCCACTTGGCAAACTGAATATGTACAGACCCAGGGCACAGAAGTCTCCCTCCTGCTTCAGGTTCATATATCTTTTCATCTTTCTCCTTGTGCTGCTGACACAAGATCTCTGGGTAAATTAATCTGTGTTTAAGGAATACATTATCATTGTAACACTATAACATTGCTAGTAGAATAGCAACATACTCTAAAATTATTCATATTTAAACACACAGTTAAATACTGTGCCAGACTACCCGCCCAAAGGATTGGTATTCACGGTACCTAACTTTATGCACTTTTTGTTGGGACTTTGGCTCAGTGCTTAGTTTCTATATAGTGAAGTGTGAGAGACACTTCCAAAAGTTAATTTTAGGTGAAATGTACCGATTTCTAGAGGTGCCTTTGTGTCTCCATGAACTATACAAAAAGTCAGTATAGTTGCATGCCTTAACCAGGATGGATCTAAGTTAAAATGCATTTTCAGCTTGCACTTTGGAGTTCCCTAATTTGTGAATGCCAGACTTTGCAATCCCAGTGACATCTATTTTTGATACTGTATTTTCAGAAATCAGTTACATGCTAGAAAAACCCACAGATGGGTTGGTCCTGTGTAATATATGTCGATACAGTCTTTCACAGTGAGTTTTCCCCCACACTCTCACTCTTTCAACAGCCTCCATGCCTCTGATCTCCGACAGCCTGATCTTTTCCACTGCTAACCGTTCTTTGTCCCATCTTTCTCCCCATGATGAACAGCCCCTGCCAAAAGTTAGGGAAAGTGCTGGACATGAGCCTTTTCAGGAGGTATAAACAGCAGCACCAGCTGTCTTATCTACGATAACAGTTCACTTATTAACATGAGGTCCTTTTTCCTTATACCCCATAACCTCCTCCTTCCCCACTCACCCCAGCATTCATCGGTTCTCATCTGCTTCCGTCCAGTCCCTCAATGTCAGGAAACGTATGCTAAGAGGTGGGAATTTTTTACTGCCCTTAAAAGAGGGCAACAAAAACTGTAGAACATCTGAATTTTGCAGCTTTATACAGGCAAACAGAGGTGTTTTTTTTTTTTTTTGTGTGTGTAATGAGTACTGTGGAGTATTGCAACGGTCTGTATTTACAAAATGCTTTAAATTTTGAAAGTCTACCCATTTCTCAGACCTGAATCTCTTCTGTCCCTACGTTTTCATGAGGTTGAGGATATACCTCATAATTTTCCTGATCCTGGACTGAAGGGCTATTTAGATGTACAGTATGTGTTTTGTCCTTTTCTAACCAAATGTTTCAATTTAGCCGTAGGCAGCTTGAGAAGGTAGCAACACAAAGTTTGGAATACTGAAGAAGGCTTCAAAGCATTGGATAGATGTATGTCGTCTCTATTATTGGGTGATAGCTAAATAAATACCTAGAAGTACAGGTAAGCAGATTATCTGTACAAGAACAAATTCACAGAGTGTGGTGCAATGGCTATCTCCTAAACAAGAAGAGGTGAACTGAAGCAGCAGATCTGAGGACCTACGCCTAAACCTTATTTCTGCTCTCTGGAATAGTCAGGGATTTTGTTTTGATCCTCTACCTTATAGGAATTACTCTGATATTCAATATATAATATTTGATAAAGTTGTCCTCCAGGGGCTGAAAACCCTTGTTATCAGTGTATACCTTTAACATATAACTGAAAAAGATTAAATTTCTAAATTAGGAGAATTCTACCGAACTTCTTCATAGTTAAGACCTTTTCTTCTTAGATGAAAACACTGACTTCCCCACCTGGTGGGAAGAAAAGAAAGCTTGCATAGCTTTTAGTCTCTTTGAAGTATAAACCTCACAGGATGAATAAGGATTTGTCCTCTTCTTTTGGTTTAGGTGCATACAAACAGAAACAGTGGCAGATGGATGATAACAATCACTCCATTGTATTTGTACATTGGGCTTATAGATATGATCAAACTTATCCAGAAAGTTCTCTTAAATGCGGAATCTCCCTACTGAGCAGTAGATTTCCCTCGTCCCTCAAGTAACTATACTGAAGCAAATAAACTTTCGCTATAAAACTTTCAGAACACAATCTTTTAATTTACATTTCTTTTGCCTTCCTGGTGGTACAGAGAAGATCTATACAGCCAAGATGATGTACCTCTCCAGGGCTTGATCAAGCCATTATAAAATTTCTGCCAAAATATCCGGTCATTTATTTGACTCAAAACATTCTGCCATGCTAGAAAAGCAGAGTTGACTGCTGAGCACCAGGAGACCCAAAATATTCCTACTCAATGGATCACGGATTTCCCTGTGTCACTTATCTTACCATTTCAGTGCAGTACCATATGTTCCCATACAACTTTGTAATGTGCCCCATATGTTTGCTTTCCTTGATGAAAACCAAGAAGGCAGCAAATTATCTGAAGCACTGACACATAAATTATGATTTTTTTAGTTCTGAACTTAGATTAATTTATTTTTTATATTCTGCGGAGTAAGTGCTCTCCAGTGAATGCGCATATTTCAAGAAAAATTGTGAACAACTGTTCAGTGAATGAATGTGCATGAATGTTCCTATATAACATGTGTCACAATGTAATCTATTTTGTTTTTAAGATGGGGAAGGTATTTGCAAAAAGTATAACCTAAAATTTCCATAAGTGTTCATCTCCATTCTGCAAAGCATTAAGAGAAAACAAACTGAAAACTTAATTCCTCCTGGGGAGCAGAGCTATGTCAGAGGCAAATTTGGCCAAAACAGAGATCCGTGTGTCAGTTGTGAATATGGAAATGAATTGGAGTGTTTACTGACAAAACTCTAATCGGGTTTGAGATGAACAGGAAAAACTGAATGCAGCAAGAAAAGGTTAAGAGTTGCCCAAGCCACAACTCTCTCCACCTCTGCTTGTGTACGTTTGTTTGTATGTGAAAAGAACTATGAAGCTTTGCTCTTACGCAGGACTTCTCATAGGGTAATGTTTTTGTCTTAATGTGGCCTAACTATCTAACTACATATGGAACAGTGACATAGCTGTGACGTTCTTTCTTTTGAGACATGAAAGACTGACTAGAGATCGAGATTCTCTGTTTAAGTCGTATGCTGTGCTGCAGAAAGCTTTATCGCCTGTAACAACTTTCATGATTTTTTTTCATTGCATACAGCATAATTCTTATTGTTTAAGTATCTAGTAGGGCTTTTGATAATTACAAATTATGGTACAGATCCTCTACAAAGGGACATTTGGAAAAACTAACTTAAGAAGGTTAAATATGTGAACACCAAAGTTATTACATGCCTGCATGGACACATGATCTGGTAATTAAAATGTCATCCATTCAGTTTAACTTAAGCCACTTCCAAATTAAATGAAAAAAAGTTGTATTAAAGTCACCAGTTCACCAGGGAGAGATCCACAAAGAGACCTAAGGCAGGACAGCCTTACATCAGAACTTCATGAGGTTCAGCAAGGCCAAGTACAACGTCCTGCACCTGAGTCAGGGCAGCCCCCATTATCAATACAGGCTGGGGGATGAAGAGATGGAGAGCAGCCCTGCCGGGAAGGAGTTGGGGGTCCTGGTGGATGAAAAGCTGGACACGACCTGGCTGTGTGTGCTTGCAGCCAGAAGGCCAACCGCATCCTGGGCTGCATCAAGAGAAGCGTGGCCAGCAAGTTGAGGGAGGTGATTCTGCCCCTCTACTCTAGTGAGGCCCCACCTGGAGTCCTACGTCCAGCTCTGGAGCCCTCAGCACAGCAAAAACATGGACCT
>Ga0181612_143587_pt1 | contig 10840 bp, 7 predicted proteins | sample HoacroProtozoa21_FD_119630 | JGI IMG/M metagenome (GOLD analysis project Ga0181612, IMG submission 119630) | Hoatzin crop microbial communities from Cojedes, Venezuel. Combined Assembly of Gp0051906, Gp0051904, Gp0051908 | reverse complement strand
GTGGTAGGTGCCTCGTCCCTGGAAACATTCAAGGTCAGGTTGGATGTGGCTCTGAGCAACCTTGGTCTAGTTGAAGATGTCCCTTCTTATTGCAGGTTTGTCGTATTAGAATGAATTAATAATACTGTTGCTTGTTGCTATGTTTAAAGGAGTCTGATTTACGGTAACAGAAGGATCATTTGATTCTAAACCTGGATAACTTAAAAATAGATGTGGATGACTAATTCTGTAGTAGCAATGTATCGTCAAAATTTATTAGCTGAAGAACAGACAGATAAACTAAAATGTTGACTGCCTCTTGTAAAACTGTCTTGGTGAAACTCTGGTGGCTTTTTCAGTGCAAGCTTAGTTTAGCTTAATGTTCTGTGCTCTAAAAGGCAAAGATGTTCAAGATGACGAACTTATTCAATAGCATGTATTGTTGTGCTAGCTCTGCCAGGGAAGAGTCAAATATGGCAAAGAATGTTCACCAGCAGTCTTGCAAAAGAGGTTTTTCAAAATAGATGTGTAGTCCGTGTCTAAAGTCTCCCAGAAAGATTATCCACAATAAAATTAATCTCACTAGATTGCTAACATCTACTGCTGGGGGATAGGCTTTGGAACTTAGAAGACAGTCTGTTGTATTTTGGTACATGGCTTAAAAAGGCAACTAAAAGAATATGGAATAAAACTGAAATACCATATCAAAGTTTCGTAAGTTAAAATGAGGATGTAAAGGATAGTTTTGGAATATCCCAAATCTTCCAAACCATCATTTAAGTGCTTGCTAGCTGCTTTGAGAATTCTGGAGTTAGCAGAGGAGCCATAGCCATTGAGCTAAGAACAAAGCTGTGTTATGTCAATTCATGTTTCTATAAATAACATACACACACTACAGTATACTAAAAGGGTTAGTACTTAAATGACTCACAAAATATTAGTAGACTTACCTTGAGTTGTAATTTTTCAAGACTGTTATATAGTATTAATTATGCAGATGCAATAGTAATGGTTTATAAGGCAATGTATGTTTGCTGATTAGTTACTAAAAAACCCCAGCAGTTTGAGGGAAAATACTGTCTAATAATGAGCCAGAACATTTCAAACATAAATATTCATTTCATACTGTTGTGTTGTTTTGTTTTTTTTAAACTCAAGACTTTGTCTACTGAATGCGTGATACCTGTAGAGGCACAAAGCAAAGCAAAAAGGCTGTGGCAAACTACCCAGTTGACGAGAGCTAAATGAAAACAATGTTTTGGAAAATAGGCTGTTTGGTGGAGAGAGAACTGACCTGGGAGAGACTACAAAGAAGTTTTTTTTAAAATTTCTTGTGCATAGCATCTGCTTAAGAAGAAAAATTTTCCTTTGTTTAGTTTTGCACGAATTTCTTTAGCTACCCCAGCTCCTGCTCTTAATAGCCAGCAGTGTTACATTACCGGAGCTTGGGACTGTTACGTTAACATCGGGTGACAGCAGGTATATTCAAAAGATGGAGTATGTTGTTAACTGGAAATGTTGCTTAGCAGTTTCTCTCGCAGGACAAATTTTGCTTCAAGTTATTGTACAGTTGTAAAAAAGTTAACTGAAAGTTAAGAACTACCAAGGAAAGGATATTTTCTACCTACACTCTATCGGCTTTTGTGGTTTTTTGTTATTTATACTCCATGAATATTCCAATGCAAATAAAGCTTACTTCTGAGCATAAGGGTGGGAAAGACAGATGTTAGAAGAAAGATTTTGTACACTGTCTGATGATTATAATTATTCAAAGGACAATGTTTTTGTGTAGAAGAGATTTTAATAAAGACTTTAAAACTAAGCTCAATAATATACAAAAAAATTAACATGGAGGTAGTAAACAGATGGCAAACAAATGCTGTCAGCTTTCTTTAGTAAAAAATAATACAAGGAAGTTTGAAAGTGATCAGGATGTCTGGTCCAACGTTTTTCAACTAAAAATACTGCTGTCTGGAGCTTGGGTCCTGACTGACAAATCTTTGTCTGAATCCTTTAGTTTTACCCATGTGCTACAGTTTACAACACGGAGGTTTAAAATCAATGGTGCTTGAAGTTCCTGGGTTTTGGGGGTGTTTTTCTGTGGTAATAAAACCCATCACAGTATTTCTGAAATCTCCACTCAGTTTTGCATCTCCACAGGATCTTTGTTCTCTGTTCCTGCTGGCCCTGCGGAGCAAGGTGCCTTCTGGGGGAGGTAGTGCTTCCATGAGAGAAGGAAGCTGCTGGCTGGGACAAAAACGAGTCATGTGCATTAAGCTAATCTTTATAAACAAAAACCCCTGCATTTAATTCTAGTAAAATATGCAACTATAAACATTGTCTTTTGTCATTTTCTAAGTTCTTCAGCCTTTGCTAGGCACCCGTGCACTTGTGCCAGCACCATTCCATACACTGAATGTTTTCTTGTTGTATGCTGAGTAAAGAAAAAGAAGAAAATGCATGAAAGTTAGCCTTGCTTAAAGTAAGGGACTGGATAAGATGAACTCCAAAGGTCCCCTTCAACATCAAAATTATTCTGTGATTTTTACTGTTGGTTGCATACATTAACTGGAAGAAATGCGGGCTGTAATAATCTGTGTCCCTGCAGGCTTTCCATAGCATTTCAGGGACAACTTGTATACTTCCTGTGAGGCATCTCAGTAAGCAAAAATTACTTACCAGGGCCTTTTACCCACTAATGCAAAACATTTCTTCCAGAATTCCAAAGCCAGTTCAAAATAAAACCAAACCAGTTCTGCCACACCTCGTCTTCTTGGATCATTACCTTGCTTGCTCATCGGCTTCTGCACAGAACTCTGTAGCTCTGTCTTTAACACATTTGCACTACCTGTGAGTGTCCAGATGAAGTTACTCATGAATAATCACCCATTCAACAGCCAGACAGCTTTGGAAGAAAGACTTTTTAAAAATTATTTTTCCCTTTGTTTAGAGATAGAAATAGCCATGCAGCTTTTTGCATTAGTCTGTACTGCACGGTTTTAGTTTCTGTCAGTGGAGTCCAGGAGGGCTGTCAGCAGCAGTTGCGTCATGCAAGGTAGTTGTCTTTTTATTAAGCTGCTCTGTGAAGCAAAGGCACTGCTTAGTGAGATTCACTGGTGAGAATAGTGCTGTGAAGCTAGCTCCCTTTCCATGCTGTGCAGAAGAGTGTGCGTTTTGTCTAATGCCTCATCCTAACGACTGTCTGAGCGAGGCTGCTGTGGCCAGCCCTTGGGGAATCCCTCAGTGAATGTCTTGTCACGATTTCCAGAGCTGGGGCTAATATGGGGTACTGCAGTGGTGCAAAGTAAGGGGTAATATTTATACAATGCTGCCAGCACTCTGAAAATGCTGTTCTTTGGGGTAAGAATGAGAAATAACCAATAGAGAGAACAATAGGTAATCGTCTGCTAAGCTGTTGTTTGGCAGTTGGAAAGCATACTAAAACAGAAAAAGATATTTGAGACACTGTAGAAACAGATAGGGCTATAAAATATTTTTTACTTTGGTTAGATGAAGTGAAAGTAATACCGCATGTTTGAAATCTCTTTGAAGTCCCAAAGGTAGCAAGTGCTCATTTCTCTATTTGTGATAGTACAAAGACTGTAGTTCTATGGGGTTTTTTACATCATGTTTCCCTCTTTGGGAGATTGATATACACAGAAAAAATCTTCTAAGCCGCATCATGGTTTTGTACTAGATAAGCAGTTTAGTGTTATAGGCAAGAAAGAATACAAGTAAAATAACTTATGTTTTAATGGTTAGCTATTTTCTGTCACTTTTGCTGGGCTGCACTGAAAGTCAAGGGAAACCCTTCAGGTATAAACTTTGGGAGGCAGCTCCTGTCTTGATGAAAGAGACCTAACTGGTGTCTGACATTGTTCCAGAAGGAAGACAGAAATTAGCACCAGTGAAATGTTGATTGCATATATCCTCACCATGTGGCAGTTTGGGATGTGCAGCTTGTCATAAAGGTTATCCAGATACATGATCAAATTAGAAAAAGGTGTGTTTCACATCTGAATATGTGTACAATGATTCTGGAAAAAGAAAAAATTATGAATTAAGTTTAGCATTACATGATGATGTGTTTCTGGTTGTGAAATCCCTGTACCCTACATCATAAAAAACAATGGCCAGTTGTAGATGCAAATAAAAACTTTTTTTGACTGTGAGAAGTATTTTTTTTTTTTCAGCATCTATTTTTTATTAAACTTGAAATCTGCAGGAAGAAAACTTTCAAGGAAAATTACATTTATTTTATGATCACTATGTTTTCACTTACTTTCACGCCTCTCTCTATTTTGAGAAGCATTGTAAAAATGAACAATGTATCAAAATCAACTGAATATGCAGTCCTTTCCAGATATATAAACCTAGGTACCTAATTGTCTGATATAGTCGGTCAAACTCACTTACTCCTTTTGGCAAGCATCTCTCTTTTCAGGGGTATATTTTTGCTGCAGGAGGACACCTGCTTGTTCTGCAGTGGGCAGTACCCACCACAAGTGTCATTTCCCAGAGCAGTGCTGAGCCCTCATCCCATGGGAGGGGAGCAAAATGGGATAGCTGAATGTGCCTTTTCCTCAACAGAACTGTTGCTGGTAGTTTAGAGGTGAAAACCACCAACAGTGTACTTATTATCCCACCACTTCACCTATGTCAACAGATGAAGAGGTGTGTGGGAACCCTAGGTTTGCATTATAGCTTGTATTTCTGTGTTTACAGCTGGTTGCTGAATTGGCTGTTGGGTGCAGGTGTGAGAGCTGCTGGCTCCTTCCCACACCTGCCATGGTTCCCCTTGCTCAAGCAAAGGGTACTAGCTCTGTTCTTAGCTGTGGTTCCTCCTCTGCTTCAACCAGGTCCTTCCCTGGCTTCATTGCTTGCCTTAAAGCCCAGAAACTGTATATTTAGCAGTTTGGTTGGATATAATTTGAGTTCTTTACAAAGGGTCTCTTCATTTGGTCTGGTATCTTCATTTTCGTAGTAGTGCAGCTTATGTTTGGTCTTATGTATGTTTCCTCGCTTTTGGCGTCTTTATAATGTAAGTTTTGGCACCAGTTTAGACTAACATTTTGAATTTTAAGTCATGAAACTGAGATTTTGTTGTGAATTGAAGAACCTAGTCTATGAGCAGTTTGCACTTTGATAACTGGTTAAAAAAGAGTTAACAAATGTGTTGAGCTTCCCTCTTGTGGCTACACTGTGTAACTAAACTCATTCCGTAAAACGTCTGAGCTTAATCCTGAGAAGTTTTTTCATAGAGAAAAACTCCTCTGCGATGCCCTTGAGTTAAGACTGGTATTTGCTGGTTTTGAAGGCTTCAGTTGTTGTTCTGTTACAGGAATGTCCTATAAGCTGTAGTTAGTGTTCAGTTAAAGTTAGTGTATACTTTACATGGAAAAAAAAACCACCCTAAAATAAACTGAGAATATTATGGGTGACAGGGACCAACAAGTAGTAATGAGCAGAAAACTCCATTTTCTCCTTCTGACACTTGGAAAAATCCCACTTACCTTGCTGAGGCATTTAGTCTCAGAGCTTCTCTCTGCCAACTCTCTTCATGCAAGGAGGCAATTTCAGTGAATGAACTGTTGATCGTTTTATATTGATCAATAGCCTCCGCCCTTAACATTTCCAGTTTCATATTTGCTGTAGTAGAAAGACGTTGGTTTTTTTTAATTATATTTTTAAATGCTGCACCCAAATGACCTCTGTTATTGACTGTTTATAATAGTCACCACAATGTCATATTTGGACATACTCCTCCAAGAGGGAGGTCTGCTGCTGGGTGTGTGGCGTGCACAGCTGGGATGCTTACTCTCAGTGCAGGAGTCTGCAGTGGCCTGGTAGGGAGTGAAGTGCTGACAGTGGAACAACTGACACCCTAAGCAGTTCATAACTAGCAGCTACTTCTCAAATCTTGTCTGCATGGGGGTTAAGTGGTATTATAGAAGATAATGCGATCATTTTAATTTGAGATTGTATTTACTACTCCTCTCTCTGGTATTGTGTTGTTAACCTTGCAAGACCATGTGTAACTTCTTCCTCTTGTCACTTTGTTGTTGTCTAGGGTAGCTTCAGCCTTTGCAGTAGCAACAGGTCCTATTCCTCCAGCTGAAAGGGAATCTTCAATTATTTTTGGAGATAGTACAATGATTAGAAAGATTTTCACAGAGCTTTTTCAGTCCTTCCTGCTATGTTGTATCTGATTTGTTCAGGACCATGCTGCATGCATTTGGAGGATGTAATAATATATACAGTTAATAGAATATTTTGAGAGAAATGAAAAATCCAACTGACAGTGGTAACAGTGAACCCCAACTGCAGGTTAAAAGCCTTCTGAAAATGCAATACTTAATGGAGTTTGAACGTAAACAGAAAAAAAAAATGTGTGATTTTCCTCTTATTAATCATGAAGCTTCAAGGAAATTTGTTACATTAATAACCACTTTCCTGATTTAGCTGTAACACAGGTGGTAAAGTAGAAGTCCACGTTAGAAGTGATGCTTAGCTGAAAGCGTGCTAGGATTGTGTGCACAGTGGGGAAATTGTGTCAAGAAGTCACAATATAATTTGTCTTAATACTTAATGAACTTACAAATGACACTTAAGGGATTGTAATTTCTCAATTTGAAGAAATTTTCATTAAAAATTGTTACAGTATGTACAATATTTTTATAAGTAAACAAATTAAAAGTAAAAAATGAAGATGCTAATACTGAGGAGATAGTATGTTTTTCTCCACATTATTCTACTTCATTCTCTAACCCAACACTTAATCATTTCAGTTAATAGGAAAATTGGCATATGATCTTAATCAACATTAGTAAGCAGATGTAATTTACTGGTTAGTACAAAAGACTTGACCCCTTGGGAGTATTGTGGGTAATTATTCATGGATCGAGGATTATCTTATAGCATGAACTATTTTTATCTTTTTGAAAGCACGTTCAAGGAAAAGCATTCCTATTAGTTCAGAGTGTATTTAAAAATGCACTGCAGACTGAAAGGAGAGACAAGATCAGAATCAGGGGGTGGATCCTGGGGAAGAAGTTACCATGACTGAAAGTCCTGAGATAAACCTTGTGTTTTTTCTTGGTAAGATTTTGATCCCATATGCTAAAACACTCCTCATTATGTTAGCTTGGAATGACATGTTTTCATTTTCTGAAATACTTGATTCTGAAATGTTTCTTTCAAGTAAGTATTTAGCATATATTATTAAATCCATGTGTTTTCTCATTTAGTAATTAATATTTTTTTATGGCAAGCAGTGTAATATCAGTAGTCAGTGTTTAGCATTGACAACTTTATTATATTAACATAATACAATACGTATGGTTTTCCTTATTCCATTATGATAGAACCTGAAAGGTCTGTGTCAGTCTTTGAAGGATGAATAGACTAAGGATGTTGTTTATAGGATAAAGGAAATATTACTAATAGTTTATCTTGGTAAGTGGATTAGAGAAAGCAGTTTTCAAGGTGCTTTATTTTAAGGCTGTTTAATATGGTGAAGAAGAGATGTAATATATGTGTGAATGTCACTAGAGTTCTTGCTGTTGCTTTTGGGGTAGACTTGATGTGTTTCTGACTACGCAACTCCGTCATTGAGTCTCTCTGAGCAAATGTCTTTTTTCTTTCTGATGTATCAAAGTGCATGATGTAAAAACAAAGGCAAGGTTATACTGGTAAGGTCCTCTACTACATTGTTTTGCTTTGGTGGGAGATAAACAGGTTCCTTGACAAGCCATGACTTTGGGGCGCACTGAAAGAACCATGCTCTCTCCCAGTACGTGTCAGCTGGTAGCAGCAGGGTGAACATTTCATTAGATTTTTAGTATTTTCAGGTTACTTGGCTTTATAAAAGGTAACAATGGTATTTAATCTTTTGGCAAGGATTCATGATGCCCAAGAAGGATCTGCTTTTCTCTTTTTGAAGTAGAAAATAGCCAAATGGCATTTTGAGTCCTATAATAAATATAATCTTGGTACCTCTAATTTAGTATTGTTGACTTTTAAGGTGGTTTCTGTTGCATGTTGATTATACAGTGAATGTCCAGATGAGAAAATGAAAGGATTTGATTCTTAGCTATTATGTGCCATGAAGTAGGGGGGGGAGGAAAGCTGATAAGTGCAGTTGTGTTTAGACCTCAAGAGGGGATCTCTGATCAGCTATGTGTTTAACTGTGATTTTTTTTTTTCCCTTTTGTTACTTCAGCCTTTTATATAGAGAAATATATGTCACAACACTGTGATTAATAGCTGAGTTGTTGAAGCTATAGCAAGGATTAAGGATGATTTTGTTCTCAGTGTTGAAAAACAACATCTCCAGAATTGCAGCACTGATTTGATGGATTTTAAATGTATTTTCTGAAAAAATTCACTGACATCTGTAAAACTATAATTTAATGTGTATCTTGCATTGTCAGAGGAGATTCTCTTTGTACTTTGGACATAGCTGTAACTCACTGCAATCTCAAAAATATACTGTATTTAAAGATAGTTCTAAAGCTTATTATTGACCTTTGGCTTTATTATCACATGACAGTACACTGAAATTCCGTCCTCTGGTTCATTTATAAAAATCTTCAGGTGCAGTTGACTGGCAGGATTTCGTATGTCCATATAGTCTGTTTTTTTGAGGACTAGTAGACAAGCGTTATTTCTTTTAGCTGTTCCTCATTCTTCCAGCCTCCTGTGAGTGTCTCTCTTGCTGTGAGAGGCTAAGAATTCACCTCTCATCATTCAGTTGCTTGGATTTTCAAGTCACAAAAGATTTTTAAAGTCCTGATATTCCTCAAAAGAATGTGAAATGCAACTACAACTGCATAATGCTCTGGTCATACTGTAAAATTTCTGGTTCCGTAAAAGTGAAGAGCCTCGAAACAGGATCTCTTTAGATGTCAAGAAATGTGATTTCTCTCCTCTAGACACTGATGATCTTCAGGGGATCTCTGCGTCAGCTCTGCAGATCTGCAGGGTCTCTCAGGAGTCACTTTAGAGAGAGAAGAAAGACAGAAAAGTGATGGGATAGCTGATAAAAGGGTCAGGCTACATCACAGAAAGCAAAAAGGAATTAGAGCAGAGAGCAAATCAGTAGATTTAAGGATGAAAAGCTAAATTCCATCATAAAGGAGATAATGTAGGCATCTGGGAGAAGAGTAAAGATGTGGTACTAGGGTGAAAATGAAGAGAACATAACACAGATTAAATGAAATTGAATCTAATCAAATGAAGGATGTTTAAAGAAATTACATTAAAATTGGGAGAAGGAAACTAAAGGAAGGTGGTACCATGTTAGGCATCAAACTGAGCTGTAGGAACCTGGGTGCATAAACTTATCCTTTAAAATAAAAGAATTAAAATGATTTAAAAAATTGATTGTGATGTGTATTACACTCTGAAAAGTGAAAAATGCATAGCTTACATTTCAGTCTGCATGTTTTCTTGAACTAGGGACCTCATTGCTCATGCTTTCCTGTAAGCTCTTTGCTTAATGCTATCATGTTTACAATTCATTCCAACAAGGATGACCTCTTGTGTTACATACTGCATATATTCTTATAAGTTCTGTGTAGCAGCAGTTTTTCCCCTTGTCAGTTTGTTCTTTTTATCTGCTAAATATAGCTTTTATTTCCTTGAACATACATTACTGGCCTGACATACTGTCAATAGTAAGAAATATACTGGTACAAAAAGAAACCATCAAGACTTAGAAAACCACTAATGTTTCCCAGGTTCATTGTGTGTGAGAGAGAGTGAGCAAAATATAGTGGCTACTCTAAAGGAATGTTTTTAGGAGACCGTTTTTCCTTTGTATTCTGAATACCCTGCAGTAAATCTTCTTGGCTTCGGGTACAGTGGTCTTTTTTTTTTTTGTATTAAGCCATTGACTCCTCATTGCTGATAAACACATTTATGTTATTACAGAAGTCATTTCTGTACATGAGATTTCTTTGAATTTCATCAATTCATATCAAATGTTAATCAATTAAATTTATTTGCACTTTCTCATTTGCAGTCCTATTTTAGAGATGATCCGTAAGTGGGTTTTTTTAATTATTTAAATATTGGTTAGCTATTAGAACTGGTGCTTGCACAGGCAAACCTCTGAAGTGTTTGATATTAATGTCTCAGTCTTTATTGCTATACTAAACTATTTAAGTACACAACCTAGTTTGGGACAACTTTACCCCAGGATGCACTTTGCAGTAGAGGCATATATACTCAATGTAGGGCTGAATATACATTGATCAAAAACTGCAGATAAAGAGCTGACATTGCGAGTGCTCGTTGGCAATTAATAGAGGTCAGCAGATGTTTCTGAATGTTATTAATCATTTGAATATTGATACTGATAAGCCTAGAAGGCACCTTTGAAGTGAGGTAGATCTCCTGAAACTTTCAAGTGGTAATATGTTTTTAATCTCTATTGGAATAGAAGACAGTCTATGGGAATGTTATAAAAAGCAGGATCCTTACAGGACTGTTTAGAACTAGCTAGAACTGTGTTCTCTGAAGTCAGTTATTTACTGGTTGAAATGGAAATAACACTTTTAAAAATCTCAATACACATGTCATATTCAGTGTCCAAAGATATTTCAGCTTGGGACAATCTTTTCTTTTGTGAAAAAGAACCATGCGGGATGTCACTTTGCTGCCTTCTTTGAGTTAAGGCTGCTGTCTACAGTGGAGAAAGTTTGATAGCAGGTATCAGAGTCAGAAGCATCACAGCTCAGGAAGTGTGGGCTGGATGAGTGGTTGGGGAGGTGGATTGAGAACTGGCTGAATCGCAGAACTCGGAGGGTTTTCATCAGTGGCGCTGAGTCTAGTTGGAGGCCAGTAACTAGTGGTGTCC
>Ga0181612_161306_pt1 | contig 10841 bp, 4 predicted proteins | sample HoacroProtozoa21_FD_119630 | JGI IMG/M metagenome (GOLD analysis project Ga0181612, IMG submission 119630) | Hoatzin crop microbial communities from Cojedes, Venezuel. Combined Assembly of Gp0051906, Gp0051904, Gp0051908 | reverse complement strand
GAATCACAGAATCATAGAAAGTTTTGGGTTGGAAGGGACCCCTAGAGGTCATCTAGTCCACCCCCCCCAATATGTGGGGGATATAATATCAGGATAATATTTTTCTACTGTTTTATTGCTTTCAGTCTCTCTTGCCCCTGCTGCTTCCCAAACTAGGATAGCTCAGTTCTTCCATGATATGAGAACTACAACTATAAAAAGGGTTAGTGATGTACTAAAGCTTCAGGACAATGGCCCACAAGCAAAGCAGGCCCCCAGTACTCCTCTAAACTTTCACCTGCAAAGACTTTCTTTCAAGGCATGCAAGAGTGATTTCTGCTGTGCTACCGTTTGCTGCTATTTCCAAAAGACCTCTAGCTCTGCAAGAGCAGGTTATTACTTTGCTGATGGCTCATTATCAAAGCCACTTGCAGACTGAAAATATCTGAACTGCCCCGGGAAACACAAAGTCTGGCAGAATTTATCTGGGTTTGAGCTTGTTGTTAGGAACCTGAAACTTGCAAAAGTTCACTAAATGCAGGCTGAGTTTCAGCTTTTATCACACCACAACTTCCTTCTACCTGGGACAAACTCTGAAGGCAGAGGTTGAAAACCCTCCCGGTACATCATGTACATGTAAAAGTAGAAGAAAACAGGCTGCACTTCTCTGCAGTGCCTGACAGCTGGATCCGCTGGTCGTTAAGGACAGGGGAGAGTGCAAAGCCAGAAACGGCACCTTCTGGTAATGAAGGATGGCAAACTAGAGGTTTATGTGGGCAGAGTAAGAAGGAGCATCTGGGGCAAAGGATTCCTAGGGAAAAGCATCCCTCTACTTGTCTGGCTTAGGGACAGCCCCCCCTTAGTGTAGGGACTCACCCGGCACAGCACTTTCATTAATGGCTGTGTAGTACACCAGCAATGAATGGAAACCACGTATCTCAGGCTAGAAGCAGTTTTCGGGCGGTGAGGTTCGGTGTGTGATCGCCAAACATAGCAACTTCACTGAAGTTTCAAACAGTGAAGGTTTAAGACAGACCTGGCACTTCATGGAAAACATGGGCTTACCTGAGTCCGTGACCAAACTGCAACTAAATCCTTCCCAGTAGCCTGAGAGCTTTGCTGTATAACCTCTGCAGATACATTCAATTCTCTTAATTGAACTTTCAAGTTTTCTTCTTAAGCAGAGCTGCTAACAAACAGAAACAAATTCAGTGTGGGCGGAAAAAATAGGTGGCCTATCTATTCCTTCCACTGCAGCTACTGTATTTGTTTTCTCTCTTTGGACAAACACTCACCCAAGCTTGGGACAATTCCAACTGGTTACGTCAGGGGTTCATACAGCAGCAGTTACATACAAAAACTAGTCTTCAGTGTAACTCTATGGACTTTATTACAATTTTCTCCTAAAATCAGCAGCATTATTTAGAAATAACCTTATAAATTATTAAATATATAGCACCTGAGAAAGAAAATCCATATATGCCTTTATTTCTCCTCTTCAGAGCAAATACAATAAATCAAAGTTACAAAGAGCATCTAATTATCACACAGATTTTCAGAGACATGGAACTGTCATCGACTCTGCAATTAACACTACAGGGCAGTGACAAAAGATGTAGGAGCACCTGTTAATACAATTTAACAAATACAATTAAGTCCCAAAGTAAAGAGGGACACAAAGCTTTTCAGTAGGCAAGAAATAGTGGACAGCTGGCAACTCTAAGAGATTTAATGAATACCACAGCATTCAGCAGCAATTCAAAAACTGTTTGCTTGGGTAAGGCTGAGTTATTAAAAAAAAATCTCCATTTATAAACAGTGTTGATGGGATTTAAACAGCCCGTGTAAGAACGATTAAAAGTCAGCTGAAAAGTCTGTACAGATAAGAAAGCAAAAAGAAACTATGCCCTTGAATTCTGTACATACTGTCTAACCTTATCTCTGTTACAGTCTCCTGGCACACAGGGAGGGTAAAACAGGCTGCCTTATGCAGCAGGGCATTTAGGGCTATTTAATGCTTGTACATTTCTTTGAGCTATATTGTCCCCTCACTCCCCCCTCTCCCTCTTTTAAAGCTGTACGCTAAAAATCATCATTTACCATCCCCAACAGCAAGCAGAAGAGAGACACAAATTGCAAGAATCTGTCCAGGCATGCTATAATGCTTAGGTGTTTTCCCTCCTTTATGTAACTGATGATCTTGCTATTCTCTGACAGAATTTTATTACTGTACACCTTCAATATAACTAGTGTAAATATTGACATTGGGGAGGCCAGTGGGGATTTCTGGGAGGAGGAGGAGGAGTGGGTGGGAGATGAGAACTAGGTTTTAATGTTTCTTTCTTCTTGCTTCAAAAGTATCCTGTAACATTCTGCTTTACACAGAAGTTATTAGAGCTTTTAATTTATCACTTCTTAGAACAAGACAGACAGGAACACACAACCAGCTCTTTTCATACATTAATCCCTCCCCTATCCCTTCTCATCTTCTCATCTCATCCAAAATCCAGCCTATTCTGGTAACTTAAGTTGCCTATTTCTGATGTGCCTTTTATAAGACGGCCAAAGCCTAAAGAGCATTCAAGGTGAAAATGTACAATACTGCATCTTGTCTTGGTTTCCCTAGCCTGTAACATAGCCTAACATTTTATTTGCTTCCTTTGGTTTCCTCCAGGATACAATAAGAGCTTTATGAAAAAGCTTTGTAAGAATCTGGGCCACTGATTTGAACCAGGACGATTTAGCCATGACACACAGCATGAAAGAGAATGCTCAAGAAGCCAGCTCTGGAAGCAGTATTGCCATTTCAGCGCAGCGCTAGGCAGCAAAGCTGGATGGCTTCTGGGGCCTGAGGTTATCTCTTGGCACAGTCCTTCACCGCCCTGTACCAGCCTGTCAGAGCTAGTTCAGGTGCGTCCAACACAGCACCACAAAACACGTTGTAAACATATTCCGATTACTTATCTGTGATATTTATCAGCCTATGCTTTTTCCAGGGGATCGCACAAACCATTACATAAACATAACCAGAATATTACTTGCAGAAGGGGACAGCTATTGCACTGGCAAGTGGAGTTATATTTAAGAAACAAAGAAGCCAGCCACAGATATTTGGGAGTACATTGGCTCCATGCAAATTTAGGGTGGAAATGAAGAACATCAATATACAATAGCCCTAGGGAGATTCAAATAGATAATCAGCTTACTTGCTGTATTTGTAGAAACCACACAAAATACTCAAATTCTGCAGGAGATAGTTTCCTAACTCTTATGGCTACAAAGTTAATCTTTTAAATGCAGTTTTACTGTAAGTCAACACAAACCCATTTCCACTAGTCTGCTAGAGCGTGAAACAACCATGATAGCAGCAATCTTCTCACTCTCCCTTACCTTCAGTAGCTGAGGAAGCTAAAGCCCTAGTACAAATATTGTTTGATGAATGCCTCCTTCAGCAGACTTCATCATACAGTTGTTATCTGGTTACTGTATACTCTCTGTATTCATGAGTATTACTCCTTGCATTTTGTAAGTATAGTTTTATATCCTGCAGAACAAGGACATTGTAATTCAAGACACATTTGTGATTATTCACTGCAGAAACATGCTCATGGTCCAGTCCTCACTCTGGATGACACAAGCAGGGAATCCACATCAAGGAGGTGGAAGTATACGTAGCAAAACCAATCCCTTCTTAAAGCTCATCACTCTTTTATGCAGTTCCTACTGCTGAAAAAGGAGGGTTTCTTGGTACTTATTTCTGTTTGGGCTGCAAAGTCCGCATAGATCAGATAGCTGGGTCTCCCTTTTTATTAGTGCCCCTACCTATTTATATGACAACAAAAAGGACTGGATTGCCATTCTGTAAGGGCTATGAAATACGAGGTGAACCTTAAAAACTGAAAAACCACCCTGCATCTGAATGCACTCAGGCAGCTTCCTCAGCGAAGCTCCTCAAGAGTATTACTCACAGGTCCCCTGCTTCAGTGCACGTAGTTAGAGGATTATGATCTAAAAAAGTGCAGTTTGGCTCCCTCACTGTAACCTCATGATGTTATTTGGGCATTTGTGAATAGCCAGATCTCCATGCAGCAGAGCTGCTAATAGCATGGCATGTAGCAATCACACTGCAAAGCAAGTGATCTCACCTAGGCAGCTTTTGTAAACACAGCACAGCCACACAAATACAAGCTTCTCAGCGCACCTAAGGCTATTCTATGAAGAATATTTACTGTGTTGCCTGGAAACACACAAATAGGGCTTTTGGGGGTTCTCTCTCCCCCCCAGATTTTCCCTAGAGAAAATTTATGAAAAGAACAAGGATTCCTTCAAAGAAGAGGTTTTCTATTGTGGTAGTGTAGCATACCATACTCCAAAGGATAACTTTTCTAAACAGCATTTCCAAACCCAGCCATCTTCCCTTCTGAATACCCATTCCCATTAGGAAGTATTCTGCTGCTATAGGCAAGAACCGATGGCACTTCAGAGTGCCCTATCTGAACACACGTACACTGCTGGAATAGGACAGATTCTCCCCACAAATGCATTTTACGGAAGTACTATTTAAAGCTCCCTGGATATGAGAGTGAAACTGAATTTAAATTTAAATTCTGAAAAGAAAAAAAGTTCAAACTCTTTGAAAGAAGTTATTAGTATTTGTGTACCTTCATTCTTAAACCGACAGATATTACTTACTTCTTGTCACAGCAAAATTAAGCCTTTGATTATTCCCAAGGTCTACCACGAAGTCACTAAAAACCAAGAATGGGGAGATTCAACTGTCTAGTGGTCTCGCAGAGAAACAGCTAAACCCCAGTTCTGCCCAAATTAGAAGAGGGTAAATCCTCTTTACCTGCATTTAGTTCCTCTATACTATGTCTTCCATTATTAATACTTGGAGCAGAAATCTATTTCATGCGGAGCAGTGTTATAGAACAGAAATCCTACAGGAATAAATATGAAGATCACTGAATATGAAATTTCTGGCTTGCAAAATATTCACCAAAGAATCCTGTAAGAAAAAAACGTTGATTTTTAAATAATGTATTTCATTAGATCAGCTAATGCAATTGGAAACTATAGGGGCAAGCCCTACCTCAGATCAGGCTTAGAAGCTTATCTACTTTTATCAATTCTATGAGCTCGTCTAAGAAAAGCTACTACCTCTCCCCACAAGTCTGTTTTGCTATTATCACAGCCACAACACTACTTTTATTTAAAAAAGAAAGAACAAGCTTAGAACATTTGCTAAACATTTTTAGTTGGTTTTTCTCCCCATCAAAATAGCAATTCTTTCCTTAAAGGCTCCACTGCTATAAATACCAGAGTAGGAGAAGAAATACTGGTCAGACAACTTATCTTAGAGATACATGCTCTGGATTAAGTGGGATGTCAGAGAAAAACTCTGTGCTAGCCAAATGATAAAGAGGTTTAGCCATCAGCTTTGCTATTTTTGAGGCAACCTGTAAAGTGACTGGCTGTTTAGTTTCAATATATAGCTACTGAACTCTGCCTGGCTTACCTGATGGATACAGAAAAGTCTAATGGAAAGTGACAGAAAATTATTACATACTCTTCAGTGATTTAATTTCCATGACCACTAAGAAAAATACATCTGAAAGAAATTTGTACAGCACACCATGCAGAATACTCAGAAAACAGTCACAGGGAAATTACAAAGTTATCCCAGCTGTAAAAAAAGGATAAATGGGACCCTTGAAAGCCTATTCAAGACTAACCTCCTGCTTCAGCACAATCAACTACAGCTTTGTCACCCTGACAGATGTTTGCCTAACCTGGTCGAAGGCCTCTAATGACAAACGTGCCATGACTCCCAAGGTAAACAGTGCTCGAGTATCCTTAATAATAAGATCCAAATTTTACCTGGTACCATTATCTGAGTTAATCTGCGAACACAGAATGACTCTTCAGTGTCATACAAAAAAATTTATCATCATCTTCTAACTGCTGAAGAATTTAACACGCCACCAGTTCTCACAGAACATATTGCCAAGAAAGGCGTACTATGCTGTTGCTGTGTGTCTACAACCGGATTTTCACCCAGATACAAAGTGAAACAAATGCAAGTCTAGGACCAAGCAGCATCAAATATAATGGATGAAGAGTACAGCTGACAGCAGGTATTTCAACTTAAGCGTGGCTGAAGGCATTACTGTTCTAAATTCTTTTATGGCCACAGTGGATTTGTGACCGAGAAGCAGGGGGACACGGATAAAGAAAAAGGTGATTTAAAATTTCTAAAGAGCAATCATTTAGTGATCAATTTTTCAGAGCAGGGGGATGAAGTTAGTAGGGCAAGCAGCAGGCCACAATCTTACTGCTCCTGAGAACAATGCTTTGCACAGGGGCTGGGGGGAAGAACTAAGAAGAGAATGCTTTTCCTAGTCCCTAATAAACTCAGTTGCAGTACCCCACTGGGAAGGGTGCTTCAAAAGGCTTAGATGCCATCTCTATTCACTCCCATTTTAGCACCAGCTCTTGCTAATTTTTGAGCATTTCTTGTTCTTCTCCAGCAGCCCCACTATTAGTTACTCTAACAGAGAGAGAGGTTACTTCTTCAGAGACAGACAGGTAATCGCCTTGGAGGGCACGTTAGTTACTTCATCTTTGCCTCAGAAGACGGGGACACAAAATGGTCTACTTGTTCTGTTCAACCCTCTGCTACTGAAGAGGAGAACAAGTAGTGGCTAATATACTGCTGAAAACTACTGCTGCAATGAACACTCTGTAGGGAGGAATTACATTCACCTCACCCTGGCATAACGGGAGGCAGAAAGTCTTCTCCAAGTAATTTTTCTGGATGTCCAGTTCTAGCTGATCCAACAAATCCACAGGTCATCCACTGGAGAACCAGCTCCTAACATTTCATATCTTATTCTCCATTCTTCAGTCTGAGAGTAGCGTTTTTCACACTGAAAAGCAGCAGCAAGAAAAGCCTAGCGAGAGGTCCATCTCTGTGCTTCCTTAACAGTAGCTGAAGTTCAGAAGAACTTTTCACCTATGCTCTCTTCCTTTTTTTTTTTTTTCCACTGGCAATTTACTACAATCATGTCTCTATTCCCTGCTCATACCAACTCTGCAAAGAGAAAGCAATCCTGTCTTAGATCCTGGAAGGCCCATATGTTTTTTTCTCACACAGTAGTAGTAGCCCTGTCATCATATCAAGGAATACAGATGATTATCAGCAAGGTTCTCAATGCATACACAAAGGGAAACAAAAATACAAAGTTGTTTAGTAAAAGTCTTGTTGAGGACCCTCAATATACTTACGAAAATTCACACAAAAGCAGGACAAAGGAGTCTTCAAGCAAGACTTCACACAAGTGCACAATGTTCAGATTTCAAAAGACTTGTCACACTTGATTAAGGGCAGGAACATGTGGCAACTCTTCAAGTTTTCATGAGTAGAGGTGAAACAGAAATGTAGAAGTACAGACCCCTGCTAGGGTGAGATGTAGGTGATGGATGGCTAACAGTAGGCTTTTGCAGGAGTCTTACAGAGTCAATGTGAAAAGATAGTTCTAACTAACTATTATGAAGGAAATGCAGGGTAGAAGAGAAAGAGCCTCCATCAGATCTGAATGGATAAGAAAGTGAAGAGGATCCCAGCCACCTGCTAGACGAAAAGACAAAAAGAGCAGCATGAGATGGTGAAGGAAGAAAAGGTCTCTAGTTAGAGCTGAGCCAGGTGGTTATGTGTTAGCATCTATACAAGATTCCAAGCACTTGAATTTATGAAAGCCAAGGTAGGCACAAAGGGAAAGAAACAAGACAGCCAGCTAAGGGGAAGGAAACTGAAGGTGATTCAATTTGACAGAAACAGCACCTCTTGTCAATCAAGACAGCCAGTGCTGCCTTAAAAAGAGCCAACTCGGGCACAGTCTGATCCAAAGTAAAATAAGAGACGTACACCAAGTTCCCGACAGGCCACTAGCTCTCTTTCCTGCAGTTTGTTTCAACACGTGGCTCTACAAAACATTCTGCTGTGACATTAAGGAAAGACCTTTTTAAATGTCCCATGATAAGTTCAATTTGTTTTAGCTGTTACCTCCAGTCTGTTCCCAACGAAAGAACACAGATGGGCAGAAACTTGATACATGCCATGGTGGGTACGCTCATGGATCTTCCAAAATGCCATGGCTGTCTTAGGAGAGCCAAGTAGGATACCATCCAGCATGTCCAGCCATAGAACAGTTACACCTCGCATGCTCTCTCCATCTGCCTATGGTAGCTCAAGGACGCTATTGGTTGCTCACCTTTGAAAATATGTGACAACAAAAATCAGTCCCGCAGCAAAAAAAGGAGGAAACAATGCTGAGTGCAGCTCTGACAGACAGTGGTATAGTTGAGTACCTTTTCCTCCACTGGAGCCTCGGATTAATTTGTGAACATTTGCTCCAGAGAGGGGACGTGCGTACACTGGCACAGTAAAAATGGGAATAAAAGATTGTTGGAAAACTGGAGATCTCTTAACACCCAAGGTTACTAGCCCTTTCCTCGCATCCTACAAGTAACTTAGGACTCCCTGCCTCCTTTCAAGAACTCCTTAAATAAAAACATTGTGCCTGCACTGCTGTAGTCACGCACATTAGCCCTATTTTCACCTTTATTTGTAAATCAGTGCTAGGTTTTCCTCCCTGTTAAACTGGCTGCTGATTCATCATTATGGCTCAGTTTGAGGCAATGATCAGACACTTCAATCTACATAGAATAATTTCCCATGCAGACAAAGTCTTAGAAAGACTTTTTTTTTTCCTACTTACAAGTTTATAATCTCCTTGGAGAGTAGCAGAAAGAAAACATCATGCTAGAGCAGTTACCACAGTGGGAACCCAGTCAATGACTATGACTTCTAGGAGCTGCCATAACATAATAACAATAAATGAATACCTAGGGAAAAAGACTAAAATCTGTCGTTAAACTATAATATGAATTAGTATACTAATCCACCAGGGAAAAAAACCTACATATGTGATCAAATTAAATGTGAAATCCCACTCTACAAATATGTGATAGATATTTTTTTCTTATTATTATTGTCCTCTTTAAATACGGTGATCTTATTCATCCAAGCACTCCACTTATCTGAAACTGAAAGCTTACTTTATTATCAAGAGAGGTAATTCTTTTTCCACAGTATAAGTCTGAAAGAGTTCTTTTACATCTGCTTTAAAATTTAGTTATGTTCAGGCAGCATTATTTGATTGCCCTTGCACAGTATCTCAGCGGTTCATAAACAAAAGCTTTTTAAAAAAAGTGTTATGCAGTTGTACAGCTGGGCTTGCAAGTTCATCTGAGTCCGAAAGTCTAAAGTGCACAACTACAGAGTGCAGTCCTACATTTACTGTGCCAGTGCAAGAAGGTGTCTGAATGCAAGCCAGCTTCAGTGCAGAAACTGTATATAATCGTGACACAGTTGACACCATTTCAGAGCCTGTAAACCCTGCCTCAATATGAGAAACGGGTCTATGCCTTCTGGAAGACACCCAACCATAAGGAAGGTCAAGTTACACCCCAGATACATACTTGCAGTATCTCTCTGTTCAGATCATTAACAACCACACAAAACTAGAAATGCTATCAGATTTCAAGCAGCTAAAATGGCTTTGCTGATGTTGCTCAATGCTGGACGACCACCGCATTCATTCTTACTCTACTAGAGAGTTCATCAAACTAACAGGAGTCAAAAGCAGCGAGCATTCATGCAAGTTGCTATGCTCAGCAGATAACTGTATTGTGAGAGGAGACAAGATCCGTGGAGAAAGCAGTCTTTTTATAGCCTTAGCTATATGCAGTAGTTAAACTGCTACTGATTATTTAAAATCAGTTTGGTTAAACTGTCACAAGCTATGTGCGTATCTTTTTAAACATTGTTTACAAACGGCTTATACAAGAAAGAGATAAAACCAAATCAATAAGAAGCTTTCATAAGCCAGTGTACATTTATTTACATCAGGACTCAAAACATATTTTAGTGATGAGCTGGGTTATGTATGGAACAACATTTGCAAAACAGACTACTGATGTAAATGTATGCTGTTGTTCTTGCAGTACTGTCAAGTCAGCTTGGGAACAGCTACTGCTGTGGTTTCCTTGTGAAAGTATAAGCATTTTAAGATCTGATAAGAGACACTGTAGGAGTATATCATAATAAAGACAGAAATTCAGTTTCAAGTCTTCATCCTCATAAATTCACTAGGATAACAAAAGCTCTGTGTGACATATGTGCAAGTAATTCTGGGTTTTAAACACAAAAACTGCAAGTTTGAAGCTTAAGTTTTTGAACTTGACACTGCCTATCAGTACTGGATGAGCCAAGCATGATTCCAAATTTTGGCCCTTTTCAGCTTCAGACAAGATATTTATGAAAAGCTTAACTTCCAAATTAGCAAATTTAAATATGCATAATCCAAATATCTGCATGTTCTTTACTTGTAATTCAGAATTAGCATATAGTTCTCTGTAACTGCATTCAAAAAATTCTGCTGGATTATTAATGTCAATTTATTGTTGAAATGCTAATTTCATACAATGGGTATAAGACAGAAAAGAAACTCAAGATTCACTCACTCAGCCATTACTTGGGCATCCACAAATTTTGTATGCTGAAGAAAGAGCCTCCTTTATTTCTCAAATATGATAATACACCCTCTAAACCCCCCCCCCATTACCTGAACTGTAATAATACGGTTTCAGGGAGATGCATAAGCAAAGCATGAGGGTGAAATGTCTCTCTCTGCTGTGTGTCTTCAGGTACAATGAGGAACTTCTAGAACTGAGAAATCATAAACCTCAAAAACAAAGAAACCTGCTTGCTGTATAGCCTGTGTAATAACAGCTAAAAT
>Ga0181612_135374_pt1 | contig 10841 bp, 6 predicted proteins | sample HoacroProtozoa21_FD_119630 | JGI IMG/M metagenome (GOLD analysis project Ga0181612, IMG submission 119630) | Hoatzin crop microbial communities from Cojedes, Venezuel. Combined Assembly of Gp0051906, Gp0051904, Gp0051908 | reverse complement strand
GGTGGGTGTCAGGAGGATGGGGCTAAACTCTTTTCAGTGGTGCCCAGCGACAGGACAAGGGGCAATGGGCACAAAATTAAGCACAGGAAGTTCCGTCTGAACATGAGGAAGAACTTCTTCCCTCTGAGGGTGACGGAGCACTGGAACAGGCTGCCCAGGGAGGTTGTGGAGTCTCCTTCTCTCGAGATATTGAAGACCCACCTGGACAAGGTCCTCTGCGGCCTGCTGTAGGTGACCCTGCTTCAGCGGGAGGGTTGGACCAGATGACCCACAGAGGTCCCTTCCAACCTCAAACATTCTGTGATTCTGTGAAAAAGAAACAAAGAGCGTCTGCAGATATGACTGCTTTGTCGTTACTCAGTATTTAGAGGGAAAGAGTCTCCACACGCAGCCCCCAGCCCTTTCTTGAATCTGAACTCACCTTCCCTATGGACACGAATTAAGCATAATCCTAAAACTCAGCAGAAACGTAAAAACCAGATACTGCTTCTGAAAAGAAGCAAGTTTCCCTGAGGAGAAATACTACACGTATCCCTATGTACACATGCAGGGGTGCCCTCACAAAAATGCCCACTGTTCAGACACTGCATTTGAACAAACTGCTCCCCTTTGTTCCCTTTAGTGCGAGGGGGGAGCGCAGTCAGGGCAAGCACACACCCTGTGGCACTGCTGCAGACTGCCGTACAGCCCAGCCTTCACCTGGGCCTGTCCCAGTGACCTGCTTAGTAATACAAATGAAGCGCTGCATAGCTCTTACCATGCTGCGCAGAAGCAGAATCCACCCTTTCTCCTTCTACAGAAAATATTTTTTTTAAAAGTGCCTTGACTTTTTAGACCTGTAGGTAATAATCTAAATGTATCAATGTCTAGTTCTAGACATTGGCAGTAAGACTTCCAAAAACACAGGCAATGGCATAAAAAAAATAAGTTAAACGGGCATTTCAGTCCTCACAGCAACTGGATTTGTAAAAACATATGGAATACTTTGAAGTCTAGGTCCAAGGTCAAAAAAGGCATGTGGCTGAAAGACCACTGTACATTGAACATCAGTAGCATGGGGCTCTGGTGGGCAAGCTGCCGACCCTACAGCCTTCCACAGAGCAGCCTGAACCTCCTCGGTTCAGATCAAGAGGAGTCAACAGGGCAATCTTGCTGCTGAGCTCTCATATACCTTCTTCCTTTCCTGTTTCTTTAGAGTATTTCCTCCTCCAGCTTCAAATTGTCCATGTCTTTTGTTGAGAACTACTTGGATCTTTAATGGCTCTTCTGATAATCCTTGCCTCCTTTACTTCTGATTAAAGAGAAAGAAAGAATGGGAATTGTACCCTTGACTGATTTACACTTCAGCTTAATTTCTGTCTTCCTCCTCTTCTCTCCATCAGTTCTTCTTTCCCTTGCTAGCTAAAATCACTTTGATAATTTTGTTCACAATTTTTGGTAAAATGAATTGATTGAGCAGTTGCAAACAAAATCTAACTCGTGACAGAAGCAGAAGACAGTGAACAGGGACACTGAAAGTAGAGGCTGGGTTGATGCGGTCAGCTCTTTGGGTCACTAGTGTAAGAAATCCCCCCAGAGTTCTGGAACCAGAAAAGAGGAATGCATATCCATAATGCTCCTTGAAGCAGTAAATGAAACTGTCACCAGCAGCAGAGAATCACTTGCTCCCAGAAAGAAATGACTGAAAAAGCCCCACTGCATCTAACCACACAGCCCAGGCATTGCCCATTTTTCTGACAGTGTATTCTTGGGACGAGGATCAATATTTCTTTGTAGAACTGGCTACACGGGAAGGTACCAACCCTTCTCAGGGTATTACAAGGATGAATTCCGAGGACTTCATGCAAAGACAGTACCAGGAGCCATAGCACTGTGATGGTCCCTAAATTCAAAGGACCAAACATCCTGGCTGAAGTTCAACAATATCTTTCCAGTATGTTCGGAAAGAACACTAACAATACGGTGGGTTTTTTCCTATCAGATGGATTATGTCAGGATCTAAAGAGATTTTAAATACTCATCACATTTCTGCACTACTGCATAGGGAAACTGAAACACCTGGCAATACATGATGTACCCCTAAAATTCACCATCCTGCATGCCAAGGTAAGCCAGTGGCAGAGCTAGGGAAAAATTCTGGTGGTTCTTGCCCTCAGTTCTGCTCAGTGCTGCTTCTGAGGAAAAATCTTTTCAGTATCACTCACTGCCAAGTGGGATTTGGCTTCACTGACATCAATGGCAAAAGTTCTTACCAAGGAATCCACAAAGGGTTCAGGTTTTCACCATTTCAGTAGATCAGCTATCAAGTATTATTTAGTCCAGCAGGGAGGCTGCTTATCGTGCCAGTGTATATTTTCCGAATGACTGGGCCAGCAAAAGTAGTCTGAGTCTATGGCTTGTTAAGTAGAAACCAACCTGTCTGGATAACAATTACCTGAAATGAAATAAGCTTAGATACACACTATTGGCATTCACCTGAGCAGAATTTGCCACCCTGATCTTCAGTTACAAGACATATCCTTTTTTCCTAAGCTAATACATATTGATTCCGGAGGACAGGCACCCCCACCACCTTACTCTGTTCCAGTACTACTACTGCAAGCCTGGTGTGCTCATAGTGCCTAGTGTCAGAAAAGCAAGTCACCAGGTAAAGGGATCCTTGCAGGGCACAGACACTTTTCTCCATATTCTCCATAGAAAAAGAAGTTTAAAAAGAAGATAGTAAGAATTCTCCGCTGTTTCTCTTCTTCAAGCCTGTATAAAGTGCTGAATACATTTCTCAAGGAAAATTAATTTCTTTGCCTTTTCCTTGCCTCTAATGAACTGCCTCTGAATGCATGAGGGCACAGGAAGGAGAGCAGACTCGGTGGTGAGATAATAAAAAGTGAAAAGGCATTCAAAGTCACCAGTATCTTGCAAACTTACACTGACGGAAATATGCTGGACTGCAGACAGGGGAGCAAGATCAGAGAAACCTGGAATAGCTTTGGCATTCATTACTTAACTACAAAGAAAAGATGACATTGGGGGAGCAGGGAGTTCTCCTGCAATCCTACAGAGAGGTTATGGAAGCAGATATCTAGATGAAGGCCACCAGCATACCTAAACACTGCACTCAGTGGACATCAGTGAATGACAACTCTTCTGTGAAAACCCAGGACATCATAATCATCAGCAGAATAATCAGAAAGTGAAAAAAGCATATGATTGGCTACCATTAGACAATTAAAACAAGAAGAACAAACAGAGGAAAGAGAAAAATATCAAGTTTTACCTACTGTTTCCACTTTCACCTCACCAGGTACTAAAAGACCCAAAGCGCTTGTAGGTCAGAAAAACGCGTCTATAGAACTGCAAGCTCCGATAGTCTTTGGGGTGCAACTGTCTCAGATGATCACCATAACTCAGGGAAGTTACAAAAGATGAAGTACAAGGAAAGTTAGAGCTTTTAATCTAATAAACACAGGAATTCATAACTGTTCAACCAAACAGTAAGAATCTTTCCACAGTAGACAGCCAAAGACCTCAGCAGAAGGTCTTTTGCTATGTCCAGGCAGCATAGTAACTGAACCAAAATGAATCAAGCCTTTTTTTCCACTTCTTTTCTTGTCTTTGAAAACACTTGCATTTCTTCAACAATTTCAGGTCAATTCTTATTTTAGCCAAACATGTTTTCTTGCCCTGTACAAGGCAGGCAGATCTCAAACCATCTTGCAACATTCTCTAGCACATGCTTAAGAAGCCAGATTTCCTGCTTGACAAAATGAGCAGTGTTGAAAGTTTCCGATTTTAATAAAACGCTGGTAGATTTGGCTTCTCTAAAGCCATATTTATGTATGCTCTGTAGGTGAGATAAGGAGAAACTTGGTTAATGACCAGCGTGCTTGATACATGGTTGTCTACTGTGTGCTCTCTCCCTTAACCACTCCATGACTGCCTCCCCAACATTATTTGGCAACTTTCCGTACTCTGCTGCTTTGCCCTCATAATATGGTTGGAAGCCTTCACCAACAGTGGAAGACATTTGTGCACTGAAACTTCTGGTAGCTGAAACAGAAAACCTGCAGAACCAGCTAGATAGGAACATTTCCAGATATCATCTCTGTAACATCTCCAGTGGCTGGGGTCATGAAGCAAACCAGCTGGAGCAGGAGCAGTAGGCTGCTGGAACTGCAGGATCCAGCCACGACAGGGAGTCAGGAAAACACTCACTGGGCAACGCAGCAGATGAGCAAGGAACCAAAAGGTTCACAAACACGTCCAGTTGATGTCATCCAGCATGATGCTAAAGAACAAACTGTTGGAAAAAAACAAACTTCACCTCCTCTCCCCTTTCAATCATTTGATCTACTTGATGGAGTGCTTCTGAATTTGTTCTAAATTCAAAACAACATTCCAAGGACAGCGTAGAGATGGATTTAGTCTACAGTTATTACATGGAGCCTGGCCTGTTGAATAAACAGGCGAGTCAGCCTGATAGTGCTCTTTTCCTGAGCCCTCTAGAAAACAAAGTTTTCCCTGATTCTTTTCCATGTCATATCCACAGAAGTGAAGCGTCTTTTTTTTAGCAACATCTTATGTCTTTCTGATTCATTCACCTTGTCCCTTGAGCTTCTGCAGACAGACTATATAGACTATATAGACTGTGAAGTATTTTCCATCCTCCTCTTCTCCACCATGAAGAATGCAAAGAGATGAAAGGTGCAAAACTAAGAGATGGTGAAGTAAACTGGATCAATCTAGTAATGTCCTTTATCAGCCTGCTATTCATGCTTAGCAACCACTACAGCTCACACCAACTTCATTTTCATTTTAATACACCATACAGAAAAGCAGCCTAAATATATGTCCTCAGATCTAAAGCATATAATCTGTAAACTACAGGAACAGGCAGATCATTTCCATTAGTTTCTTATGTAGCAAAAACCACAATATACACCCAAAGCATGTAATTATATTCAAATTCTAAAAGACAGTGTCGGAAGTACTTTAAATTCATAGTTTGGGGGAAAGTCACTCAGGAGTATAAGTAGTTATGTTTTAATGTGCAAAAACAACATGCGCGCACACACACACAGAGCAAAGAGAAGTAATTTGTGAGAGTGGCGAGGGATCTGCGGCAAATTGCAGGCCTCCAGCTCTGGCGGCTGCCTGGAATTCCGCACAGCCGGCACTCTGGCCAAAATGCTCTCCTGCTCCTTTGGAAACACCAGCTCTGGCATATGGCACTGGAGCCTGTTCAGGCTTGAGAGCCATGAGGGAAAACGCTACTGGGATCTATGTCCAGAATTTGAAGGTGCCTTGCTTGTCCTTCAAGCAGAGATTGAAGCAGGCTGCTCTCTTAAGTTTCTCCAAATTCTAAAGCCGAAGAGGACTATTGGGATTTCACACACTACTATGGCTCCCTGCCAGGGATCTCAAAGCACACAGGTACACCAGGACTGCTCACCTCATCTAGGAGATAAATGGTTTTCTCTTAATTTTACAGATGAAGGAAACAAGTCAGAGAGAAAGGTAATGTTTCACCAAGGTCATACAACGAATTGGAGCCACTGGTCAACAGTGTGTCATCTTGTGTGCAGAGGTTACAATGAAGACATAAAAAACACTTTTTCTCTTTAGTGCAAGCGATCTATCACAGTTATCAAAGCCCACCAGAAATGCAAAATGAAAAGACGTCTGCCAACCTGCACAAGACCCTCATTCCAGGCACCTACACAGCCAGCCAGGCTTCTTAAGTAACAGCACATGGAAATGAAGAAAATATGGTTATCCTGTGTACTTCCCAGACAAAATTTCTGTTCCTTGCACTTACAAGCTCCAGCTGTTTATTCAGTTACCTTCTGTACGGCAAAACGTGGAACTTTCCCACATCCAGCTGGAGACTATCAAGTTCTTTTCCATATTCTCACCTCGGATGACCTAGGTATGTTTTCCTGCTTCTAGTGAGACCTGTGTAAAGAATCTGGAGCTTCCAACAGCACTGTATGTAACAACCCAGTGACTATCATAACATTGTTCAAGCATGTACTTTCATGCCATGGCAAAAGGATAGAAAGCAAAAAAAAACCACAAACCAAAAACAACATGGAAAACTGGCCAGTTTAAGAAAAATGTCTTCCTTTTTTAAAATGCAGAAATATTATAAAAAGTACCGTTCTCATTCTACGTGTTCCACTGCCTAGCTGCTGTCACGTATCCCAGTATTCTTTACAACTTCAATGCCTATACAAAGCATGCAGCAGGATCCCTCATCTGTCTTTAAAATGCAGTCACCTCTGCATTAGAATGTGGCAGTTGCTTGACAAGTCAGGGCTATATTATCCAAAAGCAAAAAATGATAAAGAGAAGAAACCTCTCTCCAGTCTAAATTGCAAAGGAAATATAAGGAGGAAGAAAGCCCTGATCTAATTCTGACTCAGGGCTATCATTCCCACTTTTTTGCACAATGTGCTATGAGATACTGAGCAAGCACAAGGTAGCTATTAGAAGAAGGTTTTTTTAAACACGTCTTAAGAGACTGCACCTTCAGCAGCATGGGTCTAAGCAATGTTTCAAAGGGCAAAGAGACATGTATCAAACCAGAATGACAAGGTTCAACAATAACATAGGTTTCTCATGTTCCAGATCTTGCAAGATCACGGGGATCTCCCAAGATCAAGTACCAGGCGAACAGACTTCAGCTTCAATTTTACGGTACAGTGCAAGCTATTCCAAGTCGGGAACAGTTAATACTGAGCACTCCATAGGACAGCAGAATGAGAGGTCAAAGCACCTCATCAGAAACTGTTTCATACAAAAATTTGCAAATAGTACGTCAAAAAGTAACCTTGCTTTACGGAAACTGCCTTTGCATATACCAATAATTTTTCTGTGTTCAGCTAAACGCTGTGCTTTCTCGGAGGAGCTACAGAGACTCAGCGCAGGGGGGCAAAGCTCAGCTATGATCACTTAAGACTACGGGGGATTAGTGAGTTTGGATGCTTAGATGTCTGGATAGCCACCCTGAGACAATTTAAACAGACCTCGCCTTTCTTTAAAAACATAAGTCATTGTTAACGTCTCTGAAGAAGTGAATGTAAACATTCAGGCACACAGAATCGCTAGCCTTTTAAAAAAAATTAGGCTTCATTGTTGATAGAGACTAGAGGCAAGCCACAGAAAGTAGACAGACTTCTAGCTTTTCACCTTTGCAGAACTTAACTGCAACCCTAATTTCAGCTCTGAATGAAGTTAATTTTACTGGATCACTGACTGCTCTATATAGGATGATTTTTTCCCTTTTGTTAAAGATAACAACCCTTGCTCAAAGTAATCTCCCGATGATGGAGGAACAGGGAGGGTCCTGCTTGGTACTGGGGAACGGTCAGTGCCAAGGACTGGGAATTGCTTCCCTATTTTACAGAAAAGGCATGACTGCAGTAACAAAGACACTTGAGAGGAGGAACAGGTCACCCTGGAAGAGCAGCAAGGAGTAGCAAATGCATATTAGAAAGAGGGTACACTGTCACAGCTGTGTGTGGCAAGCTTCGACAATGGCTTGCAAAATACCTGCCTGTTTCATGGAAAGACTCTCTTGATTTGTCCAAACATTTGTTCTCATTTGCTAATTTTAAAAAAGCTGTAAGAGATGGAAATGCTTCACATAAACAACAGGATTACTAAGAACTGACTAAGGCCTGAGAGTTACACCTACAAGATCTGGTGACTGTTCACTGCCAGTCCTCGTGACAAGCCTTCTTCACTTTTTGCTGTGACTTGTGCAACAGCCTAAGCAAGCCTAGTCCCCACAAAGCGAAAACCCCCAGGCCCACACTGCTCCCATAGCTTCCACTGCACAGCAGTAGTCAGCAGCCTGGGGCAACCTGCACGAGGCATCACACATTGCCTCTGCGCACCGCTGCTCCCCACCCATTAAGGAGGGCCAGAGAAGAAACTGAAAAATAGAGAAACCAAATTAATTAATTCATCTCTCAGAAAAAAACACACACAAATCTCTTCATTTTATCTGTCAGCTGAAGGCATACATTATTCATCAACTGAGGCGATGAAGACATGGAAAGGGGCTGTGAAGCCACTGCTGCAGGCTCCGGCAAAGCAGCTGACCCAGCAGGGTGCTAAATAGCTAAAGGGAAGCACATGAGGACTTTCAACAAACACAGCCCCAACTTTGTTCCCCGGTTGGATTTTTTTCCTCCCTCTGTCCCACAAGTCCTTAGTGAAACAAAGAGGAATCATGGCTTTCCCTTCCTATTTCTTGGGGAGAAGGACTCTGCCAGTTTAGGAAGGTCCTCACATGGAAAAAAGATTTCTTCTGACTTGATGAAGTCCTCTGCCTGGCCAGGCTTCCTCCCCAGCTGACAGGGAGGTAAACCTCTTACAAAGATTTTCTCCTTGAGAAGATACGCTGTGCCAAGTTCTACATTTGCAGGTTGCAGCTCAACTCCTGGAAAGCACCGGCTCAGTGGTTTCAGAATTAACTCTTGTAACACCAGCACTGTAACGACTGCCAGATCTGGGCCCAGTCCTGTTCAAGTTAAGCCACAGGAAGGTTTTCCACTGATTTTAAAGGAGCACTGAGCACAGACTCCAAACAAGTGTTCGCTGCTTGAAAGACATTTACCTTTCCTCTGTTCTAGATACTAATCTACTTCTTCAAACAGACTGAAATCTACTAGGATGCACAAGAAAAAAGCAAAATACAGTTAGATACAAAACTAAGCCACTATGGTCACATCACTGCAGGACTGGGTGGCAACATGGCAGGGTGACCACAGTCCCGACCTGATTCCATCCAAAACCAGTACGAAAGTAGCCACTGATTATGGCAGTAGTCAGAGTGAATTTTTTATTTCCTCCTAGCAAAGAAAAAAAACCAAAATCCCAGGAAACACAGGGAGTGCACAGTCTCCCTGGGATCTGACTCCTCAACACTGTCATGGATCCAAATTCCAAGGGCCTCTGTCGTACAACAGTAAAAGAAAACACAATAAACCATGCGTGTGTTTACAAGACCAGCTGTCTTTGTAGTCTCTTCTTCCTCCCTCTCTGCCCCTCACCCCCACACTCATGGCCAAAGGGGGTTTCCATGCAAGCTTTGCTACACGACATGATTAGAAATGGAAAAAAAAAATTCTTATGCTGGTTTATGTACTCGCCTGAGCTCCCTGAGCTCTCCATCTCCCTTGATTCCTTACTGCAATGAGGACACAGAAAAAATGCCTGCCTCACACTGAAGTTGATAACAGCTTTTGCTCAGGGCTCTTAAACAAGGCTTTGCTGGCCTTTCAGGGCAGATAGAAAAATCATCGAGGAGAAAAGAACTATCATTTCTTGACCAGGAAACAGAACGTGGACTCTCCCGCAGACTACTGCCTGCCTTTTGCATCAAGGCTAACCACCATCACATTTTCCGACATCCTTGTCTCCTTTCCTCACAAGTGACCTATGAGCCAGACTTGGCTATCCCCTTCCATCGTAGGACCACTCAGCTAGAAAAGCATGTCTGCGCAGGGCCAGAAGAAGAAGAACGGGTGTCAGAAATAAGGGAGAGGATGAGTTGGAAGGAGAGGGAAAGGGAGGGGAGAGCTCTGGGACAGCTGGTTGAAATATCGCATGACATGGCTGCAGTAGGCGCTAGGAGGATGTGCTAGCAGGGCTGTGTCGGGGTTACAGAGATATCGGGATCTGGAATGTCACGGCTAAGCAGTTGGATGACCAGTAGAGCAGTCCAAAGACTTCAAACAGCACAGCGAGGGATGGACCTCCAGCTACAGCTATAGGCACACTGGCAGAGTTGTAGAAGGAACTCAGCACTGCAGGTCTAAGCTGAGGCGCGTTGGGGAGGGAACGGGCTCAGGAACAAAGCCAGGAGGCAGATGCTGCGGGTCACAACTGAGCACCAGCAGAGCAGGGCTGCGCTAGCAGGAGGTGCTTTGGCAGAGCTACTGGAGGGTGTGGGAAGAGGGTGGCTGGGAGCACTGCAGGGCAGGTTGCGGGTGCTCTGGCAGAGCAGGAGGGGGGAGCCCGGGATGCTGCAGAACAGCACCATGCTGCAGAGGCAAGGACTCAGGTCCAAAACAGCACTGGGCAAAGTGGGTCGAGCTGGACGTGCACGGCCAGTTCTGCAGACACAAGTGGCAGCACCCTGTCAGCTTAGCAATCTCCTACTTCTACCCCAAAGCTCACATCCACCCCAAAAAAGCAAGAGAAACACGTTCAGGCTCCACGCAGGAAAGGAACCAGTGCCATGCTAGACATCAAGACCATCTGTTAAGCACCACACATATGAAACTTGGTTACGGGTTATTAATCATTAGCAGCTGGAGCCCCGTTGTTAGCAGCAATACTCAGGGACCTTGTTGAGATAGTCCCCATCACGCTAAAGTGTGGGATATGAGGGATCGGCCAGTCCCTATCCCAAAGGGTTTCCAACAGGAATAGCTAAAGGAGAAGAAAGCTGGGAGGGAGGAGAAGGACAGAGCTGGGTACAACGGCAAAGATTTTAGTCGTCTTTCCAGTATATCACTATTTCTACCTAAAAGGTGGCAAAGCAAAGCTGCTGCGGGATTCACACCTTGGCCAGACCTGAGCCTGACCTGCAGCCCTGCAGGGAAAGGGCCAGGCCCTAGCTTGCCTCTCACCCTTGGCTGACATGGCTGAAGGCAGAAGCCAAGGGACACAGGGAGAGGTGAAAGCGGAGGTGAGGGTGGGCCCCCACGTCAGCCAGGCCTGGGCCAACTCCTCTCGGGGCGAGCAGGCTCAGGAGAGACGGGCAGAGGCAGTGCTGGTCCAGCTGCTGAGCACTGCTCAGCATTTCAGCGGCAGGATGCCGGCGGGCC
>Ga0181612_179699_pt1 | contig 10842 bp, 7 predicted proteins | sample HoacroProtozoa21_FD_119630 | JGI IMG/M metagenome (GOLD analysis project Ga0181612, IMG submission 119630) | Hoatzin crop microbial communities from Cojedes, Venezuel. Combined Assembly of Gp0051906, Gp0051904, Gp0051908 | reverse complement strand
CCCCGCCTGCCGCTGCTGCGCCCTGGCCTCGGCCCTCGGGTCGCGCCTGGCCATGCCGGGACTGCGGGCAGCGAGCGGCCGGGAGACCCCTCCGGACCTTCCCTGCTGGGGCGGGTGGGCGTCGATGCTGCTGGTTCGTGCCTAGGTGGTATGTCAGCGTGTGTAATGTAGCCCGAGGCGAGGGGCTTCCTGCCGGGAGGCGCTGGGGGGGAGGGCATACCTTCTTCCTCTTCAGCCCCTCTCCTCCCCTGATTCCAGATGGCGGGTTTTCAGGTTCCCCTGTTTGTAGCTGCCTGAAATGGTGCCACTGGTGAGTCTTTCCCCTGGAGTCTGACGAGTTAATTGAAGGTGATAGCTGTACAGCTGCTGTCAGCGGTTTCCTCACTTGGAGAGACTTGGGTGGTGAGGGCAGACAGTATCAGAATTAAAGCACACAAACAAGGGCATTTAATGGAGAAGCAGCTGATGGCATGGGAGCTCACACCTCAGCGAAGGAGAAAGAGAGGAATGTAATCTTGGTCTGGGGAGTGAGTGCTGGATGGCTTGTCTGAAGAGCAGGCTCTGCTCCTTTGAGGAGGGAATTTTCTTCCTTTTCCAGTGATCTGCCTGCCTACGATCCATATCTCCAGTCATATGCCAATGCCTGGCTGATCCGTCTAGGAACAGTCAGCAGGGCCCAGGGTGACATGGATAGTGTTGCTCAACGGCTGTGGGGGGATGGTTGTCGTACCGTGGGGCTTTTTGCCTTTCATGGTGCGGGGTAAGGGGAACTATTTTATATGTACTGGGACACTGGCTTGATTGTCAGAAGCAGGGGTTGAACCTTTGGCTTAAAAAGAGGTCCCAAAACCCAAGCTGTAGTACGTGCCCTAAAGGCCATGCTCTTCTAATATTGCCTCCTTCCAGGAGTGTTTAAGTCCTCTTGGTCCTATCACAAGAGGGGGACAGAGAGCTACTCTGTTAACTTGTGCAGAGGAGGGGAGAAGCCAAGAGGGAGTTTTAAGGAATTAACACATCTGCTTCTTTTGATGGTCAACGGCTACCAGTTGAATTTGGTGTGCTAGGTGTCACTTTCCAGCTTGCTGAACTGGAGGGCTCTCTGTAGTGAGGTGTCCTTCTCTGGTGATGGAATCACGAGGCTGTTTTTCTTCCTGCCGATGGACAGCTGAAGCTGTTCCCTCCTGCAACGGGTGCAAGCTCGTAGCTTTATGGTGACCCACCCCTCTGGTCTGGAGGTAGGACGATCAGGTCTGGGAGTGGTGGCTCTTCCCATCAGCAGCCCATCAGGCTAACCTGCTCAGAGGGATCGATGACCAGACTGCAGGCTGTGCAGATATTGGGGGACAGTCTTGTTCCCCTCCCCAGGGTCTGAATGTGACCAAAAGCTCTGCTGGGGTCTTGGGGCTTGCTTTCTTCAGAGTTAGGGACGTAATAGTATCCCCCAGGCATGGGCCTGGGGTGTATGGTGTAGTAAAACTGTCACCCGTTTTTACCTGTGAAATGAAATCATTGTAGTAATTGAAATTAAATGTTCATTACTGCACACATTAGTTAATAGCTTACTGAGTCGAACAGGAGAGATTCGTGCCACCCAAATATTCCTGTAGGCTCTCTTCAGGCTCAGTCTTTCCTGATTGACTCACATGTTTTAGGTTTTCCTTCACCTACAGAATAGCTAGAGAGTCTCTGATAGAGGAAATCTGTTTGATTTAAATACTAGATCAGACAGTACCAAACCTGATTTAAGTACTACCAAATTGTTGTTGTCACTATTATTTGTATCACTGAGGTCAGCCAGTGAAGCAGATGAAAATTTCATGCTCAGGCCTTCTCTGGGAGGAGAGACAGCACTCTAAAGTGGTGGCACGGCTGGTAATCCAGTGAGCGAACGTCTGTGCGAGAAGTGGCCGTGACTTGCTGGCCGTTTCCACCCCAGCCCCTCGTATCCTGGCTCGGTAAGGCCCTGCGGGCTGGGGATAGCTGCGCCGCAGGGCTGTCCTGCGTGGCTTTGTGCAGCTGGGACTAATTGAGACTTGGGAAGCCAGCAGTGTAGAGATGCTGCTCAGGGATGAATTGAATCCAGCTCCCCTTCTCTCGGCTGCGTGGGCTCAGCAGAGCTCGTGGCAGGCCTCGGACGTGGGGAGATCTGCTGATTTTTAGTAGCGGCCTCAAGAGGCGCGCTGTGAGGATGGCAAGTTTGCCGAGCTTTCGGGAGCTGGTTCGCGGGTTTCCTACCTGCGCTGAGAGGCAGACAGCACAGCCTTCGCTGTCTGGGGCGGTGCTTCAGATAGCTGCTTTGAGATGGGTCAGTAGGTGAGCTGCAGAGTGAATTTGAGTTTTGGCGGGTGGAGCTTGGCCTCTTGAGCATGTCACAGAGAAGAGACGCTGATTTCGCGCCTCGTCCCACCTGCCCCTTCCTGGGAAGCTACTGTTTTACAATGCAGGGATGAAGTGACAGTTCCTGGGAGCAAAGCAGCTTTCCACGCGAAGCCTATTTTTCCTGTCTATCAGAAGAGACTCTAAGAGGTTTTAAAGAGCTTGTTGCGGCATTGCTATTCATAAGCAGCAAAGAAGTATGATGTGCAGAACAAATTCAGCTACTTCTCACTTGATATAAGCCTCTGCACATCCTTTTGTGTAGGAGCAGGGGGGTCTCTTTGGGGAATTGAAATACTTTCCCCTTTACACTGTTGAACTCGTCTCAATAGTTTCTTCTAATAGCCTTTTCTTTCCTCTCGCTTCTTTCTTTTTTTCCTGTCTGGAGTCAGGCCTCAAAGTAGCACTAGCCAAGGCACAAGAAGATTGATCCTGCCATTTCCCAGTGTTACAAAGCGAAACACGCTGAAGGCCATTGTGACGGTCTCACCTAGCTGTCGAGATAGACAAGCTTGCCATGTATAAAGTACGTACGTGGGCATTTACTGGCCAAGAGATTGACACTTGTGCCCACAAGGACGTTTTTTCCCTCTTGATGACAAATGGCCAGCTGCAGTGTTCAAACTTTTCCTGGCTCGCTTGGGGGCTCTTGGAGAAGGAGTGGGATTCGGCCTTGAGGGACTGGGTGAGCCTCTTGGTGCTCAGCACGCCTGGCTCCTCTTCGCGGGTGAAGCGAAGGGTGGTGTGAGAAGGGCAACCTCCTGCCACCGCCTCCTGAGTGTCCTGGGGAGGTCAGGAACGGCATGTGTAGAAGACAGCTGCATGTGACTTAAACACTGTAAGGAATGATAGTAATGCTTTTTTAAAAAAAAATTTAAAAAAAAAAAAATGTGCCTTGTCTTTATCCAGTGCTGCTCTGCCTCACCAGGTTGGCAGTTCTGTGGCAATGTGGCAGTGAAGGATATCTCTGGCTGAGAGAACTGCACTGTTCAGATTCACAGTGCTGCTGAAGCAGTGATATAGCACAGGCTTTGGGAGCACCTTTTCTCCCCTCAAGAAGTACTTACTAAGTACAGATTTTCATGAACTTACAGGAATTCTTTGTTAGAAATGGCAGTCTCCCAGAGCCCATCTTGCCACTCTGTGCCATGCACTGCACGTAAAGATACACATAAATGCAAGAGTGATCCCATAACTTAAAAAGCCATGGGTCTTATGGCCCTACTATGTCTGCATCCAACAGGTCTTACTGCTCTTGCTATGATTTGAATTTTGCTGTGCTAATCACCTCTCTGTTTGAGTTGGGGTTGTTAATGCTAGAAAGTGTCTGTTAAACGGAGCCCTGGTCTGTCATGGCAACACCTCATCTCCAAGCCTGCTGGTAGCATGCTCAGATCAGGTGGTATGAGTGTGACTAATATCTCTGACAAAATGTAAAAGTCACAATCACAGCTTCTTTTTCCCTTGCATTGAGTGTCCTCTCATCCAGACAGGGTCTATTTTGAGAAGAGTATCTGGATTTCCAGAAAGTTACAGTTGTGGTAGCTGCTGTGGACCCACACAGAGGTGTGATACCACACCCAGACTGTAGTTCGCTGAAATTTCTCTCAGTACCATCACAGATTCAGCAGTGAGGTAAATAAATGTGTGTTGCTGGTGAATGTACAGCGCTGGGTCCCTTTGCTCCAGCTGTGAGTGACACTGCGTAGTACTAGATGGGTGATAGTGAGGGATGGTCCTTGCCTCGTGTTCACAGTGCGGGTGTGCTGTAGGAAAGGCGGCCCTGAAGCACCTGAGGATTCTCTGTGCCTTATTTTTCACCCGACCAGTACAGATACAGAAGCAGAGTGGTGAAATTTGTAAGGTTGCTTGCTTAGCTGCCCTTTAACAGTCAAACAGGCAGGCAATATAGGTCACCAGATATCTCTTATCTTTCAGATCAAGCTTTTATTGTTTAACATAGGTAGCTAGTTGCCAGATACTTGCTCTTCAAAGCATTAAACTCAAAAGTTGCTGTAGGGGACTCTGGAAGTATCTGGCTTTGTAGAGCAGTTATTTGTCCTTGAGTGCGGGAGCTATGGCATACTTTCTTTGATCAGGGTTTGTCAGGATGTACGCTTGTGGGTTTTTTGACAAGAACATTATTATTCATTGTGACCTCCTGGTGCATGATGAATGAGGCATGTGCGCTTTGCACTGACTTACCTGCCTATTCAGCATCCTATTTAAGGGGGGAAACTAAGGACAAAGTGAGCGTGTGTTAGAGACTTTTGGGGCGATCTGTAACAGATCCCAAGGATCAGCTTGTGAGAACAGGATACTCACCAGACTGGATTGAACTGTTCCTTCTCCTAATCCTCTAGGGGAGGGTGAAACACCTCAAAGGCATCCAGCTACCAGCCCAGATGATGTAAAGTGTGTCTGGGGAATTTCTTGCTGACTGCTTCAGGCAACCTGTTTAAATTCTTGTGTGTATGATTTGGTAATGACATTTTTGCTGTGCCTAAGTGTAAAGGCTGGAGAGGATAACATTGTTTTCCTCCCTGACCACCTGCAGCGCTTGGTGGTGTAGCCTGGGGCATCTGATGTGCCACATAGCGCATCTTTAAGCAGAGACTGTTTGGAAATTTCAGTTTTCTTGGCTGTCTGGTAAGAACTTGTCCCCTTAGAAGGAAGGAGGTGCTTTTATATGAGGTGGTGTTGTCTGGCTATGAAATTCAAGTGCGACTGGATGGTAGCTGTGAGAATGTGGGCCAGTAAACCTGTTCAGTAAAAGAGTTTGTGAATGCTGGGATCACGTTTTTAGAAGCTGTGTGTGTTACAGTGGCGACCCAGTGAATGGTACCTGCTCTTCCCAGCACTGAGGTGACCACCATGAATGGTAGTAACGTGCTCCCCAGCTGCTGTAGGCACCTTGCTTTTCTTGTGTGTTGTGTGAGAGGTGCAGTTCTCCAACCTATCGCGTCTCATGCATTTCTAGCTGGACGAGGAGCAGGGTTCAACTGGTCTCTCCAGCCAGGTTATGAGCCTGTGCGCTTTTCTGTGCTGCCTCACTGGGATCCACTTAAGACTGGCCTGCAATTCTTAAGGTTGGCACAAGCAGCAGTGACAGAGATGGTGAAAACTTGCATGGCTGTGCGGGGGAAGGACTGAGAGCATTTTCCATCTGCCTGTGGATTATCACTGTTGTGCCTGACGCTTAGGCTGTTCTCTGGGGTGCACTTACGCTAGCAGAGGATGGCTGTGCTCTTTCTGACGATGAGGTGCAGAAAGTAGTCACTGTAGAAAAGAGGCTGGAGAGCTGTCTGGGGAGATGTTGGGTAGCTGCTAAAATACAACACATACAGTGGACTGGTCTCACTTTAGCATGTTGCATCTGCCCCAGGGGCTTGCTGGATGTGTTGCTGTCATTTTTAAAGGTATTTTGTACAGCCTAAGCAATCGTGTTTGAAGAGTGCAACAAAGTTTACTTTTTTTTAATGTAAGAACATAGAACTGATTTCTTGCTCTATGTGACTGTTGGAAACATGGTGGTTACCATAAGGAATTTGCTTAGCATGACATCTACAAATCTTGTACAGCAATGTAAAACCCTGTCATCTCCTCAAAGCCATAGGTGAACGGTGTGTGTATGGGGGAAAACATGTGCGTACTATGCTTGGCAACTGCTAGGTGGGAAAAACATGACCTTAGCAAGAAAGGCAGGGGGACATCTCTTCTTAGAGGCGTAAGATTTGCTCTGCCTCTGGGATTCTGGGACTGAAGTGAGTTACACAGAGCTTGGATCTGTTGGGATGAGTTGGTGTAGAGTGGTGAGATAGGTTTGTCAGAAGCAGGACCTTCTGTCTGGTGCTAGTCATGCCAGAAAAGTTTGTTTTATTGAAGCCTGTAGAGCCACCCAACAGTTTATTTTGACCCTGACGTGTGAGACTGATGGGTTTGCAACAGAGTCACCTAGATCCCCGAGACAGAACTGTGGACTTCTTGGGCACAACCCAAAAGATGCTTAAGTGACCAAAACCACTACCATTAATATGATTAGCAAAACCCCCCCCCCCACGCTCACTTCCTGTTCCCCTCCCACCTTCTTCAGCCTTCCCTGCTCTCATTCCCCCACTGCATGAGAGCAGAACTTGGTCATAGGATGTTTGTGGCATGGCCTGGCACCAATTTAACCTCTTGGCTCCCTATTAGGCAGTAAAGCAGAACCGTTTTTTCCCCATGCTGGTTTCCTGTCGTTGTGTCTTTCCTGCTCAGCTGGCAATGCGTGTATCCTATTGGTAAGGGCTGGATCAGACCTTTGCAAGCCAACCCTTGTACCAGTACTGCAGCTGGCTGACCTCTGGCTTTTACCTGCAGTTGTCCTCCCTTCTCCTCCTTCCAAATCTGTTGTTGCTTTGAAGCACTGCAACATGAACAAGGCTCCGCAGAGGCCTCCTCCACCCTCAGTGCACTGAAATGCCTCCCATTGACAGGGCTGGGGTGTGCATGAATAAACAGAGGGGATTTTGGTCTCTCATCCAGATGAATCTTTGATTTGCCACTCTATCTAGACTGAAAGCCTCCTGGAAATGTGTTCATCCCCCTGTGGTGTGGGAAATGACAGCAAAACTGGCCTTTCTGTTGTATTGGAGCCAAGATGGGAAGTGCTGGCAGGTGAAAAGGCCGTGTCTTGGCTATTACCACTCACTACAGTAGACACCAGTGATGTGAGTCTCCATATATCACCTGTCTGTTGCTCAGATTGGAGTGCTTTCAAGTAGGTCTCTGAATGCCAGCAATCCAGGGCTTCTGGGCAATCTTACAGAAACACACCAGTGTGGATAGTTGATAGGCGGGTGAGGCTGCAAGGCAGACTTCTTCAGCAGCAACTTGTTCCACATCCTATTAAATGGCTTACGTGGTCAATGGGAAGGCAGGGATGACTTGTACCAGCTGGTTGCTTCTTTGGCAGTCCGCTTGACTTTGCAGTGACTGTGTGTTTCTGCGGTGTAGGGCCTGCCCTTCAGGGTAGCACGGGTGGGCTCTGCTTCCGTGTCCTATGCGTGGCCAGCCTTTTCAGAGGGACCCTTGCAAAATGCTGTATGTCTGTTTTGGGCAGCACAGCCTGTTCATTCTGCTCCTCCCATGAGCAGGGTGCTGGATGGCCAGAGAAGTTCCGTGCAGAATGCTCATGCTTGCTTTTAAAAGCCTGAGGACAACTCTCCTGTCCTACAGAGGCACTGAACCATGGCCAGCTGGCAGTGGAGGAAGGACTTTTGCTTTCTATGGCCTTTAAATTGGGCAGCCAGGGCGCTTGCTACTCTTCGCTGCAGCATATGATGCTAAGCACTCAGAGTTCACCGCTGCTGTAAATGGAAGTTGCGCTGTTACATCTTAGCTCCAGGAGCTAGCCCATAAAGGCCTCTGAGATCGGGGAGAGCAAGAGCGCCATGTATGGTCTCTGCATCCCAGCTGAGTGCTCTTTTCTTCATCATGGAAAGTGATATGCACGTCTCAGAGCCCTGTTTCCTGGCCAGATTCCTTGGCTCTATAGCAGCTGAGTGTATCTTGCTACCCAGTGTACTTACCTGTGATCCCTGTCAGTTTCTTTAAATCTGCCCTTCAGTAGACGATGAGTTAGTTCTGCTATTTAAATGTATTATCCCCAAGAAAACTTCAAAATTTGGCTCCACAGGTGAAAAAAAGGCAAGTTGGTTAATTTCTTAACTGCTAAGCCATGCCAGAGAAAGGATGCTTTGTTTAAAGCTGTTTAGACCGTGTCTGTGCCAGGGCTTATCATGACAGAAAATACTTAATTTCCTAAGCAAAACTTTGGTTGCAGCCAAAAGCAGTTCCAGCTTTTGAAGTGTATTGATGCTTCCAGGTGAGTTTCCTACATGTCTTATCTGGTTTGGGAGATGTGGAGATCTCCCACTGGTGAGGGAGGGGAGAACAGTTGCTTGGAAGCGAGGGCGCGGTGGGCAGAGGAGTGTGGGGGTATGTTCGTTTGAGCCTCCGCCTTCCCTCTAGCTCTGCTCGCAGTGTTGCTGTGCAGGGGGAGCATCTCCAGAAGAAGTGTTGGTCTTGGCCGCACCTAGCTCAACGCACAAAGCGAGACCTTGTGCTTCGTCAGCACTTGTTCATCAAGCACCTTTTGTCAGCAGCGCTTGCAGGCAGCTGCGCCACATGGAGAAGGCTGGGTGGGGGCACTGGGGGAGTACATTCATGGGCACGAACCTGTCTGTTTCAAAATGGCTAACGCGTGGAAACTTGCCGGTTCCCGAGGGTTTTGTTGAGCCGTTGGGGAGCTCTGGCCAGGGATGAGACTATTTCCAGCTGTGGTGAGCCAACTGTGAACTCACTGTGGGCAAGATGCCCACCTCCACTGGTTTTCTCCTTCCAGAAATCCTCACCCTCCAGCCAGCGATACCAAACTCGGTTTCTGCCAGTCCTCAACTGGAGGGAGAGGAGAACAAGGAGACCACGCAGAGCAAGATACTGCTGAGGAGGGGTGAGGGGAGGCACTGAAGAGCTTGTGCAGGGGCATGGTGGTGAGGTGTCACCACTGAGGCATGGCTGTTGTGGGTGAGGGCTGGCAAGGGGTGTAGGGCCCTGCTTTTGCTAGGGTGAGTGGGGAGGAACAAGTGGGTGGTGGGGGTGCAAGGGGTCGGCTTTGCTTGAATAGACGGAGCTACCCAACCCGCAAGGAAGTACTGCTGGTGGTACCGCCACGGTAGTCATCTGGGAATGAGTATTGTTCCCTTCATCGTTGTTTCAACACGCTGGGGATTTCTTCTGCAAAATAGGATGTTCCTTTCCCCTTTTGTGGAAGGTGCTACAGGGCAGAAGGTGCCCTTCAAAGGGGAGCCTGCGCACCTGGGATTGCCCTCTGCAGAAAAGGCATGGCCACACAAAACTTCACCTTGCAGAGCTGGCAGTCCTTCTTGTTGCATTCTCTGTTCACTGGGATAGGACTTCTTGCAGGGATCCCTTGGTTCAGCTGCTTTTCCCTCAATACTGCTCTGCAGTCAGATGTTGCTGAAGAAGCAGAGGTGAGAGTCAGGTGTGCAGGGAGACTCCCCGCATGTTCCTTGTATGGATTTTTAGCAACTGGAGGGACTGAGGGATTTACATGTGATACTGTGGGCCTTCCAGTGCTGGCAACAGTTGCTAGTGAAAGGAAATTTCTAGCTGCTCTTTCTGGTGAGTGCCTTTGGCTCCTGATGCTGCGAGTGTTTGCATTTGGCTGTTTGGTTGGAGCTAGGAGGTCTCTGTTAAAGAGTTTCTAAAGCCCCTGGTGCATGCTGAAACAAAGCATCACAAGCACGATACTATGTCGGTAACTTAGAGTGCAGACGTCTGTCTGCAGCATGTCTGCTGGGCCCAGCCATGCAGAGGTGTTGGAGCCGACGGGGCCAGCGTACGAACAGGAGACCTTCTGTTCCTGCAAGCACACCTCCTCCAACACTGATCATTTTCGTGTGCCAGCGTATCGTTTAGTGACACATTACACTGCTCCTTGCTGTTGCAGCCTGTTGCAAATGGTCTGACCCAGCCAGCTACTGACAGCTTCCTACAGGGTGGACCACTGAAAGCAGTTTCCATCCTAGACCCAAAGGAGTATTTCCCTCCCCCTCCTATAAAGGCTTGTTTCTTTAAAGCTGTTAACTGGCCATAATCCAATCATTACTACTGTAATTAGTGAACTGCTTACAGTAACTAAAACACTTGAAGCGTAATATTCTCCATGTTTGCAGAGCTCGGAACAACTGTTGCCTGCAGTCCTGTGAGGGGTAATTACCGCTGGTGGCCCAGGGTTGGGTGGAGGGGACACAGGGCAAGCCTGGCATAGGCCACGCTGCCTCTGTGCCAGGCCCCAGGTGGTGCCACATGGGCTGCCCACAGCAGGGGGAAGTTCAGGAGCCCTGTGGAGGTGAGACGGCATGCCCAGCTCATGGTGTTCTCCTTCTGCCCCTTTGTCAGGAAGGAGCCTTCTCTTTACAAGCTGTGTCAGGGAACACTGGTGTTGGGTGGAACTTGCAGGGCGGTTGGTGATGTTGAAGGTGTGATGTAGTAATACTTGACATTTGGTTTATTACATGGTAGAGAATGCCTACGTTGCATCAGGCTCAGCGTCTCCTCTTGCTGTCAGAATACCTTCTTGTCCCTTCGCACAGTGCTCTTCCCCACCCACCAAATTACTAACTTCATAGGCAAGGCCAAGAGACTTCAGCTCATGGCCCTGCAGATTCATTCTGTGGTATTTGGGGTTTCCAAGCAGACACATCCCTCTGCTGCGTTCTTCAGCCACTTCTTTTGGGAGCAATGAGCCGGATTTCCTGAAGGCTTCTCCTGCCCCCCCCCCCCCCCCCCCCCCCCCCCCCCCCCAGAGGGCAACCCCCACCCCCCCCCCCCCCCTCCTCTTTTTTCTCTCCTCTTTCCCTTCTCCTTGCTCTTCTTTTGTGTTTGTTTGTTCTTGTTTTT
>Ga0181612_173081_pt1 | contig 10842 bp, 7 predicted proteins | sample HoacroProtozoa21_FD_119630 | JGI IMG/M metagenome (GOLD analysis project Ga0181612, IMG submission 119630) | Hoatzin crop microbial communities from Cojedes, Venezuel. Combined Assembly of Gp0051906, Gp0051904, Gp0051908 | reverse complement strand
TGTGACTAAAGCAGAGACTGAGACAAAGTGTCATCTTAGTGCTCCTCGTGAGCCAAGAAATTTTACATACCACCCAGTCCCCCAGGGCTGTGGCCTAAAGTCTGTGTCTAGTTCAAAAACTTTGGACACATGAGTACACAACCTGAGGTCAGGGGAAGAACAGGGAGCTCCTGTTCTGCAGCACATGGAGATGTTTAGACACTGAATCTCCACTGCTGGAGATTGTTACAAACAGGTTAAATAACCATACGTCAGGAAAGGCACCCATCGAATTAATCCCACTTTGTGCCCCATCCACGGTCTAGACATCTCATGAGCTTCCTTCCAGTCAGTTTTTTGGGGGTATGACTCTTCACACAATATAAGAAAAAAGGTCCCCAGATCCTCCTTGCCCAGGTCCTGATCACAAGACAATTCATTCCAGGCTTCCATCTCCTGATACTCTTCAAAAAAAAGAGTATAACTCAAGTGACTTTTGAATGCAGCCACTTCAAGTTCATTGTTTACGAGGTTCCATGCAAGTGAAAGTCAATTGCCTCAAATATTTGCATAGCACAACGTCAGGAAAAAATATGAGTACAGATCATGCAAATCAAACTTTTATCTGAATGAAGTCTGCGGTGTTGCTTCATCTTTTGCAGCACCACCAAGGTCTAAGCAGATGTGATCCTGGTCTAATCTGAAATATAGGACCTTAATTCAATTGAAATATTGGGAAAAGCATGCAAGAACAAGGCTGAGGGGCTCTGGCAGAGCTGCATGGGAGGGGGCACATCACCTGCCTGCACAGGGGTGCCTCTGGGGCTTTCTGCTCACTGCAGAATTATTCTTCTCAACTTTACATTAAAGCCAAATTTAGCAACACAAGCAATATGGCAGAGTCATATGGAGAAAAACTCAGATGCTGCGAATCCATAGCATTATTTCCAGGACAGAGGTATTTCAAAGCAGCTATTAAGATGTAGGGGTGTGTATACACATGAAAATCCAAGCACAAGTCTTTATGGTAAGAAACACGTGCTTTCTCTTTTATAAAGCCATCTCCTACCCCCATTTTTTTGCAGTTTCACCCTATTGTCAAATTCTATTTCTTCCATTACTTTCACCTTCCAAAGAAAGCAAACATGTCCCATTTCCAGCAAAACGCTTATTCAGTGCCCATCTTCCCAGTGCTAATGGCTTTCTCAGATGGAAGATGTCGTGCTAGGCAGGAACCAAATGAAAAAATAAACAATTAATGGGCAGGATTCATTGTTTTTTACATGCCTTAATATTTTACTTTCCAGATTGGCTGTACCTTGGGAAACCCAACACTTGAACGAAGAGCAGTGCATATGGTGAATATCGGGGAAGAATTTTGAAGCTGTAATTCAGGTAAGTGAGAGCTGAAACTTTTTCTGCTGCTTTTCTTCCTCTCTTTTTTTTTTTTTTCAGGCAATGATTTTTTAGTACTTATCATCAAGCCCATATTAAACAGTATCTGGACTAATGCTTTCCAGCCTTGACTCTCAGACTTAGCAACTGTTCCAAATAGTACTTTAAAATGTCTTAGCTGTACAAATACATGAGACCTCAATATTTCCCTTGTGGACTAAACCAAAAACAAGTCAGATTAAAAATAAATTCATGTTTTTGGTATTTCCAATTAAGTATTGGCCAAAGAGAAAAAAAAAATATATCCATCACATGAAAAGGACTTCATGTTCCTAATGATATTTTTAAATTTATCTCCAATTTGATATTAGTTTTGGGTGCAAAAAAGGCCTCAGAGAAAGTCTACATACATTAAGGTTTACAGGGTACAGTTACAGATGAAAATCAAGTTCAATAAGGCCGTGACTATCTGACTTGGGCTAGAGACTCCCCTCGTGTCAGACAAGATAGCCTCATACAAAGTGCTGGGTCAGGTAGGTGTCAAGCTGAAGGTTGCACAAAGGAGCTGCTATATCATCATAAGCAATTGAAATAAGCTTAATTCCATAGTAACACAGTCTATTAGGGTCCCCACGACATTCCACTAGTTACATAAAGTGATTTTCTGCACAGAGATGTGGAACTGGAACTGCTCCACATGAATTAAATGACAGTGACTTTGAATTCAGTAACAAGAGCTTTGTCCAGTCTGATTTTAAACCAACCATCAATTCACCTTTTTGCCATTTCCAATGATTCTTTTGCCATCTGATTATATTTCTTAATTAATCGCTTGCTATACATTAACTGTCCTTTGTTAAATGCAACTTTGCAGAGGATTAAACCATGCAATAGATCCATGTTATATTGAATATCACAGTAAAATCTCAATAAGCACAAGTGCTTTCTTTTGTTTTAGAAATCAATGGATATCTAATTAACATGGGTTAATAACTCTTGGAACTAGAAGAATCCCTTCAGATTTAAATGGAATCATTATTTTGCGTTAAATGGGAACACAGATACATTTGAATAATTTCAAAGTTCTCTACAAACAAGAATGAACTGAAAACACTCCAGCATGGTGCAAAAAACCAATGCTTTATCACCAGCACCCTCCTAACCTGGACATTCAGACACCCACTCAAGAAGAAAGGCAGAGGACTGCTCAGAGGCCAGGACACCTGGCTCAAGGAACGCAAACCCATGCCATTTCCTGAAACACTGGGCGATTCTTCCTGGCAACAGCTGGTAGTTACTAGAAACCATGTTTACTAAAGGTTAGAACACCCACATGAGAAACAAGCGCTCTTCCCGTGAGCACTGAGTGGAGACTCACACACTAAAAATCCGTAAGAATTTCCAAATTTCCACTCATTCTGGGTGCTTAATTTGAATTCAGCATTGCTCAGCCTGTCTGTCCATCCAGCCCTTGATATTGGGAAGGCTGGTGAAGCTGTTACTCTCCAGTAGGGACTTCTGAGGTCGCTTAATGATGTCTCACAGACCGATATTCCATGGGAGCTGGGTGCCTATGACCCGGAGACCCTGTTGGTAACACTTGTTTTTAATTTCTCTCTTTTTCACCCCAAAGAAATCTAAAAAATATTTTCACACATGTAGTGTTTCCAAGAGGATGTTAAGGCAGCATCTAATGTTTGAGAGTGGAATTACGGAAGAATTCATACAAAACCAGCCATTAGAAAGAAGATAAGAAAATTAGTGCGGCTGGAAGGAATATCTTCTGGGAATTCTGGAAATTCCTGTTTTTCCTATCAGTACATGGCCTACATTGTTACACCTGTCCTTCTGTCCGACATAAAACCAGTGACACCTTGCTGCATCTCCTTCGTTGCGTCACTACACATTCTTCAGCATAGAAACACCTGGGTAGAATTTTTGAAGGGAGGGGTATAAGTCTTGCTTTCACAGGTTAGAAAGGTCATTTGCACCACAAAATGAAATAATTGACTATTATTTCTTTTTTTAATACTAATAATGATAAAAGAAATAATAATAATAAAATGAGGAATAAAGGCTTTGATGTTTTGGGGAAGCAAAAGGGTTTTCTCTCAGTTCAAGACCCCTCCTCCAGACAGTCTAAGGTGACAGCATCACCCCCTCAGCACTCAGTGCTGTCAGCGAGGAGCTGGGGATCCTGCAGCCTTAATCACTGCACCAGAGAGGGAGGAGGGGCCAGCGGGGGTGAACAACGTAACAAAAGAGCAAAGCTGACTTAGATGGATCGCACCATTTGTGCCAGGACTGCGGACTGTACACCTCAATCCAGCACTGACACTAAATAATAGTAAGCCCCAAGATTATCAATAGGCTGCAGAGTACAGTGCCTGGATACTGACTTTATCAGATAGCGACCTAGAGATTAACCTTCTGGCCCACTAATCGGGATTGTGCTGGTACACCATTTATTACCAGAGCTGGGCAGGGGGTGAGGCGGAGAGGGAGGGGGCAGACGGCTGCAGGCAGAGCCTGCCCGCGGTGCGCGGAGTCAGGCCAATTTCACAACACGCCGCTGTGTCTCCGGCTGGAGGTTTTGTTTTGTTTTCTTCGTTGGATTCTAGGGTAAAAATTCTTGGAGTCTTTATTTACTGCCAAGTGGAACCACCGTGTGACTCCGGAAATACCTGTCGCCTAATTAAATTGTCTAGAGAGGAATTTTGGAAAGTGCTCCTAATTCAGGAGCTTAATTTAGGCTGGACCCATGCACCAGAGCTTTCTGTCTTATTATTAGATGGAATTTTAATCATTGCAGATCTCCCCTCACCTCCGGCATTTTTTCCTCTCTCCCCATCTCCTAACAACCTGATTCTGGCACAATTCCCTTCCCCTTTCACCCTTTGGAGCTAAAAATAATATCCTCTTGGAACTAGCCAAAAAAAAAAAAAGAAAAAAAAGAAAAGAATAATAATAAAAAAGAACTAGCAAGCACTGAACCAGAGGTGTTTAATTAGCAGGAGTGAACTGGAGATGGGTTCAGCAATCATTTTACAGCAGCCTCTTTAGAGATAGACCAAACGCATTACGAGTAAAACCCAGCTCACAAGTCCCAGAAGCAGGGAAGGTGGTGTGTTCTCAGGGCAGCTTAAGCCTGTAACATCTGTAAGATGCATCCCTTATATGCCTGGATTAAAACAAAAAAAAAAAGTCTCGTGGTGAGCGAAAGGATGCTATAAGCAAACGACCTTAAGTAAATGTTTCAGTCTGGGCAATTGCTCTATGCATTGCTATTCTTTTGCAGTTAAATTGCACCTTTCCACATAATTGCACAGACAAAGGAGGTACAGGACACAGGGGTGATGGAAGGAGCACAGGGGGGGCAGTGATGGTACCCACACAGATCACAGACGAGTTGCTTTTCTGAGCCCAGGACTTCAAGGAAGTGGTTACCTCAGAGATGATTAGGCATCATGAATGTACCTTTAAAGCACACTGAAATCCTCAGATGGGAAGTATAAAGTATGGTTAAAAAGAGTAGGTCAAACTCTTTTGGACAGTGTCTGTGTGTGTGTCCAGGGCCAAAGTAACAGCCTCTGATCCTGGCATCTTCACACAACCATGGCAGAGAAAAACGCTAGAGAAGCTCCACTGCCAAGTTGAGCACACCGCAGGCTGCATGAGAAGAAAGAGCTTTACCATGTCCAGTGGAGTTATCCTGCATTTGCAGTGATGTAACTGTCACTATAAGCTGACCTTTGGCATTTTTCATTGGAAATGGAGATCCCAGAACTTTTCTTTTCCTTATGAATAGGATAGCTGCAATCAGCTTTCACTAGGATTACAGGAAAGCTAAGGAAATTCCTCTTGCTAATCAAACCTTTATGAGATAATTATAACACACAAGCAGCTCTGCTCTAGTATTACATTTTAAACTGAATCTCTGTGTGGACAGCATATCTACGTTAAAGAGCTTTTGCTCACGTAGTTTGTACTGCAGCACTTTCCCCACAGCTGTTTTAATTCTTTGTTCATCAGCTCTGGGCATCTGCCTTGACTCATGCTGGAGTGCCCTGCAGTCACTCAGCTCTGCGCTGCTGTACCACTGTGAAGGAAAACCTGTCTAATTCCGAGGACTGAAATTTGAGATTTTCCCTTTGGACAAAGCTCAGAAACCCTTCTATCTCAGCAGCTGGATTTAGTCTGAATTCCCCCCTAGGATTCTCCTCCTGCTGCAGAGAGGATTTCTAATCTCATCTGGGATTAGATTTGTAGGCCAAGACACCACAACATCAATATTGCTTTTAAATCTAGAAAGAGCAATAGCAGTCACAGGGAAGAGGACAAGAAAATGCATTGGCCTATCACTTCTTCAATGTGGAGGCACCTAGAAATATATATACATCTATATGTGCATACAAATGTATATAGAAAACATATCTAGATTTCTCTCTCATACATAATATATCTGGTTTTATGCTTCCTTCACCCCTACACTTGCGCAAAGCACACTGCTACCTGGAGAAGAGGTGAAAGGACTGCCTGACACCCGATCTGGACCGTGAAGCGCTCCGAATGCAGCCAGAGACCTGGAATAAGACTTGCCAGCCTGAACACATTTTGAGTTACACAGGAACAGCTGGGAGTATGAACTCAGCTCTTGTAAGATATTCATTTGCAACCCCAAAATGAAGTGCTTTGATTTTGGAAAACTTACATGTATTCAAATACATATATATATAGAGACACACACAGACACACAAAAAACTTAAACTTTTGACATCTTGTAACTTTGAATTGCCTTTCTTTGTTCAGCTGTATTTACTGGGCTGGATTCCCTGCCAAGATCATTCAGTATCAATCATTTGTTTTTTCATTAGTGCTGAAATGACTTTCTAATTGACTTTGTAATTGTAGTTAAAAGCAACTTTAGCATAGGCTCGAAGAAGTCTTCCTAGAGGCCTCTCTGCATCCGGTGGTCTTCCATCTGCTGTCACTTGAACTTAATGGAGATGCCTCCAGCAGAAGAATGGTATCAGACAGATCACTCGTTTGTAGGGTATTGCTTTATTTTGTATTTAGTTTGATTTCTCTTTTTTCTTTCACGGTCCAATAATGACTTGATGTTTCTGCATTATGGGATATTTGTCTGATAAGTATCTAGCCAGGAGCTAAAACATCACATACCAACTCCAGAAACACACCAGAGCAACATACTATGGACAGCAGAGGTGCCAAAATGTTGTTAATACTTTCAAAATCCTGCTAACACTTTTTAAATAGCTTCTTGTTTTTAATTATTCTGCAAAAGGCAGATGTTTTTAAATGAAGCTTTAAGTTTATGTGCATTTCCCCTGGCCTGATTCTTATCGCATGCACTGCGGTGCAGAAGCCCTGAGACTCAGCAGGGCAAGGGCAGGCATGCAGAAGGAGAAGCACTGAATGTCTCCAAGATGACTAACAGCCACCAACTCCTCCCTTCATCCAGCTGAAGTGGACTGAACCACCGGGGAGCCCTCACTGCACAGCGGCTCAGGAAAGGGAAGCAGGAGGGAATGCTGCTTCCCCCATGCTAAAGATAGAAGGCAGAGTTCTCCTCTGCTTTTGGCAGAGGAACAGGAGTGGCATTTCCCCACCTACTTCCCCTTCTGTTGGTCCTACCAGCATGGAAGACAACATGCTACAAAACCGCAGAGGAAGCAAACTTGCAATGAGAACAGACACGCTGCTAAAAATGCCAGCAGAAAGCACTTTTGGCTAGGAGGCAACGTATGGGGTGATGGAGGGCCAGACCTGGCTTGTTAAGAGCCATACCTAGGTCTTCTGGGGCTTTTACGCGGAGACTTCAGCAGCCAGTAATGAATCCCTTTAAAAGGCTCCACATCTTCATCATTGCCTTGGAGAGATCAGTGTCCTGGGGACTGTTAACTAATCTCTAGTGCTCAGAAAAGACCCTACACTGAGGTCATCATTGCTACTACAAGATTATAATAAAATAAATACACTGTTGATTTGGTTTAAATGTGTCACGCTCTCAGTTAGTGCTGCTGGAGATTTCACTGTGCTATACTGCAATTCCCAAGCCATTTTCTCACCCTTCCAAAAGCTCCTGTTGAGTACTGGAGCAGAAATTGATCTGGTCAATAGCATCCAAGGTTTGAGTCTATGACCTGTCACCATCCTACAGCTCTACTGCTTAATTTGCAGTGGATGGGTTAGATCTCAAGACTGTTTCATGCAGGTGCGGATACACCAGCTCACACCTGCTGGAGCAGCATTTCTGGAAACAAGGAGCCATGTTCTCCAGGGACCTGGCAGGATTTCTCACAATTTGCACTAAACCGAGAGGACGGTCAAACCCTGCACACACAGTACCTGCTCTCCTCCTGTAGAGCAGCTCACACTCTACAGCTCTGCGAGCTGTGCTGCTAGCCACTGAACGGTATCCCCTGAAGCCCAGCATAGCTGCAGGTAACAAACAGCTTCTGTGCCCAGGCCAAGAGCTGCTTTTGCTTTCATTTGTCATGTCAGCACCATCGCTGTTCCATACTTCTGCAAAACCTTCCACCAAGCCCTGCGTGGTAAAGCTGCCCACAGAGCAGCTCTGCTGCAGACAGCCGACACGGCAGCACGTGCTCCACGCACAGAGGAGAGAGCGGCCGAGGCTGTCCCATGTCCTACTGCCCCCAGGCCAAGGAGAGCTCCACACTTACCATGCCACAAGTCTGCAAGGGTGCCCTAAAGTATCTGACTGCTGACTTCAAAGGAAGAGCCTTTGCCTTGGTAACTCCTGTGATTTGGCATACACATGCTAAAATAAGCAACAGCTAGTTTTTAAACTAAACATGGGTCTGAAAAAAAAAAGAAACCACACCCTCCCCCCTCAGTAAAACTTCACTGCTTTCCAGGTGATTCCTCTTATCGTTTTCTCCTATCTCCTGATTCTTATCACCTGCTTGGGGATCCCACCTTGCATGCTTAATTAGATATAAGCAGCGCATTAACCTGTGTTGTGGGTTACTATTGAGTATTAGCTGTTTTTTGTGTCCTGTTTTGGGGCACTGATGCTTTGTGACCTGAGGTGTCTGACACTGGTGAGCATGGACAGCAGCGATACCCAAAAAGGGCAGATCAAAGCAGGGGGGGCTGGATAAGCAATCTCATTTTTACTTGGAGCAGCGGAGCTGACAGCAGTCGTTTCTCTCGGAGCTACCTGGGAGGCATTCAGGTAAATCCAACTGTTTCATACTGTTCGCCACGCCATCTGCTAACCCCTCCACGGTGGCACACACAGAAAGCTGCTGCGGGGAGGAAGCCGCTGAAAGGCCCAGGCTCTACCTGTGTTCTCTGTATAGTGTTAAAGGGGGTTTTCTGCAAAGAGCTAATCCTGCCTGGCTGATGTGCACAGCCCAGGTGCAGAGTGTGAAAGCAGTTTTTGGTTGTGACAAGAAATGAAATTATACCTCTCCAAACAAACAACAAAACAAGAGGTTACTTTCCAGGAATGTGTTTTCAAGATACATCCTTTTCTAAATCTCATATTTACGTGCATGTAAGGGTACAGGTAACCATACAGCTTATGTGAAGGGTCAGCCTGGAGTTGCTTAGGTGTTTTCTTAAGGAAAAGCTTTGCCAGAGGTCAGCACTAAGAGCAGGCAACCTGGCCTCTTGGCTTTCTGGCACAGGACACGGTGCCGCTGTGGGTTCAGAGCGGTAGCAGAGATGGTCTGGCATGTCACCGCTTTGGCACTACTAAATTGCTTTTGAATATATTGGCAATTTGAATAGTGTTAGCTGCAATGATTTTATTAGGTATTTCCTGGAATTTGAAATTAATTTGAAGGCTTAAGTTCCTAAAGCCAGGAAAGTCTCAATTTTCACTGCTGGCTTCATCAAATCAGACAAATAATTGTATCTAAATGTATCACAACCCTCCCACCTTGCGTAAACTTAAATGTACTAAAACTTATTGTATAAAAATCTCAGGTGCATTAATTTACTGATGATCTTGGAAAAGCCTAGTTTTGGATACTTTAATCTGAATTCTCAACCTATGTGGACCTCTGAACACCTATAGATTTGCTTCCATGACTTCAGTAGTTCTCTGCACAGCAAAACAGGTAAAAAAAAAAAAAGGCAAAAAAATAGTCTCTTATCCTCTGGTGAGCTAAGCAGAAGCAGAACTGACAGTCTGCTGTGGTCTCATTGACATCTGTGAGTTTGGGTAGACTCAGGGATTGATCTCTATTCCCCTCAATGCAGGACTAAGCTGCATTGCTTCCAACGACTTGTTGCTGCCTCTCATCCCTTGTCACTGTGCAAAAACAGAATATGCATTCAAGATCAATGTAATGTAGGAAGTTGCATCTTGATTTATGCAAATATATTCGATTTTATGCAAATATACAACTGACCTTTCTTTGGTCAAAGTAAGTTGGCAAGTACAGGCTTTGGAGCTAGAGTGCAGAAAAATGAAAGGTGTCTGCATTACGCAATGGAGATTTCTTCAGAGAACAAATATCTCCAGTTACCTACTGCAGAGACTGCGTGACAGGACATTTTGCTAACATTTGTTAAAGAGGTCTCCTGAATCTTCACAGAGAAAATGTGGTTGGACTTTTCAACAGAAATTTATTTTCTGCAGAAATAAGATGTTGCACTTAAAGTAAAAATTATTTGAAAAGAATCAGTTTTTAAACAGAAAAAGGCAATAGGCAAAAGTCAAATCTGAAAAACGTTCAGTGATTTTCTTTGGTTTAAATTTCAGGAAAAAGCATTTTTCAGTAAGCTGGTTATTTATTGAAAGTAATCTTCAAAAATACATTTGCTTCTAGTGTAACTTGTAGTTTTCTTTAAACACTTGCAATCCCCTCTCCCCTAATTTTTCTGTGAAAAAAACTCACAGTACAATTTTTGATTAGGAGTAAACATAGTTGAACTCAACAGCTGTTGTGATTTCATATGAATGTTCAGAAACATTATTTTAGAAGAATCTGATGATTTCTGCTTTCTCAGCAACAATGAGTTTTTTCTGAGCAGTTATACACCTCTCCTATGCTGATATTAACTGATCCTGAATTTTACTACACATTTTAAAGTCTAACTTGTGTATTAGCAGCACAGCTTCTCTGTTAGCCAGAACAGGATTCAGGCAGCTAAAACCCATACATAGCTTTAAAATACACCCTCACTAAGCACTCAGTCAGGAAACAGAAAAAAAACAAAACAAAAAAAGAGGAAGGAGAGAAGGCAGCCATATGCTCACGGCTCTGGAGTAGGATCTAGGCAAGGCTGATGAACACTAGGAAGGACAAAAACACACCACGGGTTAGAAGAACAGCAGTGTGAAAATGGGAGGCAAAACAGGATTTCAGTCATCTTTTCTGTATAAATAAAAGGCTGAGAGCATTCTCATTGAGGCAGAGTTAATCAGGGATTTTTTTAATATTTTATTTTCAAATCGGAACTAAGCCA
>Ga0181612_167608_pt1 | contig 10842 bp, 4 predicted proteins | sample HoacroProtozoa21_FD_119630 | JGI IMG/M metagenome (GOLD analysis project Ga0181612, IMG submission 119630) | Hoatzin crop microbial communities from Cojedes, Venezuel. Combined Assembly of Gp0051906, Gp0051904, Gp0051908 | reverse complement strand
GGAAAATATTGTTTTGGTTTTCTTTCTGTTGAAAATGAATAATCCAGGTAGCATGTTGTTTGTTGAAAGATGTTGTCACCCATTAGCATAGATCGCATTATCCAATGGTGTTTCAGAGGCTTCTAGATCCAGCAGACTTTGGGGACTAAGTTCTCACAGCTATGCTGGGACGGATAAAGCATATCACCTCTAAGTCAAGTGGAAAATCTCCGTAGTTTAGATATGTTTAGTATTTTTATAATCTCAGGTGTATTTAGAAGCTTTAATTGTGTATGCATGGTATTGACAAATGAAGTATCAAGTGTTTAAAGCATGGGCTGTTATGAAAGCTACACTTACTGTTTGGGAGAAGGCATTTAAATGTATGGCTATTTCTTTATACTCCATGATGCAGTCCCCACAGGCCAAGTGATTTGCTATCACAGATCTGGCTTTCATCTGAGGCGGTCAGCCACGTCTGTGGTGCAGAATGTTTGGCTCTGGGACCAAGATGTCCCAGGGCCCTACCTGGCAGCAGGGGGTCCTAGGAATTTTCTTCATTGTGATGGTTTTTCAATGGAAAGTGCATGATATATTGTGAGAGTTGTGCCACAGCCCACTGGATTGGTATTTTTCAACAGCTCAACACTAAAAGCATCTTTTGGATGCCTGGGAGCATGAATGAAGTTTGAAGGTAATGGTGATATGGACAAGAACTTTGAGGCTATTTGGGCCATAAAGGATGTTCTTTTATCTCTTTTTAGATCTAGTCTGTATTCCTCATCACAGGAACTCCGAACTTTCTGGGAAGGACTAAGAGAGTAGTACTGTCTCAGCTTGAATCACTGACAGCACACCCATTGCCAACAACACTGCCAGGATATAACCCTGTATCTCTGTTTCCTAGGGGTATTACATTATTCAGAAACTGAATAATTAGGGACAGAAATTAACTGGCAGATGATATTTCATCACAAATATTGGAAACCAAAAGGGCAAGGTCACTAAACTGAGTTCACTTAACTTAAACATGATTTAATATAATACTAAAGAAAGTGAAACAGTTTGGAGAAACAAACAAGTCTGTTCTACTATTGTGTTGGCAGACCCTAACATGAGGAACAAATTACACATTTTCCAAGAATTTTGGTCCTTTGCCGCAGGCAAGGCAAAGAGCCCTTAAAAATCCAAGACATCTATCCTGTCGAAGCATTAACACGTGACTAAAATGAATTTGAATGCCCATCTCCACTATTAGCATTCTGCATTACTGGTTTGATTGTATTCCATGACCTGAGTTCTGCCTTTCAATACTCTGTGCAAATCATTGCATATCTCAAAAAATCTTTGCTGCACATGTGTAGAAGAGGGAACTTTCTGCTTACACATAATGGTAGGATAGAGGAGAAAAATCATAACACTTTTCATGCTAATAGGCTTGCATGAGTGAAGTGTGATATATTTTGTTATCGTAATACCTGTTTGTAAAGTAAAGCAGAAGCAGAAAAAAATATTTATCATCATTTTTTTTCAGTATATTTTCTTTATTTGAATGATTGCTTTAAACATTTTAGTCACTTGCATTAAATCTTAATGTGATCCTATAGAAATTAAAAACAGGGGTTATAAGTGAGATATCAATTAACACAAGAATAAATTTAATAGTAATTTAAATAGATAACTTATAATTTTTGCATAATGAAGTGGCCTGTGGGCTTGAAGTCCTAATCATGACTAATTAATTTAAAGGATGTTACTTTTTATTATCATTGAAATGTCTGACAGGTGATAAAACATTTAGGGTTGCAGTCACAAACTTTTTACATCAGCTATAATATAAGGCGACAGGTTATATAAACCCTTTCTCTGAAAAGTGAATATTTGAGGAAAATAGTGTTAAGCAATTTGAGTCAAATTCAGCCATGGTAGAAGTGGATGAGAGTCCCATGAGGAAATTATGTCTTCCTATGTGAGGGCCCAATTTTGTCCTATTTTTCAGTAGGAACCAGACTGTGAAATTCTGGGTTTCTTTGCTATATGTAGAGTCCTATTGAAATGAATGTAAGTATCATGCAAGAAAGTCTTCCCAAGGTGACATTTTCACAGGCAAATTTTTCTTTTTTTTTCCTTTTGTAAATCTGAGTAAATTTAAAAGCTAGTTAATTAAATCCTGTTGTGGTATCTTTTAAAGAAAATAATGAGTTGGGGTGAAGGCAACCCTAGTTCTCTACCCCTAAGAAAGAGTAGTTGCAACCTGCAGTATGTGTGTTGCTACACCAGTTATGCAGGAGGACTATTTGTGCCCTGTGCATTCAGCATCATGGCATTCTGGCGTGTGGTGTCTGATGGTGCTTGCTCTCTTCTCCGCCTCCCATTGTCTTCCAGCCCTGATGGCACTGAGGGTAAAAAGGTTCTGCATGTCCTTTAGTTCTTTTGCTTATGCGTAATCCAGGTTGTAGGGATCTCTAATAGTGGGGAAAGAGAATAGGTCATAGAGTACATGACGATAACAAATCTCAGAGGACTGTAGTCAGTGTCAGGTAGGTAATGGAGTGACCCTTCAAAGGGCTGTCCAAGATGTGCCACTCGAGGTGAACTGCAAGCCCTCTCCCTGCGGTCAGGAGGTTGTGCTTGCTGGGCTTTTGGAATAGTCATTCAATGCAGCTTTTCCAAAGCAGGTATCAAGTCTCGATGCGTAAGGTAAGGGAATAAAGCTATATGGAAATTGTGACTTGTCCGTCTCTAGAAGTTGCAGGAGCAGGGCTGTATTGGGCTGTAAGGAGCACCTGTAATCTGAGCAACTCATGTAACCAGATTAGCCGCCAGAAAATTTTTGAGATTTGTCAGCTGTTGCACCCAGCTCACAGATCATGGAAGCAGGTTCCAGGAGTTGTGGAGATGTTCCTCTCTCTTCTGTGAGGGAAACCCTATGGGGAACCCTATAAGGAAACTGCATGTAATATTTTGTAAGGCTAAAGGAGGATAATTATGACCTGTCTTAAGTGAAATCTCATGTCCCAGTTAGACCCTTGCACATAAAACTGAGGAACTACAGACACCCTAGCATGTTCACCAGGACTGGGAAGGGTAACCTGAAGTTTTCCCTATGTCTTTCAGGTGACTGAAGAAACAATTGCTTTTTGTGGGCCTCAGTGGAGGAATTCTTGATGGCTAGACTGTCACTCAATAAAGAATGCAAAAAACCTCTTTTTCATACTGATTAGGAAGATAAATAAGATTGGAAATTAGATTTTCCAGAAGCACTAGTCACCTGTCTTTAGAATGCTTTACCTTTAACAATGTGTATTAAAGGTTTCAAAAAATTTTAACAAGATGAGACAATTTTTCATTGAAAAGTTACTTTATATCACAGAATTCCATAGTAATTATAAAGGAGAAATTATATAAACAGGTGAAAATCTGAGAAAAAAATTTAGGAAGAAAAAACCTGTAGAGGTAATATCAATAACGAATTGTAGTTTGAAATTGCTAGGACTACACAGATGAGGAGAGGAAACTTGTGCAGAAACCCATGAGGACATAACTGAGTGTTAGGAAAGAAACACAAGCATCAGCAGTAGATGTGTGGGCCATTTGTACATAAGAAAAAGGATGAAGAAACTGCTGTACAGACAATTATGCATGGATGAGTAGGAGGCAAGATCTGTATGAAAATCTTTACATCATGGCACTTCAAGTTACCTTGTAAATAAACACTTTTAGCACAATAGGTTCCCAGAAATAAAATGCCATATATTCACCTACAGTGAAGAGGAAGAATGCCAGACTATTTTGCATTGCCCTAAATGCAACTAAGACAAGGGAAGAATGCAAATGAAAACAACATTTTGTTTATAGAAAGATATGCAGCTAATCGTGTTCAGTTATTATCATAGAAATCACATGTTTTCTGCTTTAGCTATATTCTGCCACAGTTAATAATTAAAACACAAACACATGAAACACTAATTTAATGGCAGACTTTGTAATTGCACAAGTACTGTAAGTGTTTGTTTTGTAAACATATGTGAAATTCTTTCGTACATACTATAATTAGGAGATCATAAAAATCAAAAACTATCTCAGAAGGAAAAACTGGACCACGTTTTTTTCCGAAGCAACTGTGAGTGTACAGGACCCATCATCAAAGAGGTTTTTCACAAAGCCTTCAAGTATCTAAGCACGTCGGTTAGTCCATGCACGTCTATTGCTGATTCTACTGTTTATCCTTTACAAAATAAAAGCTGTTGGCTCAGCCTGCTCATAGCTGTAAGAAGAAACACCACACTGGAGCGGCAGTGCTTACAGGCTCACCAAGGAAAAGGCAGGGCTGCCAAACCCATCCCAAAGTCTAAAGAAAAGTAATAGTGAGTATGAGGGCAAAGGCCTTCATCTGAACAGTCATATGGAAGGATTTGGATTTGCATCCTATGCTGAGTTTTTCAGTAAACAAATTCAGCTTTTGGAAATCCTTGTTTCCAAAGATCTTGTTCAGTCTGCACTTTTTTGTTATGTTACTTGGCTAGGTGTGTCTTTTTCTGTGCCTGTCTTATGGTAAAGAGTAATTGGGGAAATGAAGTAGGAAAGAAGAGAGATCTAAAAGGAAGTAACTTGCAGAAAGAAGGAAATAAACATGTTTCAGAAGGAAACGGACTGTGCCACAGGAGAGCAGGACCCAGGCTAAGGAAAGCACTGAGACAAAAAGGTTAGCACTGAGACCAGAAAGGTTAGCGATCCACAAAGTGGTAAGGAGAGGAAGGAGAAATATTTGAGGATTTGGAGTAGAAGGGGAAAGAAAGAAGGTCCTCAGCAAGGCGGGAAGAAAATGAAACGGGCTTCCAGTTCCTCAGCAGCCCCTCTTTGCGTTTGATGTTATAGTCGTCTTCCTCAGTTTCCTACTGAAAAGTTGGCAGCTTGGGTGACCAAACAAGCTCCCTTTCACACACCCCAGATGCCTTCCTCCTAGGCAACTACTTCTATTTTCCTTTTGTCACTCAGGTTTTGCTTAGTTTTGAACCATTGTATTCTTGCAGCTGGACTTCTTTTTGTTTTAAAACAGGGATGTTGTTTGACAACAATACTTTTTAAAAGAAAATGCAAGATGGAGCACCTGGACTTCCAGCTCCTGGCCTCGATATAATCACTGGTCGTTGTTCACGACTTTAACATTTCTCTCTATGCTCAGCGTTTTCTTTTCATCTGAGGGTAAAATATCTGTAAAGCATAGGGGCTGGGCTGATTTTTCACTCTTGCCTGTTACGTACCTCCCCAGAAGATGTTACTGCTAACTCTTTTTCCCAGTTGGACTCTCTGGGCTCCAGAAACAGCATTCTGTGGGTGAAAAAGCAGAATATCCACCCAGGCCTCCAGAACCCAGCCATCGCCCACCATGTGGTTATTTTAAAACATTAGCCTAGTTTTCTGTTCAGAAGGGACAACATATAGACATTGTTCTAATTTGGCTTGAATTAACCATTTCAGGATTTTTGGGGTATTTTTTCCTGCAGGTCACCTTGCCTTCAACTGAAACCTTCACCTCCCCTTCAAAGACTGTTTGGAAGCCATCTCTGTCAATGCACTTCTCAAATCAGCATCCGAACAACCAGACAAGCTGCTTCTATTGACTTCTGCTGCTGTTTCAGCACATAAAACATCTTCTCATTTTGTATCCCGTCTTCACTGCTCTTGTAGTCATGTAGCCTAATTTCAACGTTTCCTTTGAAATCCACTCAATCATCAGCAGCTGAAATCTTTTCTCAAATACATCCATGCACAGTTCATGTATCCTGGTGAGCCTGCTCATTGATGCTTATCTCAGTGCTGCTTTCATTGGACTAGGCTTTTACAGTCTCACCAAGGCTGCTCTGAAGGTATACATATGTACATATAAGCAGTCTTGCAAAGCGAATAAAATTCAAAAGCAAGTGCTGCAAATGCACCTACTCCTGAATCTCTGAAGTCCAGCTACTGCAACAGGGGATGCGTGTTCAGATCTCTACAGAGGAGAGCATCAAACACAGACAAATCTCTCTATCCTTATTGAGATGGGCATCAAAATTATACACAGAGCTTACCTGAATTTATTTTGTGGCAGAATTCTACATTTTGTTTGTGCCCTGGTCTTTTCCTAATAATTCCCAAGTTTCTATTTTGTTTTCATTTGTTTGTTTGTTTTTTTGTAACAGCTACTGTGTGTTAGGCTAATGTTTTCTTAGAATTACCTATTATGACTTTGGGATTTCTTTACTGTGTGGCAACAGCTCAGAGCCCAATACCGTGTTTGTAAAATTAGGTTTGTTTTTCTCCAACTGCATTACTCTGCATTTATTAGCACTGAATTTCATCTCCCATTTTACTGCCCAATTACTCAGTACTGTGAGATACTTCCACAGCTCTTCACAGCTGGCTTTCATTTTTACTACACTGAATAATTTAACATCATCAAGTTTTATCAGTCTCTACCACCTTTTCTAGATCCTGTATGAATATGCTGCATAGGACAAGCCTTAGCACAGGTCTTTGTAGGGTACACTATTTTCCTGCTCTGATGACCATTTACTCCTACCTTTCAATTGCTGTCTTTTAAGAAGACATTTATCTGTGGGAGGTATTTATCTGTTCTTGCTAAACTGGTCACAAGTAAGTTTTCACAAGAAATATTGGTGAAGAGCCTTTGGATATCTCAGCATACTGTATCTGTTGGCTCATCCTTGTGCACATGCTCAACGACTCTCTCAAATAGATTACCTAGTAGACTTGTGAGACATAAGTTCCCTTTACAAAAGCCGTATTAACACTTCTGTCTGTATTTGTCAAATTGTTGGCTGATTAATTTTTTATATAATAATTTGTACAAAGTTTCCCAGCCTGGACATCAGATTTGCAGAGCATTTAGGAGCCTATTTTAAAAATTGGCATCATATTTGCAATCTTCTTTTCCAGAGATGTGGAAGAAGCTCTAAGTGATAAGACATACTCTACAAACAGAATGCCAAGAATTTCATGGCAAGGTTTAATTATAATGTGCACCTGCACAAATACATTCCCTGTCTGAAGATTTGTTATTATTTAGAATACTAAAAAATTCTAATATCTCTTTTTCTGACATTTTGGTTTCAGACAGGGTCTCTAAGACATTCCCCATGAAGGTTCTAATGTTGGAGCCTCTTTACCTCCTCCCCAGTCAACACAATTGCAAATAATTTCTTCAGTTCTCCTACCGTGGCTAGGATTTATGTGAGTGTTCCCTGCACGTTCCGGTCCTCCAGATCATCAGAAAAGCTGTTCGGTCATGAAATATTGGAAAAAGTACTGGTAATTAATTTTTATAGCTTTAACAAACCTCCCTTACTTGCTGTTTTACTGTAACAGCCTTTCTTTGATCTCTTCAGAGTGTCACTATATGCTATGCACCCCAGATGCAATGCTGTTAATCAATCTGTGACACATGCAAGCATTTTACTTGTTGATTATCTATCTCACAACTGGAACCAAAGGCATTGACGCCATCCAGATTAGCAGGCAGCTAAGAATGGATCTGAAGAGCTCTCCTGGGAGGTTTTAAGATCAGCTGAATGACTATAGCTGACCCATGTGTCTGTGTGCAGAGAGTCCTTCATGCTTAGCTGATATTCTGCTTCCCCCTTTGTCCCCTTTTGTTCCCTAAGATGTGCCACCTGCTTATCCCTTACTATCTGTTTTTTCGCTCAACAGTTTTGACAGAAGAACCAATAAAAATAAAGGGGTTCTCCAGACGCAAAGAGAAAACAAAGCAGAAAATTTTTACTTTTACGAAAATCAACTATCAAAAGCTTACTGCTCAGGTCACCTCTGCCTCGCCATATGCTACAGGCTGAGAGGACGTATGGCAGACCTCGCCTGTGCATATACCCTCTCCTGACATCCTCTTCCACATTTACACCAAACACCTTTGTCAGATCAAGCCCCTTTTGCTGAACCATTGAACCATTATGGGTGGGTTTATGTTCTTACCTTTGTCAAAATATCCACTATTATGTTTCTTTGAGTACGAACTTGAGGAACTCCCTAAAGCCTTTGTGTCAGGCACTGTGGATAAACACCACTTTTGCCATCCACCATTTCCTGCATGTCTTTCCAGTGTATAATAAAATTGGAGCAATTGTATTTAAATTTGATACAAGTAAGCTCCATATCATCTTTTTGATGAACCTATGTTAGACATTTACAGGACAATCAGCACGGGAAAAAAAAGGCAAAAATAATATTAGAAAGGCCTGTTTTGATAGTTCTTTTCATTCCTGTCTTTTGCCCTGAAGAACATAGCATAGCCTTGGAAATAAAAAAGGAAAACATAATAAGGTTAGAAATACCTGCCAGCAGAAAAAAAAGGAAATGAAACAAAGAATAACAATTTTCCACCTGCATTGTCTGCCTTTGCCAAACAGAAGAAAAAGGTCCTCCTCTGTGGGGCATATTACGTCAAAGAGGCTAGTAAAAATTCAACCAGCGTCGGTAAGGATTAAGCTACTCAAAAAGAAAATACAAAAATAGAAGGGAGTGTCTGGTTTCTGCATATCTCAGCTATATCACCTGCCTCTTTCACTGGGTCTGCTTACATCTTCTTCTCTACAGTTTTCACCCAGCTACTTTTCCTTCTGTTGTGCACTGCTTTTGCCTTTCCAGCTTCTCAGAAATTGGACTCACTGCCCAAATTCCAAGGCATCAGATATGATTTTCTCTTTCACTGGATATATGTTTTCATATATCTCAACTCCATTCCTACACAAGATGAGATGGCTCAGCCCTCTCATATTTTCAGGAGCAATACTCTATGTCATTAAAGTATTTCTTATACTATCACATGACTTTTTAATCAGTGTTGTACTCATGAAAATTTTCACGGGGAAAAAAACCTACAATAATCTTAAAAGAATACCTTTTAACTGAATATGCTAGGCACCTCTACAGGGGATTTGTTTAGGAATCAGAGGCTTCTGTAGCCCTTCATGTCAGACGATACTCAGCTGAGGTGCACAACATGAAACAGGAGTTCAGTTTTTCTCTCATCAGCAACATACATAGCAATTGATAGCTGAGACAGTTTGTGAACATAATAGAGCCCCAAGAGTGATTTTAAGCTTCTATTCGCTACATGGCCATCTGCTGTTATTTCAAGTAGAAGTTTTATTAACTTATACATTTTAACCTTAGCATTTCTACAAAGGTCACAATTAAATATTAACACTTTAACTTGCAAAAAAATTAATCATTCCTTTTCTACTAATAACACTTGGTCTTTGCTTCTGAACATGTCATAAATGTGATAAAGAAAGTGCTAGAGTGCAAGGGAGGTTTCATCAGCAATCTGGTCAGTGAGGTTAGAAAATTTATTTGTCTATCATTTCTTTCTCTCAAGGGAAAAGTAATTAGGGTGTTTTGTAATGAGAAGAAAAATCATGCACATTTTAATCTTCATGTGCACATTCTTTTTGCAAATACAGAGCAGGTCTCTTTCTGAGCACATTATGAACCAGAATTATGATGTTGGAACTGCTAAAATTGGCACATCCAGAAATGGTTCACTTTAAGTTGAAATGCTAAATGGAATAAACACCTGATGGCTTTGTCGGAATCACGACTGAACTACTGTTCACATCTGGAGCACTAACTAGCTAAGGTAATTTAAATATTGCAATGTTTAGGAATGCAGAGTAGTGAATAGGTGACAAGAATCTCAAAAGAAGTACTTGTAACATTGATACCAGTCTTGGATGGCCAGTTTAAGTTTTCTTGCATATGGTTTAAACTTCTGAAGTGATTGTCCAGGGAATTTTTTTGATTTTTAGATAGAAACCATCAAGCTTATAAACAAATCCAATTCTGAAAAGGTTGAGTTCACTATACTATGACACCATGGTTTTTATTGTTTCTTAAATTATATGCAAAACTAGTATTCTTGAAATAATTTCTGATTTGCAAATCATAGGTTTAGGGATTCCGCAAGACTTGGAAGACATTCTAAAAACATGGAGCAAGCTAAACAGTGGAGGGACTACTGCAGTGACTCTTGGATATCAGAAGATAATTTTATCAGCACAAGTAATCTAGGAAAAACGTGAGTAAATAACAGAATATACAGCAATCATATCACCACAAGGGCAGTATCTCTGATGCTTAAAGTCATGGTCTTGCAGCATTGGCACATCTTTTAGTGTAGAACACAACACCAAACAGGCAAAAAGAAACCATAATCAGTCTCCCAAGGGCAAACTAAGTGTGAGGAGAAAGAAAAGTAGGAAGTACTGAGTGGGAAACCTGAGTATTGCAGTGCATCTTAGGTTCACTACGTAATAGTTGGGACTGTGAAAAATGTTTAGAATCATCTTAGTATTATCCTTATCAAAGAGAGCTGATTTAAGCCAGTAAAGACTTTTTAATAATCTGTCTTCACATCCATGTCTTGTTTTTTTAAAAAAAAGAAATGTCCTAACCATGTTTGAAACATTTATGAAATGTGGAGCTGGTAGTGTCAATTAAACAAAACAAAAGATTAATATAGCATGGTGCAAGAGATATGGCTTTGTATGGAAGTAAATGCCAGAAAAAATAATCCACTAAAGTTAATTTTATACATCTGAGAATCATAGAATCACAGAATGCTTTGGGTTAGAAGGGATCTTTAGAGGCCATCTAGCCCAAATCCCTGTGGTGAGCAGGGACATCTTTAAGTTGATCAAATCGCTCAGAGCCTCATCCAATCCGGCCTTGAATGTTTCCAGGGATGGGGCCTCCACCACCTCTCTGGGCAACCTGTGCCATTGTCTCACCATCTTCACTGTAAAAAATTTCTTCCTTATATCCAGTCTAAATCTACCCTTCCTT
>Ga0181612_178239_pt1 | contig 10843 bp, 6 predicted proteins | sample HoacroProtozoa21_FD_119630 | JGI IMG/M metagenome (GOLD analysis project Ga0181612, IMG submission 119630) | Hoatzin crop microbial communities from Cojedes, Venezuel. Combined Assembly of Gp0051906, Gp0051904, Gp0051908 | reverse complement strand
TGTGTGCGCGGCGGCCGGGTCCCGGGGCCGCCCGGCGGGAGGAGCCTGCCGCACCCTGGCGGCGGGGGGAGGGGGGCAGGTGCGGGGGGGACTGGCTGAGAGCCGGGAGAGGGGGGGGGCGGCTGCGGGGAGGACTGGCTGAGACCCGGGAGAGGGAGCGGGCGGCTCTACGACCGAAGGCTTCGGGTAGTCGGAGCCAGAAGGGAGGTGGTGCGGTTTCGTGTCGTGACACATGGTTGCTCATCTCCCTCGAGAATCTTAAGGAAACGTCGCGTTTCGTTTCTCAGGCTGGTAAGGGGGTGCTACGATACCCTAAGTTAGAAGGTCTGGCTTGCACTGTGTGCTGCCAGTGTGCGGGGGACCAGGCAGCTCTCTGGAGAGAGATTCGCCAAAGTTCTGATGTGCTGCGGGGTAGGAGTGTGTGGAACGCATGAATCCAGCTTTCTTGACTTGAAAGGAATTGCTAGAGCCCATTCCTGCATTTAAATAACAGGAGCTGCTGGCTTAAGAAGTATTTCCCTAGTGATGATGCTGTCTGGCTTCTTCAGTACACTAATGCAGCAACTGACAGTTCTGTGAATAAAAACGTGTCCGTGGCTTTGTGATACGGAATAGTAATAAAGCCTAGACCAACATATGGAGGATACTCTGCTGGTGATGAAGTAGTGTGTGGTCTTGTGCATGGTAGCTCACATGGTTGATAGGCAACAACAGAGTATTTGTTAGCTGTAACTTGTGAACCCAAACCTCCAAAAATATTCTGTGTGCAAACTTAGTGAGCCCTTCTTTTCAGGGAAAATCCTGCTGGGCTAATCTTGCACTGGGAACTTGAAATTCAGTTGAAGTGTCGGTTTGGTCTGCTTGTGAGGAGCCCGTGAGTGATGCTGTATGGCATCCAAGTTTGTCTTCTAGGCTATGCTCTGCTGTAGCCAGTTTACTGTATAAATAAAGAACATGGCAGGCTCACTCATTGGACCTCTAAGGTGTTAACATCGGACACATGAGCGTACAAATTCTTGTGACCACAGCTTAAATACCTGTGAATGCAGAAAGCTCGTTAAGGCTAAGATGAACAAAGTGCCTTACCCTTCAGGTCCTGGAGGTGGAATGGTGTGTGAATTCAACGCAGAATTCTTATTCTGGTTTGCATCTCTTCCCCTTCCTGCTTCTCTGTTTATGGAGGGACAGAAGGGGTGAACTTTTTGGGTAACGTTTGAGGTCTTTTGTACAGGCTGAACAGCTTAAAAATGGAGAGGCAATAAACCAGGCTTTGGAGGAAGAGTCTGCTCTAATTTAAAGCAGACTAGACTTCCACTGCCCTTCCAGCTATCAGCACAGATTATCTGTCTGTTGTGGTAAAAGCACAGTTTTGTTGCTCATCCGTGGAGAGCATGGACCGAACAATGATGCTGACAACAAGACTTTAACATCAGCAACACCAGAATATTCAAATGCAATGCAGCTGGGATTTCTGGATTACTTCGGTTTTTCAATAAAGCAGATTTGTATCCTCTCATACAAAGAGGAAAACCCCTTCTTCCACTACCTGCAGAAGCTTCTGTGAGTGACATATGTAAAGCAATGTGAACTTCACAGCTAGCTAGATGTGGCCGCTTTTCTAACACCTGTTCAGAAACTGACTGACTGGAGAATGGCTGCTGTCAGGGTGCTGTACTGGTCCAGGAGCAGTAATTCAGCTCCTTTAGGTATGTGATCTTGAGATGGGTTACTCCTGTAACTTTGTAACAGAGTTTGACTGTGGAACATAATGCCTTATGTAGCAGAAGCTGATGGGGTATGTAAACTGTTTAAAAAGCTGGTGTTGCCAAAGTTTTCCTCTTCATACTAGCTGCCTCTGTATTATATGACTCAAAAGCAAATATTGAGAACTTGCAGCTTCAGATGCGGATGATAGTTGTGGAAGTGGTGTCTCCTGGGGAGTTCAGGCAGTTGAACCTTCAGTCTGTTCATGCTAGCTTCTGTATTAAAAAACTCAACCAACCACTAAATTACATAGTAACCATTGGCAGTCAGCTGATGACTGGGTTAGTCCAAGTTCAAGGGTGACTTGATATGTGTTGGGAATCATGTTTACAACTAAGGTCCACACCATGTGGCAGATTTGATTAAAGCTGTCTTATCGATTGCTGAGAGCAGTAGACTCCTTTCAGTTCTGTTCGTGGTCAGTAGCCTCCATTTTGAGGTATTACCTGATGCTGGGAATCCCTGCTGCACTAGAGGCTTTCATTACTAGAGCCTTTTCTCTTACTTTGCCCTTAGAAACAGAGGCCTGCTACCAATGTATGTGTCAAATGCCGCATGCACTTTTCTCCTGGAGGACAATACAAGCAGAACGATGTTTTGTCTGTGCTCAAGGAGGTTGTAGGTAAATGTTAAAGAAAAAAAACAAAACAAAAAAAACCAAACCACTAGCAACCAGCTGGTCAGAGGTTTCTCCCAGTAAGGTGCTACCTGAAGAAAATATTCATTAACAAAGTTATAAGATCCTCTGATAGTGTGATCAAATAGTTTTGTGGTGGGATTCCCCTTCTGTTAACAAAGATGATTTGGTTTTTATGTGAAAGTTTGTCACTTCACAGTTAACACAGAAGATGGCGATGGAAGTCAAATGGACAGGTTGAGTAGCTGGTTTTGCCCCCACTGCTGCCTGCCTTCCTCCAGAGCAATTAAGCTCTCTGGCAAAACTTCAGGATTTCTCCCTAGTTCAGTATTTTGTAACTTGTAAGAGTAGGTGCCTTTGGACCTTGCATCTCTCTTTTTTTCATTGTCCCACAGCAATTTTAGCTGGTAATAGAGATGACTCACAGGGTAATGCCTGATTGTAGTCAGGACCAGGTCTTCTATGGTGTATGATGTGTGACCCAACTGTAGGTATCGTGCCCTCCCACTTTCCCCTTGTTCTGTGCAACAGCAAACCTGAGGTGTGTGGCCGCATGGTGGGCACATCCCAGGACTGGACTTCCTTTTGAAGAACACCATAATTAAGCAGCTGGACAGAAGATGTTAGGGTAAGAAGAGGATGGTCTAAATGGCAAGAAGTAGAATCAGCAGAGAGCTGGTGATGTTACAATGCAGAGGTGTGAGAAGCTATACCAAAACCCAAGCTGTAGGATCTGAAGGTGGGGAGGAGTGAGGCTTGTCGGAAGAACTCGTGGTGTAAGGAGTTGCAGGGAGCAGCTTGCATGGGTTGCTGTGTACAGGGACATTGAACTTTGTCGGTGGGAGTGGGATGCTTTTGGGATTGGGGTGCAGGAGTGCATACTAGGTCAGTACAGGAGTGAGGGAATGTGGAGAGACAGGAAAACTTACTGTTCCCATCTCTTTTCAGGCTGAGAGTAGGTGGTGTGGACTGTTAGCTACTGAGCTTGCACCAGAGTAGACTGAATATACAAGATACAAGGATGGAAGAACTCAACATGTGGAGGCTGCACTGCTGAAGATGGCTACGTTGGGAGGGAAAATGTCTGATCAACAGGGAGGTGTAATGCTGGGTATACTTGGAAGTTATAGGAACTTACGAAGACTTCCACATAGGTTTATACATAAGAATGCTGGTGCAGGACCCTTTGCTTGCTTGTAGAATATACTCTTGACCAGTTTGACTGTGTGTGCTCTTGGCTCCTCACCTGCATGTTATACTTTGATGGGGGGGAGCAGCTTACTGGAATCAAGTCTCAACTTACTGTGACTGATTGCAGAAGCTGGCATTAGTTAATAGCGCTGCAAAACCAGCCTCTGTGTGTGTAGCAGTAACCATGTTGCCTTCAGTTAGCTGTTGCTGGTAGAACTTGTAATAACTCTGGTCTGTTAAACTGGGGAGGATAAAGCAGCTACCTTTTATATGCATAATCTGAAATTGAGTTTATATTAGCAGCTTTCCTGAAGCTTTTGCATTGCCATGAGGGTGAAGTTGAGGAATATTGAAGTGGCTTGTACTTGCTTTGGAAGAGAAACTGTCAGGAAGTAGTTAATTAGCATTTTGTGCTTCTGCCTGAGATATTGCTAAAACATTATTTTTTTTACCAGAAAACATGCTTAATGGCATGTAAGGAGCTCTAAATTGCAAAGAACATTGTCCAGAAATGATTGCTATGACTAAGTGCAACAAACAGACTCGAAGTTCTAAATAAGTGTTGGGTGTTACTTGTGTAGTCTGTGTGTACCATCGCTTTGGCTACTGATGTTACATGTTGGTTCAGTTGGCAAAAGAAGTAAAATAACTGTCCTGTGAGGTTGCTTCAGAAAACACGCTGTAGAGTAAATCACACAACATCGTTTTGGTGTTAGCCATTGATTGGAAAAGGTGTCAAACTGGAGGAGTATACAAAGGTTTGTGTCCTTTTCAAATTCTGCAGAGGAAAGTCTGTCCCAGAAGAAAACAAAAGTCTTCCTGCCAAGACAAAAATGAGAAAATGGATTACATTCAGGGGCTAACACTAAACAGAGCTGCCAGAGTTGAGGATCGTAGGCTAGATGAATTTCTAGCTTACGTTTCCACAGTCCATTGAGTTGGGGTGACTGAGCGTCGTGGTGTTTGCTAACTGAAGAGTCATAAGACACTGGCTCATGCTAGCACTGATGAAAGCAATTCATGCTGGACCGCTTACATGATGGTACAAATACCTCAGTTAAGTGTTTAAAGAGCTACCAAAACGGTTGGTGTGCTAAGGCTGAGAGCAAGCTAGCTTTGGGATTAGTCTAAATTTTTGCATAAAGGAGAGGGAAGATGATTAATGTGTTCAATTCTTTTTTTACAGTCTGAATTTGAGGCAGAACTGCAGTCTGCTGGTGAGAAGCTTATAGTAGTTGATTTCTCTGCCACATGGTGTGGACCGTGCAAAATGATCAAGCCCTTTTTCCATGTAAGTAGCCTTTCTGTTTTTATTGGCAAATGTATTAAAGTGTATAAATGTTTTTGTGCTGCTTGATGATAACGTGGAGGCAACTTCACACGTGTGATTACCAGCTTTTTCTGGAAAAGCGAGAAGTCACAGAAGTATCTACTTTGAGACTATAAATTTAAATATACTGACCTTTAATAGAGCTAGGAGCTCAAATGTGCTTTAAATTCTGCTGTCCTAATGCTTACATGCATCTTGGGTCTATAGGGACCTAACAGTTTCATTGCCTCAAGAGGTGGGATGTAGAGTGGAAACAATGTTTATCCTTCTGTACAAAGCTACTGTAATTACTCCTGCTGTGTTTAGGTGGCAATATTATCTCCTAATAAAGTATGAGATAAGCTGTAGCTGATCTTTTGGTGGTCAGCTAAGGCTGTAAGAGGCGGCCTGTCACCTATGTCTTGGGATATTTTGAGTCTTCTCTTGAGCAGTATGTTTGAACAGGTTTCAACAGACTCTTCCAGGTATCAAAGCAGAAAACAAAGCTTTTGTTCTGGTCAGTAAAATAGGTGCTTTGAAGTAACAAGACAAGTCTCACTGAGGGGTAAGCAGCACCAGCCTTACAATTTATATGAAGTGTCTTTTAAAAGAAAGCTTTCCTGGGACACTGTAATCACATAGTTTCTTATTTCATTCTAGAATTTGTCTGAGAAGTATGGTGATGTGATCTTCATTGAAATTGATGTGGATGATGCCCAGGTATGGTCCAGGGTAATGCTGAGAGAGGGCAGCTAATGAGTTCCACCCAACTTACAATGAAGAACTGTTCTCAAAATGTTCTTTGCAGATACTGAAACAAAACGAGAGATTGCTTCAACTTCAAGAAGCAGAGATAGGGGTTTAGCACTTACACTGGAACGAATGAACTTTTAGGGGACTCCTGAACAGAGCAAACTGCCTTGGTTATATGCACACTTGAAGCCCTATGGCATGTGCTGGATACCTTGGCAATGCTGACCCTCTACTTTGGGAGGGAATGTTAGTCTAAGACCTTAAAGCTGCTTTGATGCAGTCATCCTTAAAACTAATGGCTCACAACTGTCTGGTGGTTGACCTGGTCTGTCCACTGCTCTTGGCACTGTTTCCTCTTTCATGTCTTGAATTAAGTGCAACAAAATGTCTGCTGTATAGGAGTTCCAGCAGTGTCAAATAGGTAGTTGAACAATGTCAGGTTGAGACACAAGAGTTGCTGTAGGGCTCCTGAGCCTTACAAATAGTCATCTCTGTTTGATGCAGAGGTCTAGTTTTTTCGTAACACGGAGTACAGGTATAGTAAATACGGCTTTGCTGTTGCATTAATTAGATGCTGAAGGGAGGATCTTTCAGGCTTGCTGCAGGGAGATGTTAACACTGCACTGTTTTTGCTAGTGATGGACTGCCGGAAGTGCTTTTACTTCATTTTGAGTATTAATGGCTTTGCCCTGTCACCTAAACAAAAGGCAGCTAGTGAGTTCTAAGTTTAACATCCTTCAGACATGCACACGTAAAGATTGCTTTCTGTCTCTTCCAGGACGTTGCTACACACTGTGATGTGAAGTGCATGCCAACATTCCAGTTCTACAAGAATGGAAAGAAGGTAGGCTCTGCTCTTTTGGAACTGGAGTAGACAAGCTAAACACTTGAAAGAACATTGGGAATGTTGGACTACAGTAACGTGCTTTCTCTAGATAATGTATCTGGGACACCACTGGCCATAAGACACTCATGAGAGTGACCAAGTTCATCTGAGTGCCGCAGCAAATGTAACGTGGACTGGCAGTTAACAAAGCAAACCCTGCTGTTCACAGGTAGTGAACTGAGTTAGTGTTACAGGTCAGTCTTACAGGCAGAGCTTCATGAGAGATTAGTGAGGTTAGATATCTGGGCTAAGAGTGCTAGTCTGTCTGCCTAGCACCCTGCTTTGTACCGATCGTAGTTAGTATTTGTTCTCTGGATGCAGCTCGCGTTCAAGCAGAAAGATGACTGTATGTGCCTGTGGAATCCCACCAAAACAGAAGTCTCTAACGTGGTTTAGTATACACTCAGGTGAAACAACTACTTGGATGTTTTTACATAGAGGCTGTGTAACCTGTGGAGGTCCTGTCTCTGTCAGGACTGCTCTGCTGTGAGGTGGATGAGATGCAGACCATGGTCTGACAGCGTAGTGGGCTGCCTGTGCAGGGTAGTTGTGAATGGCTATCTGCCTGAACTAATGAATTCCTGAGCTAAATGAGTTACTCGGGCTTTTAGTTTGCCAAGCAAGCTGAAGGTAGGCTTTTCTAAAGTAAAATAATGCCTGGATGGAAGTTTTATGACTGAAGGCACTGGAATTGCACCTTGAAAAGTGAGTGTCAGTGTTGAGTGACCTTCAGTTCAGCTCAATGTGGAGGCCAAGCAAGGACCAATAACAAACCTTTGACAGCTTTCTCGGGGTAAACTTCCACAACTTCATAATGTAATTGGAAGAATTGGGATTATGGTGTGACAGTGTGTGAAGGTGGTACGCTTAACCCTGTTGTGTGACTTTTTATTTTGGGGTACCTCGGCAGTTCGCTTGGTATCAACCAAGCAATTTCATGGCCTGTAGCGTAGTCGGCTCTGTACCTTGCACCCCTGTAGGTATTGGAAGACAGAGCTGCTGTCTTTAGCCACGAATGTTGCCCTTGTCTTTCTGCTGTGCAAGTTGCAACGGGGCAATTCTCACAGGAGAAGCCAGGCTCAGGGACAGGTTGTTGGAGCAATTCTTCTAGACTTTGGTTGGTAGGGGTCCTGAGCAACCCAAGGTAACTTTGAGCTACATCTGCTGTGCAGTGACCTCCAGAGTCTATTGGAGCCTGTATTTGAGTCTTAACATGGCATTGGTACAGGATCAATTGTCTTTTCCTGTGTTTTACATATAGAAGGCTCCAGTGATGGTAGTCTGGAAGTGATTCTTGATAAAGTCTGGTTCCAAATTTTGCATGAGTTGAATGGGAGATGAATAGATGGACATCTGCAAAATACTCCCTGTTTTGGTGGTGAAAAGACTTTAGTTGTAGCAGAGTTGAATAGATCTATATGTGTCTGGATGCTATGCAGCTAATGTTATGAAGCATTGAATGCAACAGTTCTAAAAATCAATCTCTTTTTACAGGTGCAGGAGTTCTCTGGGGCCAATAAAGAGAAGCTGGAAGAGACCATTAAGAGTCTAGTCTAATCTCCAGCAATGGAGACATTGAAGCATGACTGCTTCGGCTAAATTATAGCCTGTAACTTTTCTACTTAAAAAAAAAAACCTAAACAAGCTGGGTAGGTCACATGGTGGAAACTATCCTCTGGATCTATGTATATGAATCCAATAAAGTGTAAATTCTTCACTTCTGGATATTGCTGTGTGCTTGAATGAAAACATGAGGAATTTTGTAATGGCATCAAGGTGTCAGTTTTTGCTGTGTTAAAGGACTGATGTCTGGGTCAGAATCATTGAATCATTAAGGTTGGAAAAGACCTCCAAGATCAAGTCCAACTGCCAACCCAACACCACTGTGCCTGCTAAAATGGATACAAAGACTCTTGTCAAATGCAACCTGATCTATTACTGGGTTGTTGCTGGGAGCGGAAAATTGTGTTGCATGGGATAGCAATGACAGCTGCTTTAGGAGAAGTCTGCTGTGGCCTTTCGCCGGTGGTAGTCGGCAGTCTATAATCTGAAGAGTGGTGGTCTGGCTTGCAGATATAGAAAGGGGAGTGTAGGAGTTGTGGAGAAGAGGGTGGTCACTGGGTGAGATAGGTTCATTCTTTCGTTACCCCTTTTTAGCTAAAGGTTCTTTTAAAACTTGTCAAGCTTTATTTTAGACTTCAAAGATAGGATTTGGCTTATCAGAACATAATACCAATCCTACCATGGAAGTATAAGGTGGACTTGGAGCTGCTGCCGCCTTGTCTTTTCAGTTTTGTCTTACCATTGGTGTACCTTCTGGTTCTCTTAGTAGCAAAGTCTTTTTACTGTCTGGGTTGGGTGGCTTTGTTTGTAGGCAATAGTCTGGAACAAATGACTGAAGAGGCAAAACTGGTAGCCCGAGATAATTTAGATGTATGTGTTCTTGTCACTTTCATTTGACTGCATTATTGCATTCTTGAACATGCTAGACACTTGTTTGTCCTGGACAGTAAACTGGACTCACCAGTCCTCCAAATCTGCATCAGGTTGTCTAGATTAATGCTGATGTGCCAGCCTCTGTACTGTTCAACAGCCATTCACCTCTGGGAGGAGTTACTAGGGAGAACTGCTGTGTTTTTCCACTATAGCGAAATGGCTTGCTTGCTGGCTTGGGTGTTGTCCTGGATAAGAATTTGGTAAATAAGGAAGCAGGGCTGTAGCTAGCAGCTATGCCTGATGCAGTGGTTAGGGCTAGGTGAGCGGTGCTGCTCATTGAGTATGGCTGATCAAAAAGCAAGACTTCCTGCTACATATGCAGACAATGTGGAATGAGTGAGCCTCTTGTCTTTGTGGAAGAGAGCTCGTGTGTGACTCAGCCTTACACTCATTTCATAAGCATGCATGAATTTCCTGGCTGTTAAGGACTGGAGGCCTTCAACAGCTTGTTGCATATGTTCCCTATGTGAAACAAGACTTTTCTAGTCCAAGAAGTGACCACACCCTTTGGTTGAGCATGAGCCATCAAGGATCTTCTTGGATGTAAGCTCTGGATTGTGATTATGCAATAAGGGCATGCAAAATGTATTCAGTGCAGCTCTGGCTATTTAACTAAGAGGAGTGCAGCTGTGTGTTTTAATAAAAGACTCTTTGCACAAGTAAGTGGGAAACCACTACCCCAAGTGGCGCCATGGACAGACTTCTGGGGAGAGAATAAAATGAAGCTGGAGAAGAATGCACCAGTAACATCACCCCCTCTGCAGACAAGCATTGCTTTTAAACGCATTTCCTGGGTGGCCTGCTTATTCCCTCTAAGCAGCAGCTGGGAGCAAGAAAGGCTTTAAAAATTCTGGATGAAAAGTCCAGGCAAAGCTCAGTGGGGGCCCCTAAAATCCAGCTTGACCTTTAAGAAATAAAGAAGCTACCAAGATGTGCTGCAACATAGAGTATTTCTGCTGAGGTGTGGACAGACCAGGTTCTTACCTATTAACAGCAAGGGGAGGGTGTAGTTAATGGGAAATGCTGCTTATGTGTTGAATTTGACCTAATGCTTTGTTTACTCCCTGAGTAAGATGCCACTCTGCAATAGCCTTGAAAGATCCAGGTGACAAAGGAGTGACTGGAAATTCACAGTAGGATTGGGAAAGATCAGAAAAGCTGGAGTAAGTCTTGTGCTGAAATGGAGCATGCGAAGCAGCTCCTAAAAGTGCAGTGAGTCTTTGGCTTCCTGTGCTGCAGTATCTTCCTGTTCTGAGAACTGGCACGTTGGCATAGCGTGATGTAAATAACTTGTGTAGCCTTGTTTGTAAGGAGGTGCTCCTCAAGGCTTGGCGCTCTGAGGAATATGCAGTGCGGATCGGTGTGTTTGGTAAAATTTCCTTTTAAATGAACTAGCCAGTGTGTTCTCTTCAACTGCATAGTTATGCCAGAATTTGAGTATTTGGTGTTGGTCTGTGTCATCATAAGTGATGGAAGGCAAAGGCTAATGATTGTACGTCTCTGAGATGTGAGAAGTCTCGGCTCCTACAGCAACAGTGCCCATAGTGGGAGGAGAGAACTCCAGTTCAGGACGGGAGCTGGACTGAGTCTTCCAACAGGCAAAAACATGGGGTTTCAGCCTTTGTAAACATTTTGCCCTAAATGGAGTGGCTACAACTCGCCTTTCTAAAAGCTTGCGCCATATGCCCTGCCGCAAGGGTAATGCCCAGGAGAGCTCAGTCGAGGCACTTCTTTCTTAGAATCACAGAATGGTTTGTGTTGGAAGGGACCTTAAAGATCGTCGGGTTCCAGCCCCCCTGCCATGAGC
>Ga0181612_174912_pt1 | contig 10843 bp, 6 predicted proteins | sample HoacroProtozoa21_FD_119630 | JGI IMG/M metagenome (GOLD analysis project Ga0181612, IMG submission 119630) | Hoatzin crop microbial communities from Cojedes, Venezuel. Combined Assembly of Gp0051906, Gp0051904, Gp0051908 | reverse complement strand
TTTACCTTTTTCTGAAAGGCAAAACCTTAGAGGGCGCAAATTTCTGAATTACGAAATATGCTCTTAATGCTTCATAGATGGCAATACAGACAGGTTGTGAAGTGTATGCGGCATGATCTCGTCAAAGAGGCTGGGCTTTTTTGTTTTGTTTCGGGGGCTTGGCGGATTCATTAGCACTTCCTCAAGTGGAGTTCTGCAAGTTACATCTCAGAAATCAGTCTAAACTTGTCAAGTTGCAAAGTAATCCCTTCAGAAGTAACTAGGTGCGCTAGATTGAGTGTTTTAATAATTAGAATTGATTAAATGTTGAAATCATCTGAGGAATAAAGGGTCAATAATAGGATGCAAAGTTTTCAAAACATTTCTGAGCAGTAAGCAGTGAAGTAGCCCAGCAGCAGGAGCGGGACTGGCTGGCTCACAGACCGTGGCTGTTCATTCAGGCTCTGCAGACCACACAGTGCTGTCATTTTACAGAGCTGCGAGCTGAGACGCAGAAAGTTAAATACAAGCTAGTCACAGCACCGTCGGCAAACATGAGCGATTTAATATTACCATGATTAGGCAAGTGCAGGATAATTAGCTGGTAAATACACATTTATTGTTACTTCATGTTCAGCCCCCTCAGTTCTAGAGTTTGTGTGTGTCAGGGCACTGTCACGGGGAGAGGCCGAAGACCTGCCTGGTGCATGAAGCTGGTGCTTCCGATAAGACAAAACATGTTTTATAAGAAAAGTGGAAGAGTTTCGACAAGGTGTTTGTTGTTGTGTAATGGATGGAGAGAAACCTCTCGGAAGAGGTCACTGTAGCTGGTCATCCCTGGTTGTTGAGTTTCTTCATCGCTGTGACGTTGCAGTATGTTGTGCTCTGTCTGCAGACTGGTCACCTGAGCTTCATGGGACATGCAATAGGCAAAGCTGTGAAAGCCTAGCATAACTCGCATGCCCACTGCACATTTCATCCCTATTGTTTGGGACATTTAATGTGTTCTGTTTCTCTTTTCCTGGCCATGTTCGCTTTTTGGCTGTTAAGTATATGATGCAATAGAAGTGTACATTTATGCTAGCAATGAAGCAGTCCATGATGTCTTCCCAGCACATTGCGTTTTCTTGCCCTGGGAGTATTACAAGCTGGCTGAATGTGGATAAACTAGGAAGGCTGGCAATCTAAAGCTATCATCTGGTCTGTCTTTGATGTAAAGAAATTTCTGTGGCTGAACTAAATCAAAATTTTCCATGTCTTCTTGTAAAGGTTCAAGAAAATTATGGCCTTTTTCTCTTACTGTACCCTCCCCCATTTCATATGTGTATGTGCTCTGTGTGTGAGCTTCTCTATGCCTTTCATACAAGTCACTGACTTCTAGCGTACAACTTCTGCAGAGTAGTTCATGGACTTCAGGATTTTTTTTTCTTTTTTAAAAAACACATTTAATTATATTAATCCTTTTGTTTTTTCTCCCCACTGCCAATGAAATTTTAGGAAGTCTTCTGTCCCCTGATAATCCCATCAGCTTTGAGTGTTTTCCCAAAGACCCCTGGGGACTTTTTCTGAATCTCCTCTCGTTTATGCTCTATTGGCCATTGATACTTCATTCCTTCAAAATAAGAAAAAAAGAAGTCCATTGGTGTGCCAGCTGGTTCATTGGACGATTTGTCAGACCATGAAGATAACTCATAATGGTGTTGACACCATTGTGCAAAAAAACAATGAAATAGGGGGGCTGGGGCTTGGGTCTAACTTCAAAGTGGATTTCATGACCAGGGCTGGTACATCTTTTGCAGATGCTATAACTTGCTTTGTGGGGAAGGGATCATATAAAGTAGTTTTTCTCTGCTGCTACCGCCTGATGTAGAGCTCGTTAAAGTCAATAGAAGTCTCTCCGTCGGTCTCTTGGAGAGCAATGCCTGTGATTTTCTTGTAATGCACAGCTAGTTAAATGCTGCTTATTCTTCTGTTGCTATTACGTAGAGATTGTTGGATGATCAGAACTAAGATAAAAATGCTGAACAGTAGCAGCAGCAGCAGCGCTGTGCCAATAGCCTGGTGCTTCCACCGCGAATCAGCCTAGGGGACGTGCAGCAGGAGGGACCGGTGGCTGTGTCAGGGTGCGGGGCTTCACCCAGCCATCGGCCCCCTCCTCGGCCCCCTCCTGGCTGCTCTCCTGGCTGCCAGCAGCAAGCCTGTTAGTCAGGGGCTGGGATGCGCGGGATGACCCGGGAACGGTGAAGTAGAAAGGGAATTTAGGAACTGAACGGGGCCAGGACCTCTCAGATTTACGTTAATTTATGTGCTACTGTGATATACATACCAAGTGTAAATGCCCACTGTGTTTAAAAGGGATTAAATGGTTAAGTTCAAAATTCCTTGTGCGCTGAGCGTGGTCTCGATGGTTTATAGCCATAAGCGTGCAAAAGGTTTACTTACAAAATTGATTTATATGTTCATTTATGTTCTTGAATATTGAGAACAGGCAAGGAATTAGCAGTGTTGCATGAGCTGCACTAGCGCATTTTTCACCTTATATGGAGAATTGCCTGCCACTTATCAAGCAAGGGCAGATTTGCTGTTACTGTCACATTCCTTAAAGTTGGAAGAAATCACATTGCTCTGACTAAAGAGTCAACTCATAAGCTGATGGTTTTGTAGTTTGAATACTGTTTATTCATCCAGGAGTTGTTGGGACGGGCAGCACTTCTTCAGAAAAATAGCCGCGTGCAAATTTTCGCTGCTGTCTTGCGGAGTTCATTCCTCAGCTTGGGTGGAGAAACTTAGATGCTTGCAAGGGAAAATATGTTCCTGTTTGGAGTTGTCTGGAGTTCCTCCTGGCTGACTCTTCTGGTCCTGAAGACCACAACAGGAAGGAAAGTCTTCAGGAGGAGGAAAGGAAAGCCTTTTCATGGACTTGTTTAGACAGTGGCTGACAGCTGTTGGCTGCGAAGTCGTCGACCTGCTGTGGAAATTGGTACGTCACAAAATCATCATCTGAGTGCGAGGTTAAGTAAGTGGACAATATGAAAGTGGAAATTAATCACTTGTTTAGTCATTGGTATCCCAGATTAGAGAAGCTGGACAAAAGACTTGAAAAAATACTTTAAAGATTGAGAACGTGACAATTATAATATTTCCTTTTGCGAGAGTGTAAAAGCACAGCACAGAAGTGCCGATGAAGGCTACATTCACTGAAATAATGTGGGAGATCAGTATCAGGTCTGACTTAGCATTTTTTTTTTTGATTTGAAGGATTTAACTTTCTGTCTGAAATATTTCTGGGACTGTGGCATTCAGTACGGCAGTAAGCTTCACCTACTGCTTCTTGGGTTTTTTTGGGTATGTAGACCTTTATAAATTTTTAGAGCATGTGCTCCACTGCTCTTGTGACTTGAGTTTGCATGGTGATTGTAGAGATTTTTCTATGGTACTACTTGGGAAGTAAAATACTTCAAAATGGTAGTGATTAGGTGCAATGATTAGAAAACCTGGCCTGAAATTGCTGTTGCTGATTTCACTTTCATGCAGATCCAGAAGAGTTAACTGGAAAATGATATTCAGGTTTTTCTTGCTCCATAAAGGCAATGTTGGCTGTATTTTTTTGAATAATAAGACGTAAGGAAGAATTCATGAGCCTAGGAACATTTGAAGCCAACAGAAACAAAAGGGTAGTTTATATGGCTAAATACTTTGAAAAACCAACATTTGAAACATTTAGCCAAGTGGTTGCATTGAAGTATCCGTGCAATTTTGAGGGGGCAGGGCAAAAGATACAGATTTTTATTTTCTGTTTGCTTGTTTGTGGTTTTCCCGTTCTTCCCCTTTTATGGCTCACCAGAAGAGAACCAGATTTCTTATCATGTATGAACAGAAAAGATCTTAAACTACATATATTTATTTTTAGGACTCCACCCTTGGGCTTTGGATTTTGTGAACAGCTATTTCAGTAAATTTACATCTATATGGGGAAACTGGCAAATTGAATACTGTGGAAATCCATGTTTTAAAAAAGGCAATTGCTATTATAGAAAGTAAATGATATCATAAGAAAGCCAAGTAAAAAAGATTGCATTTTTGTTAGCTACTGAGGGAATGCTCAATGCTTCCTGCTGGCTTTTGCACCCTGCAATTGGAGATTCTGGCATGCAAATGGTTTAAATAATGCTAGGTTTTGTGACTGGTTGGTGCTGTATAATACTGGGACTGGGGTGACTTAAATATACACAATGTGGGCCAATCCCAAAGTTCTTTCTCAGGCAGAACACCCACTGAAATCACATTTAAGTGTCGTCAGTGAAAGCTTTGCCAAAGAAATCACTATGGATTTGACCCCAAAGTTATTGCTACTGAATTTTATATGTAAGCCTTTCATTATTGTGTTTTTTAAGAATGGAGTACTCAAATGAATCCTGGAATTCATTATGACTTTAAGTTTTTACCAGGGTATCGGCCTCTTAAACTATATCTCTACCGGAAAAAAAATTTTCTTCCTCTTTTTTATTTTTTGTTTTTTATTTTTCATTGGTTGTTGTTGCTCAAGAAGAGCTGGGGAAGATATTCTGTGGCGCAGATTTATTTTACCTCAGGCAAGCAATCTACTGAGGTGCCTGAATTAGGAGCTTGGTCTTCCAGTCTCTCCATGTGCACAGTGGAGAGGGTCATATCCAGAGGGGATTTCTCTCCTGGCCACCTACCCCTTTAGCCCCAGGGTGCATTGATTTAGGAACCCAGAGGAATGTAGTTGGCAGGCGAAGGACCTGCTGTGATTTGTGATGTAAGCTGTACATAATTTGTTTCAAGATTCCTTTGTAGGAGTCAGAGGGTTGGTTTTTTTTCTTTCTTTCTTTTTCTCCATGGATCATGGGAATTGGCGATAGAGCTGTGTTGTTTAGTGTAAAAATTCCTGTGTTGTGATAGGACCCTTGCAGGGTCTCCAGTCTCTGTTGTCCTCTCGTACGCTGTGTGTCTGTGGCTTTGGTCCCTTCCCGCAGGTAGTAGGTTTCTTGCTGGATCTTGTGAAGTGTTTTGTGAGTTGTGGTGTGGATGGATGGATTACATGATCCACGGACCCTTCAGACCAGATGTCTGCAGTGCCTGGCTGCTTGTGACAGGGCTGGCTGAACCAGGTGGTCCCTTCCTGGCCTTGGATCCCAAGAGAGGGATTTTCAGGACAGAAATTTCTAAAACTGCAGTAATCCTGCCTTCCCCTGTTTAAAATATTGAAGAAACAACAACAGAAAGAATGGGCCCTTAGTGTTTTAAAATGCCTTTAAATTTCCAACTGCATTATACAATATTATATATAAAATATGATAGATAGAAGTGGTAGGAGCACCTTTAAGCATGCTTCTTATATTCTAACATCGTATTTTCACCTATGTTTAGTTCTTGCCAGCCTTCAGTTGTTCCTACAAAAATTTCCACAGTGTTTTTTCTGCTTCAGGCTGAAACCTCTTGGAAAGGTGTTCAACAGAAGAACTCCAACTGTTTTTAAAAGAATGCATTACAGATAATTAGAGAGGTTTGTCAACTTTATTTAGCCAGCCATTCCTTCAAAGACTTGTTGTACCTTCAGGGAGTAGAGGGGAAAGTCAGGGTGCTTTTTGCCGCCCCGTGGAAATTTAATGCAGATTTAGCAGCCTACCAGAGTTGGTAAAAACTTTTATCCGCATGTGCTCGCTAGAGCAGGCTAGAGACTTGCTGATAAAATCGTCGAATACTCCCACTTTATAAAACGTGCTTCAACCCCACCGGCCTCTGTCTGTGCCTGGAGTGATGATGAATACGATGGGTGGTACTGACCACCCAGCTGGGGAGCTCCGCGGTTCCCGCTGCCTCTGCTTTGTTGGAGGAAAAGGCAGCTGGGCGTTTAGTAGTCTTCCAAATTCAGTCAAACTTTATGCCAAGGCATACTTGAGACAACAACAGAAAAGCAGTTGAAATCACTGTACTGTTGTACTAATTATCATTCGTGCAGTTAACTCCTGATAAAGCTGGGAATAGAATTTATACTGTGGTCCCTATGCCACTCTCAGAAGTGCTTAGGATGAGAGGTGTGATGCCTGAAGTTTGGGAACAAGGTTTGAAAAATAATTTGTCTTCTACCTTTCTTTCTCCCAGACTGCAGGGAGGCTCTAGTACTGCCAGGTTTTAGGATTTCATTGATAATTCTTTCTTTTTTAAGGTCACAACTCTTGGAGTCATAAATTCCATAGAGGGCATAGATCTATCTATTTTATTCAATAATAGCTAAGCTTGGAAGTACTACTGGGATGTTTTATGAGGGTTGAAATAAAACAACAACAACAAGAATCAAATGCATGTTATCTTTAGGCTATGGAAGAAATCAGGATAACACGGGTTGATGACTTGAGGCTGATGGCAAGACGAAGGTCAGGTCTGAGTCATTCTGCAGGGTGGGAATGAAGTTGCTGCCGATACGTCAGTGTTGCTCCAGTCAGAGTATGAAGGCTTCATGTAGTCTGGGTTCCCTTCTTTCACGTTCCTCTTGTTCTTTCACATTTATAATGGCATTGACAACTCTTGCTTCTTCCTATCATCAGCCCTTTTAAAATATTCAGCTTGCTCAGAAGGCAAAAAATACTTCTACTACAAAAGAGCTTTAGATCTTCGCTTTCTCAGTCGTGATCCCTGAAAGGCACCAGGAGCTTTGCTGGAAGGGAGAGTTCATATTTGAGCAGGTGAGGTGGAAAGGGAGAAGGACACACGTGCCAGCCTCTAGTGTTGGCCAAGGTAGTGGGTGAAGAATTAGCTCAAGATTGCAACAAATAGGTAATTGCTTGCTGAGTATAAATGACTAGGTTGTTTTTACAATCTTTCTGCTAATCTGCTGTGCTAACCATGACGAAGAATGATGGTTTGTCACCCTTCAGATTTGCATTCACATTTCACACCTGAAGGTGAATGTTACCATGGATGTCTTAGCAACCTGCAGCAGTCATGACACACCTTTTAGCATTTACAGCCTATTGGGGCTATTAGGATATTCTGTAAGGATTGTTCCTTAGCTGTAAGACTGCCCGTCTCAAAGCATGCTCCCACCAACAAAAATGCCATTAATTAAAACTTGTGTGAGTGGAAATGTTATAATCATTGTCAACTTTATGCTCTTAATTTGGAAAGAACATGAGGGTGGTAAAGCGAACTAAAACAATTAAGCAGTTCAAGGCCCTGTGTTATAAAATCTTAGATAAGATTTAATCAGCATGGCAAATTGTAGGTTTGTCTGCCTGGCAGCTGGAGTTAATGGTGGGTGACTTCCCAGGGAGTTTGGGGGCTGAGGTGAGGAGAAACTCCAGTGTTTCCCTTAAATGTTTATCTTGATGTGACATTTTTTTCACAAACATATTTAAACAAAAAGACAGAAATTTGGCCTATATTTCAGGTTAATATTTTGAAGTCGGTTTTTCCCAGTTTTATCAATTATCAATTATGAATGTCGTGATGAAAATGCAGAATTAAAATACTAGGTTATTTTCTTGTGCATGACGTAAGGTGTTAAAAAAATTATACAAGGTGAATGTGCTAGTGAAAGGAAAATAAAGTACTTGGAATAATATAGGATAACAGTATATTCTGAAGCATTTCTTACAACATTGTATCAGTAAAATGTAAATATTGAAGTGTTAAATTTGGTATCTACCACCAAATGTGAGCAATGACCTGTTGATAATGTTGCTAGCTCTATGGAAACCTGAGGCTCACCTTTCTACATGCAACTTTTTTTGGCTTTCTTTGTTAGCTTCATGGAGAATTTAACAGAAATAACCTCTAACTTTTTTTTCTGCAAAGTTTTTAATTTATTTTGAAATTTTGCTTCGGAAATGAATAGGAAATTAAGAGTAGGTTTGTGGGCTAGGTTTGGTTTGTGGTGGTTTTTTTTTTTTTTTCTGTCTTGCACAGTAGCACTGGTTTTGGGTCTCTCCTGTGGTATTCACCCTGAGTTCTGACAGAGAATAATGCCACTGTTGCTTTAAGCCCACAGCGTTGCTTTATATAGATATGGCCTGGTTTGTAGTGTTGCTTTAAATACACAATAAGAGAGTTCATCTCCATTTCAGAAAAGGTTTATGGTTGATCTCTGCCTGGCTCGGAATGTTTGTTTGCTTAAGTTGCTTCACTGCAAAAATGTTTTGAAATTGAGAGTCCCAAACTGGTGAGGGGGCTGTGCTTGTCCTCTGTGCAGACCTAATCCATTTTCCACTAGAAGGCTGTGGTTTTGCGATGGACCTCATGTAGATCTGGCTCAGTTCTGGTATTTCTGTTTCCCTTCGCCATTGGTCACCCTCTCTTGAAGTGTGCACCATTGAGCTGATCTGTGGGTGTTGGCAGAACCATCAGAAACCTCAGTGAGATTTAGGTATCAGTCCTGGTCCTCTTCAATAACATAGGCTGATTTTCTTTTCTACGTAACTTGTTGATGATGAAATGACCTTGAAATAAAGGATTTTAGAAAAAACCTTTCCACCAGTGGGCGTAATGGCAACAGAGAAGGGATCCACAATGGATTGATTCTGGATGCTCTTAAAACGGCATGCTGGTGTAGGATCAGCTTTCTCGCTTGACTTCTGCTGGCGCCACATGCTAATTATGTATTAAGGTGACAGAGGCCAATGGAAAAATGCTTTCTAACCATGTACCAGGAGCTCTACAGGGCTGTGGTGTGTCCTGCATGGTGACTTGTGCTTTGAAAATGAATAAATGATGCCAAGTACGGGAAGAAGCATATACAGGAGAAGAGATGATACGAAGCATGTAATTTAGGATGTGGAAGAGAAAGCCCTGCCCCTTCCTCCCTGTCCTGCCTAGCCTAGCTGGCTGGTCTGCCCACGCCTGCCTTCTTAATGTCACTTTCTGGTCACCAGGAGAAGGACTGGGCTGCACCTGCACACAAACCTGAGTCCCCAGCTCTACCTGCCACCTTGCAGGAGACCTTCCTGAACAGAGATGGAGCAGGAGGGTTATTTGCATGGAATCACCTGGGGATCAGTCATTCTATCCCTAGACCTGTGAAAAGGAGATAGCCTCCCACTTGTATACAGGGAAGTGGGTAAGGAGAAGGCCATGCCATGGGGATGCTTTCTGTTCATGTGCCAGGGCCAGGAGGGGATTTCATGGAAAGAGAAAAGTGAGCCAATCCTGCTTGCTGTTCAGAGCATCAGCAGACAGAATTGTGACCCTAAGGCGATGTGAAGCATGAGCTTTAACAGACTAAGGACAGCGTGAGTTGTGGCACACAGATATGGTCAGAGAAGGGTTATCCTTTTTTCGGGGGTAAAAGAGTCATGAGCAGGCTGTAGGCCAGCCTATAGTTGGAGAAACTTTGATGAGAGCTTAAAAAAGCGTGAGGAAACCTTTAAATAATTTTTTCTATTTGATCGTCTTCCTAGATGGGACACTGAAACCACATGCTGGATGGGAGTATACCTGGTTTCGGTTGTGGTATGTGGGTAACGCTGTGTACATTCCTGTCAAGTATCAGTGTCATCCTTCATTATGTGCCTGAGCCAACAAATTCATGACTGCAGTTCTTTGACAGGGCTTTGCAAAGACATATTGAACCTCTAGCCTGGGTTTGTGTATTTTATAAACACACAATAATTAAAAAAAAAATTAAATAGAAGGTTATGAAATCCAAGGAAAGAAAATGTGATACTTCCTAAAGAATAAAGTAAAATAAAAAATACCTCAGAAGTTTAACACTGAAAGGGTTTGTTGTTGTGTTGTAGCTTTTTGCTTTTTTTTTTTTTTTTGGAAGTTGGCTAAAGAGGAAAGCAGTTCAATGCAGAACTAATTAATGCACATTTATCTGGGGTGGAGTGATCTCTGTTCAGTCACACCTTCTCCAGAGTAACTCAAGTGGATTAATCAATGATCATCTTTCTAATTAAACTGCTGAGTAGAGAGTTAGAGGCTTTAGATGATCATTAGTTTTGTGCAGAGTGAGTGAATAAAGGGTAAATAACGTTAACAAGAGGTTCCTTTTTCTCATAGGATCAGTCAAAGGTTAGGAAAAAGGTCAGCATTTCTGTTCATGTGCTGCCTCTGAAATGTAAATCATCAACAAAAATAAAAAAATACTTTGAAGTGCTTTCAGACTTGTATTCTGTAAATAGCAAGAAAGGCAGGGACAGCAATGCCTTGGGTCATCCCAGAGAGGCATACCTGCTTGGCTCAGTTCTGCACCTGACAGAGCAGCTAAGGTAGATCCTGAAACTCTGCTCAGGAACGTGAAGTTTCCTGAAACCGACGCCCAGGCACAGGGAATTGAAGGCCGGGCTTTCCCTGAGCAGACGGTTCTGCCTTCCAGGCAGCGCTGCGCACCACAGCACGGCCCTGCCTTCGTGGCCGGCGGAACCGATGCGCCCGGTGAATGGTCCCTGCCCGCGGACCTGAGGGCTTGTTGGCGCTCCGTGTGTCACCGGGCGGCCCGGGCTCCCGGGAGTGCTGCTGCTGCTGCTTGTGCTGAAGATCTGCTGAATGTGTGTGTCCAGTAGGTTGGCGTGTTTAGAGTGGTTCGATGGGGCTAAAGAAGTTGTGGGATTTTTTTTTTCTTTTTCTGTTCTGTAAGCAAGAGCAGCTTTCTGTGGTGTTGTATCTGATCTGCAGACTACTCCCAAGTTTCTCCAGGGGAAAGGGGTGTGTGTGGTGTGAATCCAAGAAAACCACATGCAGCAAGCTGATGGACTGTTGCAGAAAGCTGTTCACTGATTGTTGGTTGAACATAGATGGCACAGAAGTTAAAATCTCTCTCGTCTCTGCTGATCGAGAGGCCAAGGTCTGGGATGTATATACTGTGTATAACTATCCTGGACAGAATCACAGAATCACAGAATCA
>Ga0181612_164822_pt1 | contig 10843 bp, 4 predicted proteins | sample HoacroProtozoa21_FD_119630 | JGI IMG/M metagenome (GOLD analysis project Ga0181612, IMG submission 119630) | Hoatzin crop microbial communities from Cojedes, Venezuel. Combined Assembly of Gp0051906, Gp0051904, Gp0051908 | reverse complement strand
GCCCCGTGGCCGCGGCGTCCCCCACGCCGCTCCCCGAGCACCGGCTGCGTCCCGGGGGCCGGGGACGTGGAGGCGGCTCTTGGTTCAGTTGGTAGCTGGGGTTAGCTTCGCATACCGAGTGAGAGAGAGACGGGAGAGAAGTACTTACAGGCGCTGCGGTGTGGGGAGGAAGGGATGCCCGTGTTCTGTTACTGAAGCAGGGTCCGGGCAGCGCGGGTGGCCTCGGACCGTGCGCCGGAGCGGGAGCCGGGCAGCTGAAACCCTGCCCGCGGCTCCCTTCCTGGCGAGGCGGGAGCGCGGTGCTCGCCCGGGGCGCTGGGAGGGTTTGGGAAGGCGAGGTACGCCTCGGGAGAGGGCCTTTTGCCTCCTGGTTAAGGTGGTGTGCGGTGTCTTGGCTCCAGGTTGTGCAGCGCGGGAGGATCTTCACAGTGGAACAAAACCCTTGGAGATACCGTTGTGCCTAGCGAGTAGGTGTTAAAATGTCAGATTTGCCTTAAACCTCGGGAATAGCTGTTCATGGAGTAGAGGCCTTAGTGTGTTTTTTTTCTCTTGCTCTTTCTCGTGCCTGCATATGATTCTGAAACATGGTTTGCGTCTTGTGGTTTTAATTGCGTTCTTGGGCAACTTCCTGAAAGAGAAATCTGGTAGGCTGATGATGTTTTTCACTGCTCTGAAAAATGACTTCCTCCTCCCCCTCCACTTTCTCTTGTATGAGCATTTGGTAACATCCTACCCCCTGCTCTCCACGGGAATTCTTCGGAAACCTGGTTTTGTAGGGACTATTTGCAAAAACATGTGTAGGTGTAGGCAGCTGTATTGCTGTGTAGCTTTGAAAAAAGGGGGGAAGCTGCAGAAAGCCACGAGCCAAGCAAGCAGCAGCTGTATGCCTACGGAGTGATCAGATGAGCCTTCGAAGTGGGTGAGGTGAAGACCAATGCAGATAAAAAGGCAGTGTGATGAAGTGGATTGATTCAAATGTGTAGATGCGCTAGCATGGAATTTCAGCGTTTAATGGGCTGTGATTAAACCTGTGAGAAGAGCAGCTGTATGGCATGGAAGTAAACTTTGAGTAATGAATGCTAGTCTACAGTTTCTTTAAAGTTATGGACAAGTTGTGTGATAGGCAGTCTGTTGGCAAACTTTGTTGGTGCTCTGAAGGTGCTGGAAAGCTGCTTAGCTGGACATTACCCTTGCATCAGGGTGTTATAAAAACTCCTCTTTACTTTGGATAGTGATACGACCATCACAACTGTCTATATACACCTCTGTGTACCTGATGTGGGAGGTGATGTAAACTCATGTCAGTACAAAAAAAGAAAACAGAAATCTGCAGAGGATTTCGTCTCAAGGTGTGTACAGAAGTGTTAAAGCTGCTGTTTGGTGTTGTCATTGACAACCAGGAGAATAGCATGTGCTAGTGGGATGCGGAGTCTTGTAGTGTGGGTCTCTAAATGGCACAGCCAGAAAAGTGTTCCAGTCCTAAAGCTTCTTAACAGCATACTGTTAGGCAGAAAAACGTCAAGCAGTGAGCCCAGTAAGTGGCACTAGGCATTTTTAGACTAAACCACGGTGTGTGTAGGTTATGTAAATATATAAAAATAAGCACCTTACCCTATTGCTAGGAATTAAAGTGGAGATGCATATAAATCGCCTACATCTCCCGTAAGGGAACAGTTCAGAGGGAGCTCTGGCTAGAGATTTGTGTTGCTGTGGTGGTGGTGGGCTCGGTATCCACCTGGCTCGTGCAGCCGGCTGTGGCTTTTGATGCTTGCTAGGCAACTGCAATGCTCACGCTTGAAAAAGCTGAGGCTCACTGGAAGGTTTGTCTTGGAAGCTGGACTTGGGGTTGTCTGGACCACTTGGATTGCTTAATCACAAGCATACATGAAAGAGCATGCTTCTGTAATACTAATTAGAGGGAAGTACAGCCTAATCATCAAAACCCTTCCAGTTAGTTGGTCTGTTAACTGGATTCTGCTGTTCTTTAGGGTCAAAGGTTTTATGTGTGGGAAGACAGGGAAAAGGTGAATTAATCATCGCTAATCTGTAAAGTGTTGCTGGATACAGTCATCTCTGTGTGCCTCTGGGCATCCTCCCCATTGCCTGTGACTTAAGTTACAAATCATGTTTTACAGCAAAGTGCTGGCCTGTAAGTAGTGTGTAATTCAGTGCACTGGCTACTCCATTCTACCTGCTCTCCAAAGCTAAAAAGAGGCAATTCTTTATATCCCTCTGCTTATTCAAAAGCTGTTTACGGTTAGTATAAATAGGGATATACCTACATATGAATTTAAAGGTTAAGAGTGTATATTAGCGAACTGTGAAAATATGAAAAGTTTTTTTATTAATGTAAATAGCTTCTGTGTGTGAAAACATGAGAACTGAATATGTGAAACCATGTACACGTTCAGGTGTTTTTCCTCTGAAATGGTTAAAACAATGGGGTGGGAGGAGACCAGAAAGAGATGACAGTAAATGTGGTAGCATTCTACAGCTGTAGCTACACAAATACTTAGGCTGGCATGCTATGGACAAATGCTGTCTTGTGTTCCACTTTTTCCTGTCTCCTCTTTAGTACTAGAATCTAGTTCACTACGCAACTACGGGAATGCTTCTGCAAGCACAGAGGACTTCACTGCTAAGTTGAGGCCAGTGGTCATGGACAGGAGGAGAATGGGGCAATTTTAGTGGCAATGCTAGTATGAAGCCATAGTTTCTTGAGTTGCCTGTCATGGTCTTGAAATACACTTAAGTGCTAACTGAAATGCTTTATTTATACTTTAGCATCTCTTCTTGAGCAGTGTCTGTGGAAATACATGAGTTTTGGCAGCTACTGTATCTTGTCTGTGGTCTGGTGTTCACCCTTAATAGCCGGAAAGATGCTTTTGCTTGTATTTCCAGGCTGAAATCAGGAGGTGACTCATGCTGGGGTCTGATAAGTATGCCACAAAGCAGTTTGAGTCTGAAAGCATATTCATCTTGTGAATGGATCTTCCCATGGTGGAAGTCTCAGTCTTGCTGGCTGTACTCGACAACGTGGTGTGAACCATGTGCTTCAGGCAGCTTCATGTTCTCTTCCTGGGCTTGTGAAACAGTGGGCTGAAGTTCTTCTTAGTACCTTGGAACCATGAGAGCAACTATGGAAGGCATCAAGACTGATTACCAGCGAGTTGCAAATTGAAGACTTCTGCTTGAGGCTGTGTATACACAGGGGCCTCAGCATGCAGGTAGAAACTGCTTGTTTGTGAGAAATGCTAGTTGTCAAGAGGCTGTAAGCTACAGCTGTAAATCATACTGGGGTGTCCAGCAGTGGTATTGAGAAATGTTGGTACATCTTACCTCTCTTAGTTCAGCTGATGTGCAGATGGTGTGAATTCATGTTCATTGGCTATGTAGCTTTGACCAAGTGTTTTTCTTCTTAAATGCTTTTCTTATTATTTAACAACTTGAACTTTAAACATCTGTTCCTGCAGAAGGACATGTTGTGGTATTTAGTGATGGTCCTCACTGCTTCTGAGATGGCTGTGTCACCTGGTCTGAACTGCAAGGTTCTGTTGGCCAAAGGTGGTGGGTGGTTTTTTGAGGTTTCTTGTTTTGTTTTAGTGAGAGAGGGGCCGTCTCTGTCATTGGCTCTGACGGGTTACAGGCACCAAAACAAGAGAAGAACTGGATGTACCTCTAACTTTTCTTCTTCCATTCTGTTGTCTTCTCACTTTACATCCTTAAGCGATCTAAAAAATCCTGTGTAGAAGTTGGAGGATTTATCTGTTAGTTATGTGTCTCCATCTTGCTATATAGCTTTCTCCTTCAGAAGGAGTAGTTCCTGCAGCTTTCTCAGCAATGAAGCAAGCTTGAGGCCTCCAGCTGCTCTGGCAGCTCAGCTTAAGAGGCTGCTTTCCCAGCTAATTGCCTACTTCCTCTGCTGAGCTTCGTCATCTGTATTGCAGAAATAGCGATGGACTGTGCGGAGGCTTCTCAGCCAACACAGCTCACAACTCAGCCTACAGACTTCCAATCTGAACTGAATCAGATGGTTTAATACACCAGGTCATGACCTGCTCTGGCAGGATTCTTGTGCGTAGTTTATATTCAGTTGGCCCTTTTCTCTGTGGGAATTCAGGTCTTGCCTCTCCAGAAACCTGTAGTAAAGCCAGTGGGGTTAATCAGAAGTGAGGTCAGATTAATGCAAAGAGTGTGTTTTCTTAAATAGTTGTTAATTCTTTTATTAACTGGTTAATGTAAGTCATTGTGCAGATGACTGAGGCAGTGTCTATCCAAGCGTACAGTTAGGCTTCCCAGTAAAATGCTTCCTTCCCGCATCCTTACTGGGTGCAGTTCCTGCATCCTTACAGCATCTGTGACTTCTGATGCTTTTGTGGTTGGCCAATTTCCCTTCTGAAGCTAGGGAGGGGAGAAAGATTAATATAAGTAAATGTCTATATGTTGTGAAGAAAAATGTGAATATGCCTATCCTTTTTGGATAACCTTTAAACTGATCCTGAAATGGTTGAGAAAAGGCCCCTAGAAAACTGGTATCTGATGTTTCTGTGAGCTTAAGTCTGTTTCAGTGATGCTGTTCTAGAGTTAGAAAATAAATGTTTTTTTATCTTGAATATTAATAACTTTGATCCTTGGCTACACTACATTTTGAGTTACATTTGTTATCTAGCATTTCAGATGAGAATGGGGTTTCTAAATTCGCTTGCAAATAGGAAGCTGTTGATTATAAATGTTGTACAGTATGATAAATAAATAGAAGGCTAGTCACCTATCACTCTGCAGATCTCCAACCACAAGTGAAGTAAATGGTTAGAACAGTATTTCTGATCTCTCCAAGTGTTTTGTCAGATGGTAGTATTCCCTAGATACCAATGCCTTAAGTTTCAGGTCTTTGGTATCAAGGAGTTTGTGTAAGTACAAGTTCTTATAGAAGTTCTTATTATGAACAGAGAATACTGGAGTTGTTCCAACTTATTTTCGTGGTGGAAAGAATGTATCAAATACAACAGTGTAACTTACAGAACTGCCAACACTGTTACTGTAACAACCTTACCTCTCAAAGGAGGAAGGATAAATAAAAATTTAGTAATACTGAATTCCCTGCATTATTTTAAATGGGGTTTCTTAATTAAAGGCCACTTGGCAGACTGAGAGCTTGTCTCTTACTTGTTACCAGTTGAGCATCTCTACCCAAAGCATGTATAGGCTTTGGTTAGATATCACATGGCTGATACATCCTGCTGTCTCTTAGCTTCCCAGGAATATAAAAATGTCATTGCTACATAGAAAACATTTTCAGTGGTGTTGTACACCCAGACTGAACCACAGGGCGTGAGGTGTTGGGAACTGTGCTCATAGGGTGTTCTTTAATAGGAAATACAAGTACTACTTTTATGGAGTAAACCTAAAAGGTGTAGAATCTGAAGGGAAATAATCGTTTATCTTCTACTCTGCAGCAACTCATATGCCTTGTTGAAGCTCTACTGAAATTTTCACTGTCAGTTTGAGGACTTGATTCTATGTCTTTAACTTCCATTTTTTACCAAGATTTTTTTCTTTGCTTGACAATGCCCTAGGTCTGAGTGTTAGAGATCTTGGTATCTTAACCCTTCTGAGGAAGGATGCATACTGAGAAGCTCTGGATGTTCCATCTGCTCCAAGCACAGCTCTCTGCGCAGTCTCGAGGAGGCTGTGGGGCCATCTCCACAAGGCTGTTTCTGCTTTCTCAGCCTGGTACACACAGGAGATGGGGCACTTGTTACTGGCCAACAGATCAAAATTTACCAAGGAGAGAAGGAGCAAGTTTCAGTTTGCTCGGCAGGGCTGTAGAGGTGCGAGAGTCCTGGTATCAGTTGAGTCCTGCAACAAGTGAAAATTAATAAGGGTACAGGATTTCCCTTTAATATTCTTTAAGGAAGAAAGAAGTTCAAATACTGTAGCAGAAGTGTGGGTTAAGGTAAAGGTAGCGATGAAGGACCTGAGTTGGTAAGACACTAGCTGTTGTTAGTCCAGCACCTTGTGGAGTTACTTCATAAACCTGTACTTATGCAGCCCATTACCAAAGGGTTAATACCCTGTACCTGAATAAAGGGAGCTCGCAATCCTGGAGTCTTGCCTTTGGCTCTTAATGAGCCTGTACTTGTGTGGTGAGTATTGTTAGTGTACAGTACATGTGGGAACTGTGGTTCCATGAGGCTTTTCTTCCACAAAAACTTAAAATGGGAGCCTGGGTTATGAACCTGCTGTTAAGTTTTAGGCGAATGCTTTAATCCATTGAACCATCATACCCTCTACTGGGGTGAATGCGGAGTGTGAGGGTATAGCCTCACTGCCATGTTGTGAAACACCACTGTGCTGCATCTTTTTGGGAAACTGGTTCTGCTGCATTAGTCATGATGGGCTGACTGTCCCATGCTGTTTCTTCATTATGTTAAAATAACCACATTGCATAAAGAACTTCAGATCAACAACACCACTTCTTTAATAAAGGGACACCAGTAAATTAAAAACATAATTCTCTTTAATCTTCCTAATACTCTTAAGACTTGATAATACATCTTAGAAGGCTGTGGAAACTCTGCTTTGGATACAGGAGTAACACATGGAAACTTTAATGGTAGTTGTTGAGCCTATCGTAATCAGACAACACAGATAAAATTTGAAAATGGTGGTAGAACTGTGAAGTCCCAGAATCATCTCCATAAGCCACCTGCCTTGTGGTATCAGCAAACTATCTGCTTCATGAAGCAGAGCTCAAGTTGGCTTATTTAATGATGTGTAAATGAGGGATAGAAGCAAAAGCAAATGATACATAAACGCCTATCTGTGTTCTTGAAACTCTGAATAGTGCTTGTGTAGTTATAGTACGGTTACAGCTAAGTGATGAAATCAAAAGCTGTCTGTAGTCAACTTTACGAAAACCAATTTCACATCATGCAGTGAACTACCATGAACCACTGACAGACGCTGTAGAAGACAGATACTGAAGAGAAAATCCGTCTGGTTTGTGAACAGGAGACACTAGTCATGAGGCTACAGAAAATTTTAAATCGAGCTTGTCTGTTCTTCGTACTAAAAATCCCAAGAAGTGGTGGTCAGGACTCTTCATAAAGAACCACCGAACTAACTTTCTGCTCATGTGGGAGCTGTGCTTGGACAGAGAGGTGGTTCCTATCTGGGGCCAGCCAGTTTTACAAGCCGGTGCTCTTCTGGGAAATTCCCCCTTGGCAGGGGAGGCTGCTTGGACACAGCTGAAAGAGGCGTTCCAGATGGAGATGGTCCATCTTGAAACAAACAAATGCATTAACAAACTGAGAGAATTAGAAATAGCAGAGAAAGGATTAAGGTTGAGAGAGGAAAGCCTCAGAATCAGTGCCATGCTTTTTGTGCTTGTGTGCAATGTGGGCTGTAGTGCCTGAAGTAAGACCAATATCATAACATACAAAATGTTTTTTAGAAAAACTTCCAGCTTATCTCTGTGTACAAGTTATGTTTATCTCATGTTGACAGTAACTTACTCCTCTTCAGAGCAATGGAAGTACTGAGCTGTTTAAAATCTAGCAATCATCCTTTCTTAGTAACTCTGTGCATATACTAAACCTTCCAGGTATTGAGTAATAAAAATCTGTTGTGTTGAATATTTTTCATGTGACCTGAGACATTGATACAATGTGGCTTTTATTTTTGTGTCTGTGGGTTTTTTCCTTACTACTTTAAAGCAGGAAGCACTGGTAAGAGTTGTTGGGTGCAAGGGAAGAGCCAAAGCTCAGGATATACCAGAAAACCTGGAGGAAAAAGAAACATGTTACAGTTCTGTCGTGTGGAAGTAGCCACTTAGGAAGTCACCTGTCTTCAGGCCATGTGTCCTGCTGCTCCAAACCTGAAAGCTTGTTTAGATGTAGCAGAGGCTGAGCAGTATGGTAGGAGAAGATGCTGTTGCTGAAGGCTTTGACATGTAAGTGGCTTAGGCAGAAGGGGAATTGCGAACAATTGTGAGGGGGAGAGCAGAAGCCTACCAACAGGCTGGGGTGTTTTAGTATGCTGCCAAGTGTGCATCATCTGAAAAACAAGACACAGCATGTGACCTTCCTCTTGCAACCAGAGTGGTCTCATTGCTTTGGAGAAACAATTGCTGTGTGCTCAGCCAGCTCCTTAAATGACTGTTAACAAGTTTGGTTGAATATTTATTCAGTCCTGCTGGAGAGAGTTAGTTAAATGCCTGAAGTGAAACTGCTTTCTTTGAGCTCACGTGTCAGTTGAAATAAGACTTTTAAATTAGTAGCACAGATGGCACTGACAAGGAAACATCAACATCTCAAACTTGGAGAGTCCCTGAATGTTAGTCCCAGGCCGACTTGCTCTGGGCACGCTGGCTGCCCCGTGCCTGCCACGTGGTCTTGGGGCTCTCGGCTGTTCGGGTTCGGTACAGTGAGACCAGCAATGCTGCAAGACTCTGCTTTTTCATTTTACTGTATTCAGCTGCGCTTGCTGCTGGTTTGGTTACAGCTATTCACAGAAGTGAAGTCTGGTGTCTAAGCTTCCTTATGCTTGACATGTCTCTTAAGGAAACTGCAGAATCCATCTTGCAGCTGCAGGAATGAGCCTTTTGGGTTATACCTTATTGCTGTTGAAGTCAGGCTTCAAAATAAACACTTGGAGGTGTCTCGTAGGGTGCTAACATACGTACAGTACTTAGTGCAGTCGATACAGATACCTAAAAATTGGTGTACAGTTTGCTATTTCACGTCTCAATTCACTTCAAAGTGTTTTTCCAGGTGCTCTGGGGTAGGTCTTTTCTCCAACTTACATTTTAAATCTGGGTGTTTTTCCAGCTCGTGTTTTTGCCTCTGGTCTTGAACCAAGCTAACTTTTCCTCTTCCTCTTGGGAAGAGTTTAGTAGCTCAGTCTGGTGTTCCAAAAACTAAGTCCTTCCTAAGCTAGTTCTTTCCTGTAAGAGAATCTCGATGCTCAGCAGCTTTTTGTGCCTGGGGCTGAAGACAGAACTTCTCCCTGCCCCACCAAATGCCTTTCTAGACCCAGATCAAACAATGTGTGCTAACAGAACTTTGCTTTTGTACCAAGCATTATGTAGAAGTAGGCTGAAAGTATCATGTCCTCTTCGTTGACATAAATACTTCCATAATTTCAGCCAAAAACTTAAACTGTGTGTTATGTGGGTGATGTGAGTAGCTGAGCCTAGTGAGTGGAGTGTGCTGCCTAGTATGTATGAGGGTTAGTGTTTGCAACACCAGCTAGAGGCTGAGGTCATCTGGAGATTGGTAGCCTGAAGACATTCTGTCATCTGTGGTGAAACAACACAAAATTACCAGTGCAGATACAACACATTGCGGTGTTCCTCTCCTGCCTTCCCCAGAACTCTGTGCCTAAAAATATGCAGCAGCTTAAACTAGGCTCTGCAGTTAGATACGGGTAGTGACTACTAATTTAGCATGGTGTACAGGGCTTGGTGTGCTGCTATTCAGTGGGCCAGGTGGAGTAATGGAGTTCTAAGTACACTTGCTGTGGACAAGGCATCCCTCTGTAGAGCTCAGTGCACGATGCTGTTATCTATCTTGTTCAGAAACTTTAGCATTAGTGATAAGAACTAGATTTGTATAACAAATTAAATTTGTCTTTTGTTTTTTTACTATTCTCTAGATGTATTTCTTTGAGTCAGTGTCAGTATTTCTGTAGTCTGTTTAAAGGTTAAGTTGTGGGATGTTGTCCTTCCTGTAAGCTCTCAATCTAAGAAGTGGGCAGCCTACCTTGAAGAGGGATTTTTTTTTTTAGTCCGGCATCTTTCAAAAGCCCACTTTCATGTACATGAATTTGCCTATACACCTTCCTCCTCAGTTAACTTTGTAAAAATATAAAGGTCATAGGCAAAGAAATGCCAAGCTTGTATTTTTGTTTGGCTTTCTGAAGCATTAGATTCAAATTTAACTATCGTGAAGTTTTTAGCTTCAGCATTATGAAAGCTTGTTGAAAGCTTGTTGGTATGCTGTATAGCAGGTCAACTGTTTTCCAACCTACACATCCTACGTCCTTTTGGATTTTTTCTCCTTGCACTGTTTCTTTCTTTCAGGATATGCAAATACACTTGTTACTAAACTGCATAGAAATTGAATATGCTGAAATCCATGCCAGAAGCATTAATAACATGAATGCCACTTCTGCTCAAAGATGGAATCGGCTCCTCAGTTAGCTGGTTCAACTACACAGTGGGCATGGTAGGGCCAAGAAGTGACTGCTCTGTAACTAATGCTCAAAAGTGGTTTTATTCTTTTTCCTGTGCTCAAAGCACTGCACAGCTTGGTTTCATTTATTGAGTAGTTATCTGCTAGAGGTTGTGCTCCAAAATGGACACCAACCTGCCCTAATCGTGTAGCAGGAAGGAGAGGTTAGGCAAGCATAGACACTTCTGGGGAATCCAGGTACAGGAGGTGATAGTTTTTCCCTAAAAAAGCAAAAATAAAATTCTGTAGCACTGGGCTTGAGCAGAGTTGGGTTGTTTTGACAAGGCTTCCCACATGTGTCAGGGAAAATGCAAGGCTGTTGGTAGTTGTCACTCTGACTGGCAGCGGCTATTACCAGTAAAGTAGAAAACTTGGGACTTGCAATGTATTGTGGTAAAGGCAAAGAGAGAAATATCTGCCTTCAATTAGGCTTCTGCAGATGTAGTACATAAATGACAATGAAACATTGTTTTATTGGCTTCATAGAAGTGTCGCTCCTGTCTTTGCCCTCATAATATACTTCTGGCAATGTAATGTGTCAAGGGTAGATATGCTCAAAATGGCCCAATCTCTTCTGGTTTGACTGGATCAGGTGGAGCTACTGCCAG
>Ga0181612_126962_pt1 | contig 10843 bp, 6 predicted proteins | sample HoacroProtozoa21_FD_119630 | JGI IMG/M metagenome (GOLD analysis project Ga0181612, IMG submission 119630) | Hoatzin crop microbial communities from Cojedes, Venezuel. Combined Assembly of Gp0051906, Gp0051904, Gp0051908 | reverse complement strand
TAAAGCTAGAACACATCAGCTAGCGGTATAACTTACAGACCTCCTCAATATTCCAAGCTTGGAAAACTTAGTTTCTCTTTATCAAACAGTACTCCTAGTTAAAACTTGTGGGTTTTTAACAGCTCTGTCTCAGATTGCTTAGCTTGTGATATATCTTCCTTATAAATAGAGTCTAGAATAACTGTATATGGCTATATCTCATTGCTTAAATAGCCTGAGAACCTCCGCTATCACAACAAACATATATTTTTAAATTACAGTCAACTGGAAGGAGCTCTTTCCAAATGGACAAGTTACCAGGATGATGTTCGTCAGTTTTGCAGCTGGATGGATAAAGTAGAAGCAAGTATGAATGCTTCTGAAAGGCAATATGCTGAACTGAGGGAAAAAACAGCTGCCCTCAGCAAAGCAAAGGTGTGTGTGTTTGCTTTACAACAAACCAGCAACAAGCCTGTATCACCTTATAAACAACAAAAAAGGCCTAATAACTGCTGAGATTAATCTGTGGTCATGTTTTAATGCTGCCCATTCATAAATGTGTTCTTCTCTTTCTGTTTCACAGCTACTCAGTGAAGAGGTGTTGAGTCACAGCAGCCTGTTGGACACGATTGAAGTGAAAAGAAGTGGTATGGCTGAGCATTATGTTACTCAGCTTGAACTCCAGGACCTTCAGGAGCGATATAAGTTCCTCAAGGACAGGACAAGGGTACAGTTTTTCTTGATAGCACTCCATCTCATTTTGTTGGCAACAAGGAAGAAGAGAAAGTCTTTTCATTGATCATTTATTTTACAGTTAAATGAGGAGTAAAAGTTTGGGGACAGCTGTAACAATTTAACAGAAAGTTATTAGAGTGGTTTATCAATCTGTCTTCCTGTACCACTGAGCTTCAGATCTTTTTAGAAAGATTCTAAAAATCCAAAACTGAAAAAATCATCAGGTGAATAGTCTGAGGAATTCCAGGTCAAAAGTCTTATTGACTTCAGCGCAGATATGAGTTTACCCATTGTGACTGAAAAGCTGGAAGCATCTCTGAATCTGTGGTTTGCATAAATGTATGTTTAGTAGTAAATGCAACCAATTAATCAAGTAATTCACAAGTGGTTGACAACTATAGAAGCTTACCATTGAACACAAGCCCTATTAGCAAGTAAACTGACTCTGATGTCGTAAAACCCAGCATGAGAAGTACTACATTTAATGATATGTGTTGATATCATAGAACTGGAAAAGATTAGGGCATATACAGATGAAGACCAAGATGGGTTTTAATGTCAGATGTAGGATAAAGAAGTAATAATAAAAGACCTGGTGATACTTTTAAAACTAGATGATTATCTCCACTTAACCCAAATGCTTCTGTGGTAATTAAGTAATGCCTAATGTATGCTTAGATAGGCAACTCTTCTTCATGACAGCAGTACAGTAATATGGAATTTTGTTGTCTCAATGATGTCTTCATCCTTCGGAAAGGGCCAAAATTAAGTTTTTCAAATGAGTAAGTGATTCGCTGCTTTGTGGTACTCTCTTCCACAACTGTAAAGAATGCAGTGCACTGTCTTTCTTTGGACCTTCTGTGAATGGGCTCACTCAGGTTTGCAAGACAGAGGAGTAAGTCCTGGGAAGAGCTAGTGAATACCTAGTATTCCTTTTAGCGTGAGGATCTTCTAACTTTTACCTTTTTCTCTTGCACAGAGCTATACAGACTGCTTCTATTTGCTCATCTTGAGCAACAGCATGGGAACAATGAGAAATGTATGTTAGTTCAGAGGCAAGAGCTCTGCACCTCTTTACTCATGTAGCAAGAAGCATCCCTTCTTTCTCTTCCCAGCTAATACCCCAGATCACTTTGATCTTCCGCACTCCCAACTGTGGTGATGATGTTAAGTGTCAGGAGTACAATGAACGTTTAGAAAGAAATTCAAAATTCAAAGCAAATAGCTGGAAAGTAAAGAATAGTCAAATCCTTTAATAATCCTTTGGCCAGGGGGGAAACCTGACAAGCTTCCCCAATGGTTTGTGACCCATGCTTGAGCAGACCAAGACCTGTAATTCCCTGCAACCACTGTCAAGAGGCAAGAGAATTAGTTCCTCTTTCCTTCTTCCCACTACTGGGCATGGACAGGCCTTTTAAAAGATTTATAACAGTCCTATTCTCTTCCTTACTCCCACTACCCAGACCTGTAGAAATAGTTAAAGCAGACAGTAGGTTCATGGCTGCTGTTTATGATAGTGTTTTTCTTCTTGTGTAGCCTGCTGCCCTGGGATGCAGCCTCTCTTGCCTCCATCTAAACTCGATTCCCTGTTCCCATGATTTCTTAGAGAATGTGAATTACTTGCAATGTACTTTTCTTGTGCTTAAAAGACTGGTCTAGTGCTAACATATGATGCCTTTCCTGCTGTACCCCACATATAGTAATATTTTAGTGCTGGGTTGTAAAATTGTTGTAACTTGCTCACTCACGTACACAGAAGACTTGCAGTGTGTTTCTCACTGTGCTGTGTATGGGCTGCCCACAAAGGACTTGGTTGGTCTTCAAACCTAGATACCCTTAATAGAAGATTACTATTCCATTGCCAAAAAAATTAATGCAAAGAAAAAAACACAATTTCTAAGCTCATACTCTTATTAATCACTTCAGTAAGGTGAATTTAATTTGGTATGGAAATTAAGAAGGTTGTTTGTTGTTAGACACTAAGATGTTATTTCAAAATGATCCCAGGTCAAAACTTCATATACCAGATCTCACAAACTTACATGAAGAATCTTTTAGGATAAGTATCTTTATCCCCACATTTACCCACTCTTTCATTGTAATTAATCAAACCATCCTCAGAATCCAAGTACCCTTGAATTCTAGGAAAGCTCAGCATCAGATAGGAGTTTTTCACCTTGATGGAAGTCCAGGCTTTGTTTTCTTGGTTTGATGATACACTAATGCATGTAACTGTATGTAAATATTTTAACAAGCAGGAGGCAGTAACAAAAGCTGAAGGACTGCTTAAATTACATGAAGAGTATCAAAGAAATCTCAAGACCTTTGAAGTATGGCTGGAGAAGGAACAGGAAAAACTTGACTGTTTATCACATCTTGATGGTGATGCCCAGAAACAGGAGGCAACACTCCGAGACTTACAGGGACATATTGTGGTACCCCCTAAATTAAAAAAAAAAAAAAAAAATCATACTTGTAAAATAACAGAATACTATTAATTACCAGACAAAATTACATCTCTTTTTTTGTCTCAAGAACAGCTTGGAATCTTGTTATATTTAAGTCCTTTGCTGCTCAGAAGTGGTTCCAGTAAAGTCAGTGGGAACATTGTCACTCATTTCCAGAAAGAAATGTCAGGCCCTGAATGAAATCTCCAGGCATACTAATGCTTTTCTGCAAGCACTGAGTTTGTTTTAGATGCTGGCTTACCTCTTCTTTTTCCTATTTTTCATACAATATCAAAGTACTCTTTTCATTGGGTTTTCATCTTTCATTGCTTACAGTGCAGATGCATTTACTTTCAGGCAGTTCCAGTCATGTAGGCTAGCTCCCATGGTAAAGTGGGAAGACTATTACTGAATAGTTAAGTGACAGTGAAGGATGAAGCTATAGTACTGCAGTAATTTTACACTTATGATCTTAAGCTGGCTTAAAATACTTTCATACCTGTTGTTGAATTAGCAAAAGGTTTGTACATGGGTTATGAAATATTTATTACTTTATTCAGGATACTGGAAAGGTCTTTGTATGATCAGGGACTCTACTTATATGTCTTGTTATTGTAGTTTACAAAAGCTGAATCCATTTTGAAGATCTTAGTTTATATTTGAGATATATATTCAGACAACACACAACTGTATTTTGTTAAGGTAATCTGGTTATGTTTTCTAATCAGATCAAATTCCTTCATATTTTCTAATCAAGTTCTATTAAGCATGAAAATGCCATGCATGTCCAGAAGAGGTTATCAAGAATTATTTTGGAAATATGTGTCAAAGATGTGTAAAAAGAAATAGGTTTACTTGTGGTTTGTTTGTTTGTTTGTTTTTAAAGATTGAAGCCTTGTTCCTTGTTTTTAAACAAATTCAATTTTAGAGTCAGTCTTGCAGTCTGCTTGCCACAAATGGAAAGTTTTGTATTTAAGGCCGTGATGAATAGATTGCACCCATCCCATGCCAGTTCAGGCAGCTGATGTTTCAGAACTGATGATAAACATAGCAGGAGGGAAAAGAGTTTAATGCATGCTTTGTCAATAACTTTCTCCACATGTTGATAATAGTGATATTCGGTTTTCTTTGTAAGTGAGCATGCTGTCATAGGTATTCTTCGAGATGGTGTTCAACCATAGATAACAAAAGGGAATATTTAGGTAACATGAGGTAACTGCTTTGGTGTTAACTAGAACCAGGGCTTTGTTTGCCACATGTGAATGAAAGTTGTTAACATAGAGTATGCATCCATAACTCTGCATTTACAGGAGCTGCAGGTCCGCTGTGCAGAAGGACAAGCATTATTGAACACCACTGTCCATTCCAGAGAGGAAGTGATTCCCTGGGGCATTCCCCAGATAGAAGACCGAGCTCTGGAATCCTTACGGCAGGATTGGCAAGTTTATCAGCACAGGCTTTCTGAAGCAAGAAGCCGGTTAAATGCCACTATGAGCAGACTGAGGTTAATGGAGAAAAAATTTCAGCAGGTTAATGACTGGCTAACAGATCTGGAGAAAAAAGTTGCTATCAGGACTGAGAGGCAGTCTGGTAGAGCGACAAAGGAGATGCAGCTTCAACAGATGAAGGTAAAGAATATAGTTAAGGCATTCCTTAAGCAAAATAGCATGTGAGGTTTGCACGTGAATTCCCGGTTGCACTGTAAAAATGACAGGAAGCATTGCAATTTATTCTGAGGTGGTAGCTAGAATGATGGATGGAAGAGAGCTTTGTGCCTTCTGGGTCCAGATTCCTCCCATTTTACTGGTAAAGTCATGGCTATATCGATGTTGAAGTCTCATAGGGAGATCTGGAATTCATATGCTCTGTGGTATATGAAGGCATAACTGAGGACAAAGATTGGTTCTGGAGTGGGAAAGTGTTAATGTTGTAACAAGAGTAAAATGTGACCAACTGTGTTGTGAAGTCTCTGCTGTGTTGTAATAATTCTCCTTTAATCACTGCAAGAAGACATGGTTCTGAATAAACACAGGAAGCAGATTTGAAGAGATTCAAGGTTATGCTTTACAGACACCTTTAAAACTTTGGGCAAATTCTATAGGAAGTCCAGTTTGCATTTCTATTATTATTGGGGGGGGGGGGAACTTAAAAAAGTGTTGGATCTATTGTAAGTAAATGCAGTCCATATAGTATGATGAAACTTTCAGCATATTTGTTATGTTAACCTTCATCAGATTCAGTTTTATTCTCCAGTTGCAAATCCGTTTTTACAATGTTGTATTGTTTTCCATTTCAATGATCTCCCGACTTAGTTACAAATAAATTCCTGTTGTGTTTAAGATGTTTGAATCTGTCATAAAAGCTGGATAATGTCTTTGTCATAGAAGTGGCATGAAGAAATTATGATTTACAAAGATGATGTGGAGGAAGTTGCGGTATTGGCTCAGCAAATATTAGAGGAAAGTTTCACTGCAGGTACAATGGGAAGCCAAGCTACGCAGCTTACCTCTCGCTACCAAACTCTTCTTCTTCATGTCTTGGTAAGTAATGAAAATTAATTATTAGTAGCATTGTAAATTGTCAGTTAAGAGGGAATTGCAAGCAGACTTTCTTAATTAGATTTTATCAGAGTTTATTTGTTGCTGTAGACTCAATAATAGAATATTCACATCTATATTCATATATTCACATATATATACATTTTTACACACACACATATATAGATTTCATTACACTAAAAGTATTAGAGAACCATAATTGGGATAATGCCCTTTCAAAAATATTCTGTATTAATCAGACGTTGTTCCTGTCTTTTTTGGCAGTTTCAGGACAGAAATTCAAAATTCAGTATGTTTGAATGCTGAATGACTTCTACAGAAATTTTTTCAGGTTATCACTGAAATACCTAGGTACAGGGAAAATATGAATAGATAAGGTACAGTCTTTAGGTCACTTTAAGTAACAAGTGTGTCATAGTACCATAATCACAACTCGCAATTCAAATTTCAAAATATAAGTACATTTTCATTTTTTAATATTAACTCAGTTTTAACATTAGTGATTGCTATATATACATCCTGACAAGACCCCAGTGAGAATTATCCACTAGATATGAAAGAACTCAAAACTGGTGTGTTTAAACTTAGTATATCAGGTTTTATTAATCAACAGCAATTTATTGGCATCTTTCGCCAGCAGCAATGATAAATATCTGGGTGGTTCTTGTTTCCTCCCCCTACCCCCGTATTTGTTTGAAGGAGCAAGTAAAGTTTCTGGAAGAAGAGATACGCTGTATGGAGGAGTCAGAACTGGCTTTTAGTGCTTACACGAATTGGTACGGAGCTACGAACAAGAACTTCAGAAATGTGATCACCAAGTTTGACATGATTGATAAAACAGCAATGGAGAAAAAAGTGCAGAAACTAGAGGTACAGCTTTCTTGAATGCATTTTTGTTTTTCTGTTCACCGAAAAGAGACTATATTTTAACATGCATCTTAACAGCTGCTCAAAATTCTGACTTCACCCTGCTCAGAGAAGTGGGTGGATAAAGTCCACCAAGTATAAAACTTTCTGTTCTCATGTCATATACACATGAGATCACAGTTTGGTTGGTGAAGTTTTGAATAGTCCTAAATAATATAATACTATCCTCCCATGAGACATGTTCGTATGTGTTTAGTTTTAGGTTAAAGCTTAAAATAAATTCCCTTTGCAAGAAATCCTGTCATGTATATTTTATACCAGTATGTACTGTGGCAAGAAGTGCTTTGTATTTCTCCTCATTGAAATAACTTAGTAGTACAACTCACATTTCATCTCTGAGTTGTAGATGAGTTTTTCATATGTCCTGCAGCTTAAACATAATATATTAAGGGAAAATTTTAATCTATTCCAGAATTTGGACTATGAATCCTCTCCTGATAGCCCTCAGTTTCTGTGTTTGTCTTCATCAGCCCAGTGCAGAACAGAAGTATTTCCTTTTTCTGGTTCCTTCCAGTTTACTATACATTAAATCCAGGCAATTTTTTTAATGAAAAATCCATTTCCCTAGCAATTCCTTCTGTGTCCTTAGCAAAATAAAAATAAAAAAAAATTAGCCTCTCACTGCTAATAGAACTACAGTGACTATTGAAGGAAAAAAAAAAAGGCAAGAGCTTGCATACACTTTCTGTTAACGAACACTTCCTTCACAGCTGCTATTGAGTGATATGGACATAGGCCACAGTTTACTGAAATCTGCCCGTGAGAAGGGGGAGCGAGCTATAAAGTACATGGAAGAAAATGAAGTTGATCAGTTAAGAAAAGAAATTGGAGATCATGTGGAACAGCTGGAAGAGCTGGCTGGCTCCATCAGGAAAGAGCACATGACTTCGGAGAAGTGCCTTCAGCTGGCAAAGGAGTTCTCAGACAAGTACAAGACACAGACTCAGTGGGTCACGGAGTACCAAGCCATGTTACATGCTCCAGCGGAGCCAAAGAGCGAACTCTATGAGAAGAAGGCCCAGTTGTCCAAATATAAGGTAAAAAGAGATTATATCATTGTACTATCGAATAAATTTTCACCTAGTGACTCACAGCAAATCCTCTGATCCAGGTGTCTGCTCAAGTTTCTTCAATAGATGTGTCAGATGTCTCTGATCTGTATGTCCAAATCAGCATGAAAGTGAAAAGATGTATGATACCTGCATCTATGAACCAGAGTGAGCACCTGGATTTGAAACGTGAATGTCCTAATAAGGCTTCAACATCTGAAAATTTCCCATTGTGGAGCAAAATTCTTTTATGAGTACACATACGAGCAATTCCATTGATATCAACAGATTAACTCTTGTTTAAACAAGAACAGAAATCTGTTGGGTCTTTGTTCACTGCAGACATTGCCTCTGTCTACATTGGCTTAATCAGCTTGCTGGTTAAGCTGAATGTCCCAGCTTAACTGACATCTAAGACAGTAAGCTGCTATGGCCCATTCTGTTTTTAGTTAGGATTTTGATGAAGTGGTTTGGTTTTTTTTTCCAGTCATAAAAATGAGTAGAAAAAGTTGAGAACAAACCCCATTTCTTCTCTCAATGATGTTTTTGTGAAATACTCCAGAATTACAGGTGTTTCATAAGATGTATACTGGGTCTGGCTGGGATGGAGCTAACTCTCCTCAAAGCAGCCCGTATAGTGCTGTGCTTTATATATGTGGCCAAAACAGTGTTGCTAACAAACCAATGTTTTGGCTATTGCCAAGCAGTACCTGCATGACATCAAGGCTTTCTCTCAGAGGCAGCCTGCTACCCCTCGCTGGCTTCAGTACTCAGAGCCATACGTCATAGCGGAGTGCTTGCTTTCCGCACGTTTAGGGAGCTGGTATCTCTCTGTCATTTGATAGATGTTTGCATGTGCCATGCTGTCTGAGCCAGTGGCACAACGACAAAACAGACCAGATTGCATGCTCTTGAAATTACAGTCTTTTGCGCTCGTCTACATATGGTCTTCTTAAGGGATGGCTTTGGTGATACTTTCCTGCCTATTTACAGAATTTGTCTGTTTTATGCCTAGCACTTTCCTGTTCACACATATTAACTCTCTCTGCTTTACCAGCTCCAGTTCATCCCATTCAATATTTATCTTTTAATTCTTGCTTGCATTGTAGTCCATACAGCAGACCGTTCTGTCCCATGAGCCTTCAATAAAATCAGTGATTGAAAAGGGAGAAGCACTTTTTGATCTGATCAATGATGTGACCCTAAAGAACAACATTCAAGACCTTCAGAGCAGTTATCAGGAACTCTGCAGCACAACAAAGGTAAAAAGTCAGGAAGAAAACTCTAGGTTCTTCCAGTTTGCTGTATTTTTCCCTCTCTGTAAGAAGTTCACTATTTGTTTCATGCTGTCACGTCACACACTGTACACAGAACCAGTCATATTTAATTACTTTTTGGGGGTTGGGGGGGGGAATTATTAAATATGGAAAGAACTACCTAAATAAATCTAACGAGTAGCTGAAATGAATTTTCAGTGTGGCAAGTGAAGTCTTTGTAGCGCTAAGGGGAAATATGTCAGTGACTAGTTTGTACTGCTGTTACTGTTTTTAATTGCTTTGAATAGATTTCTAAATAAATTATTCCTGAAAGGGACAGATGCCCTTAAATTACACCATTTTGTCTCTTGTTTCTGCTAGATCTTACACAAACCCTGTTTAATCTAGTTTAGTTGTTGAATGGAAGTCGCTGGAGAAAATGAGCTGCAAGGTGGATTTAATTTAATTCAGCAAGGGCATTATTAATTAACAGTGATTCATTAGTCCACATGTATGTAGTACTTTGAAAGACCTAATACATCTAAATACGTCCTAAAGTATGATTATTCCTAAAGCTTTTAACAGATTATACTCCTAAGAAGGATAAGCTCTGCAAACCATGTTAGTACTTGTTTTTGACCTGAGTACCTTTAGTTGCCAATCTATCCACCAATAGCAGATGATTTTTTTTTTCACAGTTGATTTTTAATTCACAGACATTCCTCTGTTCTGTACCACAAAACTGGTAATCGTTGCATTAGATGTAATGTTGATGACTTAAATGTAGAGAAACTTACGAAAAATCTTTCTTAAAATGAATAAATTAACTCAATGTGTACATTCTTAACTTGCCTACCACAATCACAGGCAATACGTGCATGCAAAGGCTGTAACCAGCTAAGACCCTACCATAACATTTGGTAGGTCACGTGCAGTCTCTGAAAGAGCGTGTAAGAACTCTTTCTGAGTGAACTTAATGTCCAGTTGACAATGTTCCTTTCCTTAAAGTAAGGAGATCCTCAGTGTTTTCCTCAGTCTTCAAAATCTGGTGTTTCATCTGGAATGAAAACACTGCTCAGTACCATAGAGTTTATTCACACAAGGAATCCCTCTGATGTCTTCCTTAACAGTCTGATCGTGAGAGTCCCTCACAAGAATAGAAATTTAGTAGATAACTCTCTTACTGTGTTTTCAGGCTCTTGGTGGGTTTTGGTTTGGGTTTTTGTTTTTTTTTTTGTAATTCCTCTAATTACATGATTGTTTTATTTTGGTTATTGTGGACCTGCAGGCATACTTTGAAACCCTAGAGGTGAGAGTAAAAGAGCATGAGGATTACAATAGTGATTTGCAAGAAGGGGAGAAATGGTTGTTACATATGTCCAGCAGGCTGGTCAGCCCTGACCTCATGGAGAGTAACAATCTTGAAACAATCACTCAGCAACTAGCTAACCACAAGGTGGGTTTGCTGTTGGGTAAACTTCCTTTGTCCAGTGAAAGAGAATTTTTCTTCTTTGCTTCTCTGTCTCCACTCCAGAGCTCTAGTTATTTGTCATTCACCTGTTCTATTCCTCTTACTGCTAACTGTGTAGATAAGCATCAGTGTCATTAATGCAATTAACAAATCTACCTTCTTGTCAGCACTGTTTCTTTGATGGGACTGCATCTGCACAAGAGCTTTGTTGTACTTTGGTCTGAATTCTATGTCAGATTTTTGCTGAGATGTCCCAGGAAACAGACCACAAAAAGAAGATTAGGCTCATTTACTCCTAAGGAATTTTTTACTCTGGTACCTTTAAGGATAAACAAGTATTTCAAATTTGTGAATCTTTCTTTTTTTTTTTTTTTTTTTCTCTATTAGGTTGTAACATCTCCTCAATTGCTTTTATTCAAGG
>Ga0181612_117413_pt1 | contig 10843 bp, 8 predicted proteins | sample HoacroProtozoa21_FD_119630 | JGI IMG/M metagenome (GOLD analysis project Ga0181612, IMG submission 119630) | Hoatzin crop microbial communities from Cojedes, Venezuel. Combined Assembly of Gp0051906, Gp0051904, Gp0051908 | reverse complement strand
TGACTCAGGTAAATCAGTTATTTTACCAAAATCTGCATTCAAGCTTATGCCCCTTTCCTCTTTCTATTATTAAGAGCTATGTCTAAAGGCACACACTGAAGAAAAGTTTAAAGAAAAACAATTTCAACATACATAAGATTTTATAACTCTGTACTGTGTGTTAGGCTTTAACTACAGAATGTGCCAAGTTCCACCCTGCTTTTCTACCCGTCCTTGCCCATACTGTGGTATCAGTTTTACTGTGTAAGCACCTCTGGGCAGAGGCTGTATCCTGTTATTTGTACTATTACTTAACATGCCTTTGGATGAAGTAAAATAAAAATAATACCATTTATGACAAAGTACAAGCACATAAATGGTGGAAAAGCTTTTGAAAATAGTAATTCATATTTACCTTGCAAATAAGAATTTGTATTGAGAAATTGTTGTATTAAGAAATTAAGACCACAAAGAGTAAATTTATGTATTTCAGGGCAATATTACTATCAGTTTAGCTACTTCAGCAAATAGAACTACAATCTCCTTGACTGAAAATATTATTTGAAGTTTGCAATTTTGCTTCAATTGTAAAAACAATGTCTAATGTAGCTTAAAGTTGAGCCAGGTCCATTTTAAAGACATGAATAGTAACTGAAAATATTTAACAGGGCTAAGAATCAGCAATGCCAATTTTGTGAAGTATTAGTAACATGTTCGTTTAAAAGATGGTAAAGAAAAAGGGGGAAAATGCATTTGCTTAAGAATTTGAACTCCTAACTAGCCCATTGATTAATGCAAATGGTTTAGTAAGGTTGTGTCCTATTTGCAATTGCCCAGTAGTAGCATTTTCTCTATTTTTGATCTGTAGTTGAAGTATAAGTGAAGCTTAACGTTTCCAGGTGGAAAAAACAACTCCAACCTGCAGCTTCTTCTCATACGCCAGTCACTACAAAATAGCTTTCAATGCTGACCCCACTGCCACTTTTTTCGTGACTTAAACCAGATCCGATTTGTGTGATACTAGAACTGCATTAACAGTGAAACAAAAAATACCACGTAGTGCACAGATTTGATTTATATCCTTAAACACAGATCACAAATAGGCAAGAAAATATGCTGCTTTAACATTCTATTCCCTCTCCTCCCTAAACAGAATTCGGAAGTATGGCTCTGAACATTAAGCTACAATAAAGTAACAGGAGTTTGCTTTCAAAGCGCAGCATATCTTTTTAGTTTCTTAAACTCAAGAACATCCATTTATTACAAGTTCTTGCTGCTGCAGTTCATAGAGCAAGAGTGAAAAATATTAATGTAGCCAAGAAATTAATCATGGCTGTACTAATGCCTTTTCTCTAAAGGCAACTGAATAAGCGTTGCTCTCACTGTATTGCATTGGTTCAGTAACGCTTTCAGTAGCTTCTTCGTAGTTACCTGTATACTCGATTTTTTCATCAAAAATTATATGAAGCAGCATAGTCAATATGTTCAGGATTTGAATATTTTCAAGTGAGCTTCAAATCCAATGGGATAATGTCCTAGTAATGTTGTTCTAGAATCACCCAAGTTCTTAATATCAACCGTAGAAACATCAGTGCATGAAAACATTATATTTTAAAGCTTTTAGCAAGCTGTGCTGTTTTCTTCAAAACCAAACTCCCCACTTAAAGAATATGCTCATTTTGCTGGTAAAGAAACCATTTTTTTCTCATGATAAAGCCAGAGTCAGTACAATTTGTCTTCAGGCAATAATCACTGGTAAACTTGAAAGCCAGCAACAAATCTTAAAACAATACTTACTATAAAATAGCTTATTTTAGTACAAAATGCCACTAACAACTTCTTCACTAAAGAATCCAACGCTTTCTCTCAATTACTGTGTCTAATACACCTAGAAATGCCAAATACACCATGATTATATAAAAAAGTGATAAAGAAAGCAAATTATTTAGGACTGCCTGCAAACAAGATGTCTATTCTATCTGCACCATCTTCTTGCCTCTGCCCTTCTGCCTACCTCACAGGCAAGTCTTAAAGACAAGACATTATCAAGATCTTCCTATCACAACGCATCATAATAGAGGATATAAATTAGACCTTCACATCTGAAAACTGAAGATCAACCTTACTTTGCAAATTCTGCTTGATAGCTGAATCCAACTCACCTCATCTTAACAACAAACTAATCCTTAAGCAAATACAGGTCATTTTATTTAGAAAGTTTCCTGACCATTTAATCAAAATTAGTGGAGAGCCAGACACAGTCTGTTATTATTATGGCTCGTGACTACAAAAGGAGCTTTTAGCATCTCCATTCATTTCTATTTACAGCAAGTAACTCAAATTGTAATCGCAATATACACAACAGACTGCTGGCACATCCCTGAATGTGGACATTAAAACAGTTGGGATTAATAAGAGTCTCAAATTATCATTTAGACATTAATACTGTTCTTGAAATGAGGTATCCTTTACCTGACCAAAAGCTGATGTTTAAGAGAAGACACCTGGAACGTCTCTTCGCTGTCAGAGCTGTTTCTTTCTGCTCTGAAGCTTAGATCTAAGTAATTCTTCTAACAGAAGACAATACTAAGGAATGCAGCATCCAGCACTGAGAAAACCCACTTGTGCTTTAATCTGGCACAGAAGCCATCGCTACCTCCAGCATCCCTCACAGGGAAGGATGCCCATAATAAACAGTCACAGAGTAACTGATCCTTCTGTAAAATAGTTTACTTTGATGCTGTTTCTACTGTTTTTCTACTGAAAAGCCAAAACTGAACAGTCCTAAATACTCTGCATTTCACTGAAGACAAACAGAAGGCACAAGCAGCAAGCTTTACACATCTATCAGTTACCAATTCCTGCTGGTTAAAGAAGTGCTACTTAGCTAATACTACAGGCTCAGTAGAGAACTACTCTCAGAGATCCCAAAATAGCTTTCAAAAGCAGCTCAGCAGGATTTTTTTTTTTTTTTTAATAAAGGAGGTTCATTTATCCTGAGATGATACCACTCAATCAATGACAATTCCAGCCCAGGAGTCCAGTTAGCAGGACATCCTGTATTTCCACATATTCTATTTTATATCAGCCAAAGCATAATTAATTTTTATTATTTTCCTGTATGGTTCTACTCTATCCTATTAATTCCTGTACAAGTCCTAGATATTAAATACATTACAGAATGCTTCTTCGTAAGGGAATGTGCATCTGTACATACATTCACAGAAAAATTAGTTGAGGTGATTACACGTATGTTCAGCAAAAATAATTCTACAAAGAAGCATGAGTATTTTTTATCCTCATTAACTAACAGGAATAATGAGATCTGCCTTTAAGTCAACCAGTTATTTTCAAGTTCATGATTCAACAAACATAGAATGAAGTTTGCATCTGCCCTTCTGTTTCCTACTTCTAGACTTGGATCCCACCTACAAATGCATTGGGAGCCCTTGTTTGCAAGTTGAATTACACATGGATCTACACTAAAGTCCTGGGTGGAGAGAATAAATGATTACTTAAAACAAGACAAACAACGTCCTTACTAGAAATATCCAGGTAGTAAGAAAATGGATTACTGACCTAGCTGTAAGAAATTCTGAAAAATCAGACTGATTTAATAAGAAGATCTTGCTCATCTTCAGTCTGCTTGTACACAAAATGTCTGACTGTACCAGTCACAACATAACAGTAAAATAAGCAGGCTAACTGTGTAAGAAATATTTGGAACCTTATAAAGGTCTAATCCCCAGCCAGGTACTGATTCCTAGAATAATTCGAATGTAAGCAGAAAAGACAGGCTACAAAAGAGCAAAGTATCATTACTAAATCAGAAACACTGTACTTCAGTTTTCATGTCACAGTCACATTTTGGAGATGCAAAGACCTATTTTGGACAAACTTCATGCAGTACTATTTCACTGCTATGGGTAACAGCCACTATGCAAAGCACAAAGAGTTAAGCCAGGCTTCCTAGCTAGCACACATGCATTAACGAAAAGGCCTGAATCAAGTACACTCAGATCTTCATCCATAAACCTGAAGGGGGGGCGGGAGGGAAGGTTTTGTGAAAAAGCTAGGAGTACTTGCAAGGTAAGCAGAAGAACAACAGTTAAGAGACTTCACAGAACCAAGTGTGTACGTGGTACTGTGCTTGGGAGAACTGAAGAACTGTCTTTGGCTTTTACCAGGCTATAAGAGTCCCAGGAAGGAAGAACTTAATCTCAAGTGCAATTCTGATATGTGCATCTTATAACCTCAAAGTTAGGCCATAAAATGACTACAAAGACTTCTGAAGTTTGAGAAGTCTACAGGAACCAGTTCAGTTCACTCAACAGAATCACATCCCGAAATGGGAATGGGCCAGGACACAATATAGATGGATTGATTTAAATTAATAATTATGTCCAAGTTTTAGGAAGCAACCAAAACTGCAGGCCAAAAGAAGCAACAACATTGTGCCTCATTTGTTTAAAATGAAAGGCAATTCTTCAGTGTTTTCAAAGAACTTGGGTTCATGGCTGTAATAAAAAAGGGACCTCACTTCAAGGTTAGTATTGCTTCACAGCAAAGGGCTTTCTCTCTTTTTTCTAATCTTCTTAGCCATAGCTGGTAAAATACTAGTAGGGGAAAATACTGTGAAACACCTTGAAATACTCTCAGGAGCACTAGTGTGAACAATATTCAGAAAGAAAAGATAGTTCAAGTGAACAGGAGGGACAAACCCATTACTAGAGAAAATTTCTGCTGAGTTTTATGAACTTTACAGTGCAAATATCCTAAGACACAGGAAATCAAGACTTCTAATTTTTATGGCATGACAAAAAAAGCAGACAGGAAACAAAGTCTAGCGCAAAAATTAACCACTGCATAGTCACAGAGAAGTTTCAAACCCAAAATTCTTCAACTTTTTTTCTTATACAGATTTTAGCATTTAGATAGACTTGCAGTGACTTTCAACTCCAAATTACCTCTGCATCAACTTGCTACTCTTACTAGCACTTCAAATTCCAGATGGAAACAATTGCAGTCACTATTCTAAACACATCCAGAATGTGAAGTCTGACACATCCTCCTGTTACATTACTCTAAGTGATTTTTAAACAACTTTTAGCATTTAATAAAAATAAACTATCCTCACTGTACCAGTTTCAAGCACTTCAAGTTAACATGGCCATGCAGTTCAGCCCTTTAACACATCAGTTACCAAGGGACTGGAACCACCTAGAAAACCGAGTCAAAAGATGAGTTAAAAGAAGATTAATGTGCAATTATTTGGAAAATTAATTCATGTAAAGTACAATACTGCTTGCCTGCTTTAGAGTTCTATATTGCAACAATTAACGTTTTCTTATGCTACATATTTTCCTCAGTGCAAACCGTCCTCCCTTATGAGGGACACACCGATCTCCTACGCAATACGCTGCGTTCACACCTTGAGAACTCTGACCTTGCAGGAAGGCAGGCACTCAGGAGAGAGAGAATAAGGAACACAAGAGGGAGAAACAGCAAAACCCCCACACCAGTCAAATTATCAGAGGTGATAAAAAAAGAGAAAGCTTCCACTTGGCTTTAGACTCCAAAAGCTGTTTCTATTTTAGTGTAACTAAAAATCTTAGTTCTCCAGTGGGTCTTTTGTACGTTGGACCTGATCAGAAGAGCTGCCTTGCAGCCTGCTACCTTTGATACCACCAGGTAACACACGTGAGACTATTTCAGCTCTGCCAACTTTATCTAGAACAACGAAACAGAGGATCTTCTAGCGTACGGCTTCAAAACCCCCACAAGGTAACAATGCTATTCTGATTCCAGGAAAGATGCACCAGTTTCAGAACAAGACAGCCTTCTCTCTACTAAAATCTTCAGCAAATATTCCAAATCTGCCTCATCATGTTATCGTCATTTTTGGACAACATTATTCAAAGTTCTTACTACGCTTGTTTCATGTCTGAGCTTTGTTACAGTACTAACAAGCAGCAAGTATAATATATTTCTAATGTCACAGTCTCAATAGTAAAATGGTGGTTTCCATCCAGAAATAGTTTAAAGACCTAAAGAAATAATCTGGAGGAAAATCTTGCTGTGTAAAGGAACCAAGACAGCACCAGTCTAGATTTTCTAGAAAACCAACTCTAGGTTTTATTCTCTTTACGCTTAACTGAAAATTACACCATTTCCTTACCACCACACTTTCAGTTTGTACCATTAGGAAAGCCTGCCATGACCAGCGAGCACAGAATTGTAGGCAACTCTAGACATTTCACTGAGGAAGATGTCTTCACTCAACAAGGCTGTAAAGAACACCACTGTGAAATGGCAAGTAAAACACAGTTATGGAATCCCCAAAAGCTATACACAAAAAACCCCCAGTCCCTAGTGCGTTTTATTCTTATTCAGGCATCTCAAACCTGTATGAGTAGGCTAGGTATCCTAATGCTCTTTATAGTGGCCACTGATTCTTCTGAAGTGGAACCACACCAGTGGAATATATTATTTTTTAAATTTTCCTTTTTTTTTTTTCCATACAAAAAAAGTATGGTGCCAACATTGCTACTGATACTAGAGGAATAACTGGAAAGTTACTGTCTGCATATCATTTGCATATCATTTATTTCCTCTGAAAATTTTATGAACATCGTTCTAAGATTATCTGAGTTCACAGAGCTGAGAACAGTTAGAAGTAATAGTCAAGAAAAGGAAAACAAAAAAAAATTAAACTTTCCTAGTGAGTACTGAGTGAAAATTAGGAATGAAGAAAGAAAAAAATTACAGAAATAAAAACGAGACTCCTGGAAGCAAATTTTTTTTTTTACATGCATTTATCAGTTTTCTTGACATACAATTTATTTTACCAGCTGATGATTCCCAGGCCTACAATGAAAACCTCAAAGGAACAGAGAGATCGAAAGCTGGTAAACTCATTTTGAGAGCATTTTCCCCTCACAATCAACTATGTAAAGTTACTCATAATAAGCAACATCTACCCCTCACTGTACCCCTTAAACACTGTAAGGTTGGTTTGTTTTTTTTTCTCAATTGAAAGGATCAGCACTAAAAAGAAAAGCTGTATGCGTAGTCATTATTTTTGCTATTTTGGTTTTGTTGAGTAATAAAATTATTCAGCCACATAGGAGTTGGCAGTCTTATTAATTACATAACTCTTCTCTTTGTCATTGTGGCTACGTCCTTCCACGCTACCTCATCATAACTGATCAGTCGAAACAGGGGTGCCAAAACACTTTTATGGAGTAAAAAAATTGTAGATCTTTTCTCCTAACCCAAACATATGTTAAATACAGAAAATCCAAAAGATGCAGACAATTGAATCAGTTTCTCATTTCCAGATAGCTAGTTCTGTACTACTGTTTAGAAGAGGCAATATGTCACCAAACATTAAGCATGACAGCCCCTTCCCTGCAATGTTTACTGTGAACACCCTGCAGCAAAGCCCAGTCTTCCAAGAAGGGCTGCAACACAGCTGGGAAGCTGTAAAGATGGGAGCAAACTACCATCATGTGTGCACAGGCACCACCCCTTTTACTCTCGGCTCAAATGTCTAAATCGGACCAGAAGGGGTTCCAGAGGACTAGACTCTCATCCACTATAAATCCACTGCCGGTTCATAAGCCTACAACTAACGTTTTAGGACTACTGCAAAAAAACACATTTTAACTCCAGATATAAAAGTCCTATACGAAATTTAATAAAAACGCAACTTCAGAAGGGGTATTCCTACTGTGATGTGGACATCTACTGTTGTCAGTTTTCCAGATTTGATGCCAAGGTGTTGGCTGAATTTATCAAATCAAACGTGATGCCAACCGATTTGATGCCAGCACCTTAGATCTAATGACACAGAAATATGCATCCCTTGAACTGCTGCTTCTTAAAAGCATTCTGTGAAATTCCATGCATACTTCCCTACAACTTTTGTTAAATAATTTACCTCGGAATAAAACTGAGGATGAAATTACAACTATCTCTTGGGCACGTTACTAAAAAGAAGAAAATAAACCATCACTTTTACCTTCTCTTATAAGCACATTTGGTTGACCCTTCCCTTCCTAATACTGTCATTTACACATATTATATAGACTGAGAAAACCTGAACTGTTCGGTGATCTGAACCACAGTACTATCAACTGTACTGTTGAAGAAAGTATTAGGTGTGAGCATGTGTGCAAAACAATTTCATAAGCAACATGTAAACCCAGCCTCGTCTATCCCATTGTGACTTTGAGAGTTTGTACACATCTGTATTCAATCTTGTCTTATTAAAATAATTAGCTCTAAGAACTATAATTCATTAAATTTCAAATGAAAAGATATTAATATTTTCTGCTATTTCAGCACACGCTTACAAAATGGAACTGTTTTTACTCTCTCTTTTCCCCTCTCCCCCTCATCATCCCTCTGCTGCTTCAGAAGGTCCGTCCTTCCGTCGCTCTTTACCCCTCATCCTTTCTTTGCTGGTTCTTGGCCTTCTTGGTCCTTACCTCGCTCATTTTCCCTCTTCTCATCTTCCCTGCGCCAATTCATAGCGTCCACATTCTTTCGTCGTTCTCTCTCATCCTGTCTCCACCGCTTCTTGATATCTTTGTCCTTAACTTGCTCATTTTCTCTCCTCTTCTCATCATCCCTGTGCCATTTTATTGTTTCTGCATTTTTCTGCGGCTCCACGCTTCTTTTGAGATAGTCTTGTCGCCTCCTCCTCTTTTTTAACATATCCCTTTCCCTGGCACGAGCCTGCTTTTCTTTCTGGGAAAGAAAAGCTTTACGGGGCATCATGAGCTGCTGCTGTACCTGTAATAATATCGTATCCATGGAATAATATACTATACATGCACTCAGTCAGGCACCAACAACTCTAATTTGGAGCTGAATACTTCAGACACTAAGCCAAGATAATTTACTGCTGCCTCTCTTTCTTTCATAAAGCTCTGCTAGCTCCATATCAGATAATGACAGGCATGTTGCTATGTTCAGCTCCAGGCACACACCTAACTGGCACCTCTGCAGCTGGCGCGCATGTAGCACTGACATGTCAGCCCCCGAAGACCCCAGGCCTAAGCCTTATGGTTTCGCTCCCCTCCCTCTTACAACTCCTCCCACAGAGTTTTAACCAGCCACTTGGCGTTACTGCATCCAATTTAAGGAAGAGGCCGATAGAGTTGTGAAGGAACCTTGTGAATGTTCAAACCTTGGCTGCTTCTCTTACTGGAGATCTACATCTAATGAAACTTCAGGGTGCTTATTTATCTTTTCAGACCTCCACCTCTACCAAATTTGGTTGAAAATGGCCAACCTTTTTCTTGGCTGGGAGGAGGGAGGGGGGATTAGGAGACAAGCCACAATCTGAAAAATGGTATAAACTTTGTTTGCTTGGGAAACCTGGCCAAAACATTTAACTGCAGTTAATGAAATAAGTCCTGACTCATCTACTCAAACTTCCTCCAAGTATGTTACATCTTGCTATTCACAAGAACAAAGGAAAAAAGAATGTGACTATTTACTTGGAGTTGCTGCCAACAGCATTTGTGATGAGTGGGGCGTTTTGGTTTTGTTGTTTTGGGGCATTTTGTTTGTTTTGTTTTTAGAGAGGTGTCAATGAAGACTACCTTTTAACAAATTGTTTTACTTTTGGTCATTTCTCTGTAGTCATCCAACACATTCACATCTTTACATTTACTGGTGTTAATATCTGCAATTTTGAAATCATGAAAACCAAAACAGACCACAGACAGAATTTATGCTATTACTAATATCCTTTAAATACTCTTCTGTACCCATTGAGCAACGTTTCGGAAATGTCAAACTGCAGTTGTGGCCCAGGTTTGGTTTTCTTTGTTTGGTTTTGAATTTTTGTTTAGAAGAGAGTTTTGCAGAGGTCTAATCAAAATGAAAAGTGCAGAAAGGACAAAATTACTAGATTAGAATACTTAAGCAAAGCCTAAAACAAAATTAAACAAATGTACTTTTAAAATTTAGCTACCTTATGGAAAGCACTTGTTCCCAGCATGCAATACTCCATCTTTTTCCTACAGAAAAAGCAATGTTTCAAACCCTTATTCTAAAAGCTGTTCCTTTTCTCTACATAATACCCCCCCCCGCACACTTAAACCCACTGCTCTCATCTGTTGCCTTTGTCAGGTGTGTATCATGACCCCATAGTTTTCATTCCAATAATTCAAACCCAAAATCTCTTAATGTCCATAATACTAAAAGGGAAGGGCTGCAGCAGAGTGAAACAGCATAATCAAAAAAATGCATGCAGTTTGGTAACAAGTTAGTGCATAAAATTCAGATTATGCTAAAAATTACTTCATTAAAAAGTGTAGGATAGCTCTCTACTAGACAGCCTGTTTTTAACTATTTCTCAAGAACAGTTATCATTAAAATCAGAAAGCAATGAGAATCCAGGATCAACACCATCAGTGCAACCTGGACACTCTAAATCTTTAAATTACTTTTAATTTCTCTATCGGCTGTCTGGCAATACTACAATATTGTTGTTTACTAGAGCATACTTAAATTACTAACTTTTTAAACGTACATTATCTTTACAATGTTACCAGTAACCTGATTTCATTCCAATAACAATAGCATGTTAAACCAAACCTTACTTAATGCAAATGATTCTCCCTCCCTCCCCCCCCGCCCCGCCCAAGGCAAGCACTGACATTGAAAATCTGTCATTTTAAAAAAACTCTTTGGGGACTAATTGTTATATTTTCTTTCATTTGTTTTTTGTTCGTTTGTTTGGGTTTTTCCCCCCCTTCCTTTGGCTTCATTTTTTCATTGTTGTTAACTACAGTATTCCTCCCTCCCTTCCCTTTATACATATCCCAGCCCACTTTGACAGACCAAT
>Ga0181612_173880_pt1 | contig 10844 bp, 9 predicted proteins | sample HoacroProtozoa21_FD_119630 | JGI IMG/M metagenome (GOLD analysis project Ga0181612, IMG submission 119630) | Hoatzin crop microbial communities from Cojedes, Venezuel. Combined Assembly of Gp0051906, Gp0051904, Gp0051908 | reverse complement strand
TGGCCAAATGACTTTACGCGGGTGATGTTTCCTGTGCCACGGGCTGGTGTTGGGTGGCGTGGGACAAGATGGGTCATGATGAGCCCTGCCTGCTCCTCGGCCCGTGGGTGGTGGGGCTGGTCGTGGTCCCCGAGGCGGCGAGCGGTTTGGGAGCCGCTGGGCTGGGGCTGCCCGCGGTTGCTGCGCACCTTCGCTGCGGTGGAGGCAGCTCGCGGGGCTTTGCTGGCAGGCTGCGAACGCGAGCCTCCGCGGGCGGGAAGAAGTCGTGGTGAGCAGCAGGTCTCCAAGCATCTCGTCCGTCACGGGAGTGCTACGGAACCGAGTAGTCAAGGCAAGGCGAGTCCTTTTGTCCAACTTTGTTCAACTAGAAGTCTGTCCTGTGTTATTTATTACAGCTGTTGCTGAAGGAAGGTAAATTATTTATTTTCTCTGCAGTGGGTGTTTTGTTAACAGTTCTCATAACCTGCACCTGGTGTTGCAGGATGGCATCATAACAATCACTCGCTAAATAAAACAGCAAGTATTTTTGTGTCTTATTTTTCTGCCCAGTGGATATTTAAACTTTGAAGCTTATTGTCCCGGGCAAAGCTGAAGTACATAACTTAGTCAAATGGCAAAAGGGTTAGTTACCTAAGGGTAGTTCACACGGTTACCGTGGCAGCGTAAAATCGTGAGGGGTGCTGCTAATCAGGGTGCCCCGATGCGCAGGAGGAGCTGGAGCTGGATGAAGAAACGCGCTTGTCGGTTACACCGCAGAACCCTGCGTATGGGGGGATTTTATTCTCCCACTGGAGCGTTCAGCATCGTCCCTTTTTGAAATAGGTCTAGTTTTGCGTGGCAGCCTCTGGCTCCTCGCTTTTGCATAGGCTTATCACTAGCTGTGGCCACATTTGGAAATTGGGGTAAACACTGAAGATGAAGATAATCCTAAAAATACAGTGCTGTTTGCCTTAGTATTATCACAGCAGAGGGAATTACCAAGGTTAATTGTGCCGTGCACAGAATGATTTCCTTTCGTGTGCGCAGCTGAGATAGGAGTGAGGTATGTAAGTTTTTCCAGTAACTATGTATTTAAGATTATTTCAAGTTTTCCCGAAGAGTTGCTCAGCGTCACAGCCTCGGCTGTACTGGGAGATTGACCGGCGCAGCTCTCGCGACTAGGCCGTGCCGATACCTGTACCAGGATGCTGTCCCTTAGGCCTGCTCTAGTCCAGCAGAAAAAGAAAACCAGATTATTTAGAAATTATTTCGTAGAGCGCACAGAGCACACTAATTATTCTGGACAAAGTGTCCACATGGCCACTTCAGCGGGTAAAATTTGCCTTAGAAGGAAAACAACCCAGACAAACCAGAACACCGACTATTTTATTTTTTTTTTAAAGATACGGGTTGTCAGTATGGAATGTGAAGAAGATTTGGACTTGAGATAAAACTGTTGAAATCCTACTCGTCTGTAGGTTGAAATCGCTGTCACTTTAACCTTCCTTTCAGTAACATCGCATTATTTATTCTGTAGGTTGAAAGCTGTTTGGAGAACTTAAGAAGCTTTTTTCGTTTCAAATCCATTTTAAATCTGTTTTAAAATTCTTTTTAAATGTCTGGGGCTGCACGAAGAGAGAAGCACGTGGCACACTTGTCCCAGCACCGATGCTGGGTTTGTTGCCGTGTCCTGTTGCGTGGTCCCGCGGTGATGACGAGCACCAGCTTCCGGAGCATCGGGAGTCTGGCCAGACGGTGAAGCGAGTCGCTTCTGCCTGTTGCCGGCCAGTGTCGTGTCCTTGGTCCTTTGGCGTGGCCGGATAAACTTCTCGTCTTACCATTTTGCATCCATTTGTGCTCTGAGAAAGAGCCTGAGATTCAGAATGGAAAAATATGTCAGCGTGTTAGCATGCCGTTAAAACTTTCTGTCGACCTCGGGGAGTCTCTCGGGCCGTTGCAGCTGCAAGAATACTTTGCGACCGGCCGTTAAAAGTATAGTCCCCATTTGTGTAGCAGATTTCCAAATGCAAAGTTTTATCTGCAGTTTTATACTGCAGAGCAGGTATGCTAGAGATTTGGCAGCTTGTATGTGGTGTAAATTGAAAGGGTTGAATTCTTACTCAAAAAAAAAAAAAGAAGTTTGCATGGAAATTGAGGTTCACCCCTGGCTTCTCCACGGCGATATTGTAATGCTGGCATCGCCGGGAGGAGCCCTGGGCACAGCACGCTTGCGAAATGGTAAGACAGACGCTGTGTTTAGGTGTGCGTGCGAAAAGCACGTCAGCTTCCCCGCTTCGGAGGCTGTGGTTCTCTTCTGGGCCGCTGCCTCGGCAGTGGGCAGGTTTTCCGTGGATGTCCGTGCCGCACCTGGGTCTGCGAAGCGGCCTCTGAAGCAGAACGGACGTTTCTCTGCTGATCAGTTCTTTGCTGTAGGTCTGAGCATCTACTGGCAAGACACCTCTAGGCTGACAGCGCCCGGTGTCTTGTATTTAAGCTTGCTTATCGGGAGACCTGGAGGTTTCAGCCTGAAAAAGTGTTTAACTGAGGCGTCGGGTCTGGCTGGGAAAAGAACCGATGGCTCCAGTTTATGCAGGTGGGAATTTAGGTGTCGTGAGTGCTTGGCAGGCCCAGGCATCGGGGTTTTGATGTGGCGGCTCAGAAATCGAGGAATTATTCTCCAAATTAAAGCATGCGCTAGAAAATCCAAGTCTCGGTAATAAGAAGGGTGGGAAGAGCTGGCCTACGGGTACGTTGCCCGGTACGCTGGTGCCTGGCAGCACGTGCAGGTCACTGGAGGGTGTCACCTGTTAAGGTTCTTCTGATTTCAGAGAGTTTTACTTCTGAAGTTACTCAGATTTTACCTCTGAGAGGATAAAATGTTATGGCTATCGAGCACAATTCGTGTTTAATTAACAAAGAAAAATTTGAAAGAGAGAATTAGGGAGTGCTCCTCAGCAGCCCGAGCCTTCCGCTGCGTTTGGTGAGCAGCCGGAGCGGGTGCTGGCTTTGCAGCAGAGAAGTTACAGCAATGTCATTTTTCAGAAATATGTCTGGGTGCAAACATGAAATCCCGTCTTGCTACAATGTTCTTTCGATGAACAAGGCTCCGTCAGCTAAATGGCAGAAACTTTCTAGCTGTGATGACTTATTTTCCTGTTCGTCAGGAATTTGTGTGTCTAAACTATTTTACAGTTCCTCAAAACATTTTGTTAGAAGTGGTTTGTGACATCAAAAGTATCCCATAAAGATACACTACAGCAGCGCTGGAGGCTTTCTTGTGATATAGGTGAGCTAACTCCTTGAAATCAACTGGATTTTTCACAGTAACCATTTTATGTGTCGTATCTGGGGCTGGGAACGCTGTAGTGTGGGTGTTCATTAGCAGCTCTTACCCTTGCTGCGTTAGAAACTCTTATACTGGCTGAGTGCTATGAATAGTCGTTCCTTTCTACATTTTTATTTGAAAACAAAAAGACTGTGCACAATCTATTTTAGGGCGTTATGCGCAGCCTATTTTAAGCTGTCACCTAGCTGTTTGTTACATCTCCATACCTTCCAGAGAGAATATATTGGCAATAACAAGGCTTTCAGCAGACTTTGCCAGGTCTCTCGCGTGGGCTCGTTCCTGAGGGATGTAACGGCTGAGTAGCTCAGCCCCGTTTGAAGAACACTCTCCGAGGGACAGTGGTGTCCCGGGGACCGCACTTGCCGGCCGCGTGGCGACTTACAGAAACAAAAATATTTTTAGATTTCATATTTGTTGGTCTGATAATCTACAACTATATGAGGGCAATTGGAATTACAGTTGCCATTGTGTTTTTGTTGCGTTGCTAATGGATTTCATGGTGTTTTCCTCTAGTAGCCAAAAATACGATATATTTACTCTCAGAGAGAGCATTTGTCCTTAAAGTTTTCATCTGGCAGACTGAAAGGATGTAACAAGTTTAAAAAAAATAAAAAGTGAGGTATTTCTGCTAGAAGCCATTAGTTGTGATTTTTTTTTTAAACCTCCTTTTTTGCTGTTCACATCTCAATGGTTATGGAAATGTGAAAATTGGCAGGAACACTGTTCCTATGTCATACGTGCCATTCATTGGTCTGGAAAAGCTGGACTCGATACTGCCAAATTATAATGATTTAAAAAAAACCCTGGTTAATACGTTCCCGTTATTTAAAAAAAATGATCTCCCTGTGCTGCTTGGGCACAGTGACACCGTGTTACACTGCGTGTGGACAGCAGAGCGGTCTGCCTGACCAGATGCTATCTTTGGTTTTCGTGGGATCTGCGCGGGGAGTACGAATGATGCTGGTATGCATTTGGGATTGTTCCTGTGTATAAAAATACACTCATTAAATGTGGGCCATGTGGTTGTGATTGACCCTTTCGGCGCAGCTCTGTGCCGCTGCCGCCGCGGTGCAGAACAGTGTCTCATTGTCCGTGCCTGGCGCTGGGCAGCCTCGCCTGCTGGTGCCAGATACAGCACAGACTGCGCGTGGCTTCCAGTACGGTTGCGACGGACGCAGGAGAACGTGGGAGCACGTGAAGCAGCCGGCGATCGTTATTCGGGAATGCAGTCCCCACAGCCAGGGTATAAGCAACACTTTATGCCTTCTGTTGAACATCTCACCGAGGTCTCTGCGTCGGGGCGGAAGGGGGAAGCGAAAGGGCTTGGACTTCTGTTGCTGTTTGGCCTGTGTCTGAACAGGGAGAGTGTCTCCTGGGTCACCGTGATTTTCTTTCTCTCCATTCGTGATCACTAGATACGCTAAAATACAATTGCAGCAGTTGCTAAGGAGTGTAAAATTAGAGTGTATCTAGTGTACTTTAAATTTTTTTTAGCTAAAACGTGCAGTTTGTTGGCTGGAATTAATCGGGAACAGGACCGCTTGAACATCCAGCTCCTTACAGACCGCTGTAGGTATAGCATATGAATTCCTGTCCTGGAAGTATTTCTGGTGGAACTGAAGGATGCTGCCGTGGTGGGGAATCTTGCTGGATACCTGAATGAATACTGATTGAGCAAAGAATGGCAGACTTGCAGCGCTGTTAAGTATTTCTTCCACGGTCACTTCAGGAATCCAGGTCACAGAAGTGCCATCAGAAGCAGCAAGACCCGCAGGATGACCAGATAACCGAAGGCTGCTTTCCCGCTGTGTGTAGTCCAGCTAGAAAAAGAGTCCATAGGCAACCTCTGGGCAGTCTCAACTCGCTCATCCCTGCTCCTTGTCTATGAAACACCAGAGCTTCTACTGTGCATTTAGATGCTGACCAAGGATTAATCATTGTAAAGACCTGACTAATTTCTGGTCTGGAGACAAGGCCTCTCAGTTAAGCTTTACTGTTGAGAGGCTTAAAGATGGTAGAGAGCATTAGAGGTCTGAGAAAGAGCAGGATGCCGTTTCCTTACAGCTGAACACGAGACTTCTGTTCTGAAATAGGTGGGCTTACTCTTGCTTGGACGGTTGAGGAGATCTCGAAACGTTCAGGCTTGTTCTGAGGAGATCCTGTGAATTCACAGTTACTAATGCCAGCATGGTGCTTGACAGTGTACCGAACTCTTACATAGGTTATCAACCACTTTTTTGCATCAGAACGATCACATCGGCCGCATGAAAGCACAGCAACTCTTGAGGAAAAGTCAACAAACCCACTAAGGAGTTGTCCCAATGGTTTAGTGTTTCATTATTGGAAGAATCACTTGTATTTCCAATCGAAGTTTGCTTATTTTCAGCTTCCAGGTGTTATATCTTACTCTTTTGTTAGTGGAGTTGAAGAGCCCTCTTTCTCAGTCAGATTTTTCCATCAACGTTTTGAGAGCCTTTTGCTAAGAGTCGTCTTCTTTAATGGCGAGGTGAATGTAATTGTTCATTTGAGTTCTGCTGAGAAAGTGGTTGAACATGTCTTCTACCGTCCAAGAAATACGCTGAATTTTCTAGTTTCATACAGAGACCTTTTAGTTTTTGACCATATTTCAGTGAATTTTTTTCATGTCTTCCACTCAATGTTTCCTTTTTGCTTTGTCTGTATTTGCGGTAACTTTTCAGGCATAACCAGCAAATGTTTGCATTAAACTTACAGAGAAGCCAAGTGCGGGTTTACCAGTTGTTTTTGAAGCAGCTTGATTCTGAAATTGGTTTTCTACCTTTTCAATTAGCTGATGAATAACAGCAGAAGACTGTGCTCTGAGCTTGTTAAAAGACAAACCCTCTCCAGGGCGGTGAACTAGCCCTGCTGAGTGGTTGTGTGAGTGTTTAGGAGAAGTGGAATCGTGTGACAGTGTGGGCTCGTACTGGGTTCAGCCACAGCCGTGGTGACATGGTAGCAGGGCTACAACCCCATCGCTCTCCGCGGTTGTTGGCTGCGGGAGCAGTTCTTCATCGGGGAGGCGGGGAGGCGCGGTGTTTCTCCGTCGGGCTGAGGAGGGGTCACCACTCCACAGCCATACCCAGCTGTCCGCATTTGTTAGGTGCAAAAGGTGGTAGCTGGGGAAGATTGTCTGCTGTTACTGGTGCAAGGGTTCACGTTCTCTGCTCAGTCTGGTCTGGTGTTTGAGGTGGGGTAAAACTTTGTGATAAAACTTCAGACCACGACAGGGCATTGAACAGTGCTACAGGAGAACAATCCTGCCCGAGCCCTGCCAAATGGTGGAGGTGAAATGGCTCTAAAATACTTGCTTATTTTGTAAGAGTCCCATGTAAGCAATTCTCTAGGTTTCCAAAGAACTAAGAGAAATAACGCGTTCAGCTTCTTCAGAGCCTTCTGTATTCATTCGGAACAGAGCGTGTGTCCTGATGTACGGTGCCTTCTGCACCAACCGTCTTCCAGTTTATGCTTTACAAATAGTAACAGAAATGGTAATATATTTTTCATCCACAGCTGTGTTGCCCACAGTCCCCTCCAGTTTTGCTCCCACATCTTCAAGCGATCCTGGATTTACTAATGACGTAGCTGTAGTCATCAAAACGTGCCTGTTCCTTCCATCCTATAGCGATCATCTCCTGAGATCTTGGGGACGAAGTAGTGAAGCCGAGCCAAGTTTGTACGAGAGGCCCACGGAGTTGGTAAAACCAGCCGCGAGGATCCGGTCAGTAGCGTGGTGCCCGTGGCGTGGGGCCGGCTGCGCAGCGTGGTGCCCGCGGGAGCTGCAGCCGTGGCCGTGCCCTGTGCCGGTCTGCCCAGGCTGGGTTTGGTGATGCTAAGTTCTGTTCAATGCAACAGCCTAAAAACCTGTTTTGTTTCTTTCTGCTCTCCTTGGTTCTTCGGCATTTTCCTCTGCTGTTGGCAGTGCAGCTGGAGTTGGGTGAAAGGCGCGGTACGACGCAGCTGCGTGTTGCGTAGAATCGCAGAGCTAAAGGTGCTCTGGACGTAAAGCCGCCGTGTGAATCCTCGCAGTCAGACCTCTGTGTCAAATACTTGACGCTGATGTTGTCAGACGTACTGGTTAAACGCTGAGGTCAGTGCAGAGGACAGAGAGATGGGACTGCAAGGTTTCGTTACTGGCTTTGCTCTTCCTTTCATCCTGAGTTTTTGTCAAATCAGTTAACCTCTCTGTGGCTGGGTTTGGTTTAACTCTCTCCCATACATGCGCTTCAATTAATACGTTGAGATTTTAAGTGTAATATGTAATATAATGAAGAAAAGGAATAGTTTATCTCTGGAAGAGGAAGGGGAGTGAAAGTTTTTCTGGAAGGCCGAGTCAGAGGAGGACCAGGCAGGTCTGGTAGCAGTGCCAGGATCTGGGTTTGCTAGATTTCCCATCCTGACAGCTGGCTGACGGCTTCAGTTGCCCCCGAATCCAAATTAATCCAAATTTGCTATTGCAGGCATCCCCTTAGCTCCCCTTCGGCCTGACACTGACTTACGCTGTGCGGCAAGTATGCATCGACAGCCTCTGCAGTATTCCTGTTTGGTAGAAGCCCAGCAAACTTGTGCTTGCGTGGAGTCTTCCTTTCTTATTTGGTATCTGAAGAAAATGATTCTTTATGGCAGAACGCGCGTCTTGAACATACTGCGCTCCTTTGCAGCTTGGCAGTGATGCGGCGTGGCAGAGAAGTGACAATCCACTGTGATTTTTCGGAGTGTGTCAGAATATTTAGCTTTCGTTATACGTGCTATTTGAATCAACAAATCTGCGTACAAGTTGTGGTTTCTGGAACGCTGCTATCAGAAACACGGGTAATGTCATTTGCTGGCTCTTCTGGAGGTTTTTGGGATTTCGTCTGGTGTTTCATTTTTTCTCAGCAAAAGTTACCTGATTTTACTTCTTGTGTAACTTAAAGGTTTGGCTTTGATCAGCTGTGTTTTCCTCACTGTAACTGAGAAAATAAATATGTGAGCTGATTCTCAGGTGCTGTGATTTTATTCTGTTGGTTTTCAAGCTGGAAGTGGTCCGTTGTCCTCGCTGGACACTGTGGGCATCACTGCAAAGTGGATGTTTGTGTTTCAGACTCACTCCAGATGTCTGCGAGCTGTGTTGGGCCGGGAGGCGGCGAGAAGGCTGGTGTCGATAGGCATCCAAAGAAGCCACGAGCAAGACGTGCAGCACAGCTCTGACGAGAGGGTGTAAGGCTCAGTCCCGCACCCAGTCTGCTGCTGGCAGAGTGCTCCGGTCCCGCTGGCAAACCGGGGCTGCGCCGAGCTCCCATCGTTTGCCCGTGGCGGTGGCGGCCAGCCCGAGCGCTGGGACGTGGCGGCCGCGTCCCGTCGCGGGCGGGATGCTCCTGACGCCGAGCAGGGGCCGTCGCCTGCGGCCGTGTGCGTGTCGTCGGCTGCGAGGTCGCTGCCCGGCTGCTCACCACCTCGCCCAACCAGCTCCTTCAGCCCCGTACGCTGTTTATAGAGCTTTTTATGATGCTGCGAGATTTTTCCATTTAAAAAACGCTGCAATTGAGTCATTGCTGAAACCGAAACATTACTTCAGTACTGTCGGAGAGCTGCTCAAGGGGCTGGAGCAAGCAGTAGCTGGAGTGGTCCCTCTGTGCTTCCGTGATAAAGGACAGCAGGACATGATCAACCCAACGCAGCGGTTGAACCAGAGATGCTTTGACCCATGATGTTAAAGAAATGACAAGCCAAGCCGTGAAGTTTCTAATTCATCAAGCCCATGCTTTTTCCTGGCAGGCTTTCCTCAGGGAAGGGCTGACGATTTTTTTTTTTTGGTTAGTTGGGTTTTTTTTGTTTGCTTGGTTGTTTTTTTTTTAGGAGGCAGAACAAGCAGAGTCGTCATCTTCTGCTTTGGTGAGAGGAATTTTTTCACAGATGCGAAGTGCTTGCTGCAAATGGCGTTCGGAATGTTCATGTCTGCGCTTTCGTGGTGAGAGAGCTGGCGAATGGCATCAGCAAGAGAAGTTGCCTTCAAGGAGGTGTTTCAGAGCAGCGCGTAAACTGAATTTAGCAGCGAGCAGGCACATACTGCGTTTTCAGAGCTGCTCTCACAGCTGACGGACACAGCCCAAACCTGCTGGCCGCTGCTGCTTTTCCTTTGCTCTTTCTGAGCTTTGTGTTTCTTTTGGGAGCTCCGGAATGGCGCTGGAAGCAGAACTGTTGGCAGGGCTCGCTGCCACAGAGGCTGCGGCCCCAGAGCCCCCGGCCCAGCGCCTGCTCCTGCCGCGGGGCTTCCTGGGGACAGAAGCTGCTCGGAGAGCACCGCGGTGACCTAACGAACGACGGCGCAGCTCGGGGGGAGGCCAGCCCGCGTGGACCGGAGGCGCCCGCTCGTTAGGTGAGGTTTTCCCTTGGAGGGGGGCAAGGCTGAACTCTAGTTTTGTGTTGGTAAGCCACAAGCAGGGAAACAAGATTAACACTTTATGTCGTGTTTGTGAAAAGGCAGAAGAATTGTCTGGAGAGAAAGAGAAAATTTATTACTATTCATATACTGGCTTAAGTAGCTTTGGAAAGAAGTGCCGTTGGTGATGGTTTGCATCTTCCTGCTCTTTTTACATGTAAGTTCCAGTAAATGCACCGACTTGATATGTGCAACGTAATTTTAAAATTATAATTTTAAAATTATAATTTTAAAGCAGGATGTTAAACATAAACATAATTTTGCTTAGGGGTGTGTGTCAGGGTGAAGACAATGCTTCATCTGCGACTTTGCAGAAGCATAGCAGGGTCTCGGTACCGTGCTGAGTCCCGTGGGCTGGAAGACCCAGCGGCTCCAGGTGTGTGAACAAGCAAGGCCATTCACTGCCTTTGTGGAGACATTTAATCCACGGCTCAAAATGTAACGTGATTACATTTTTTTTTTTTTTAACAGTTCTTCAGCAAGTGGAAATCTGCTTCATAAATTGCGTGCAGCAAGTGTTTGTCAGCTTGCAGCCTCCTGAATCAGCTGAAGCAAACGGCACTTTGCGGCAGCGCGATGCTAGGACACATCGCGATGGGCAATCTCGAGAGCGCGGTCGGTTGTTAAAGGCACTGGGTGTTGCTGTGTGTTGTGGGCCCTGTTACTGCCCCTCCGCAGTTCAAAATAGTGTGTTGTTAAGAGATAACTTAGGGGTACCCGTGTCGGTTTGGACCAAATTAGCTGCAAAAATGTGGAGTTAGCGGTTCTTAACACATTTGGAGTAATTTGAAAATAGACTGAAAATTATAGGAGTCCGCGACATGTGTTTCCTGTCGGAAACTGGCTGATATCTCCATTATTATTCACTAGTAATGGCATCACATGAAACTTAAGGAAATCAGGTTTAGACAGGTCACTTTGAAATGCTACTGCTCAAATATATATAATCAAGTATATGATATATAAAATATATAATCAAAGAATATATATTATTATAATACTATATAATACTATATAATAATATATAATCTATAATACTGTATAATAATATATAATCAAATATATAATGAAATATATAAT
>Ga0181612_164686_pt1 | contig 10844 bp, 6 predicted proteins | sample HoacroProtozoa21_FD_119630 | JGI IMG/M metagenome (GOLD analysis project Ga0181612, IMG submission 119630) | Hoatzin crop microbial communities from Cojedes, Venezuel. Combined Assembly of Gp0051906, Gp0051904, Gp0051908 | reverse complement strand
GTCAAACCTCCTGCTTAAAACAAGGTCAACTACGAGGTCAGATCATGTTGCTGAATCACAAATCACAGAGACCAAGATTCTTTGATAGAATCCTCCCATCCTTTTTCCTGCTTCATAAAAAATAGTCAATTATTTTAAAAGCAGATAGTTATATGTCTAGAGTTCACTATCTTTACATTATGAATCTTGAAAAATATGAGCTCTAGTTTTTCTTCTAGTCTTGAAAAATAGGGGGGTTTATTTTTTCATTTTAGATCTTCTTGGAGTCATAGGATTCCAACACCTAAGATTTTCAGAGAACCCCCTTGCAGTGTGAGACTGAGGTAACAGCACTGGAAATGTTACTTCATTAAGTACACCACTACTGCAAATTTCAATTACATCTGACCAGGTATATTCATTTCAATAAAATTATTTTTAATTGGTCAAGCTGTTCTTCAGGAATACTTATGTATCTTATATGTGCTTCATGCTCAGGTATATTTATTCTCTCACAAAAGTCCTGGTGACACAGTCAGCACTATTAACCACACATACAAGACTATAATGGAAAAACACTAAGTAATTTATCCACAGGCATGGATAGGAAAAATCTGTGAGCAAATCCTCAGTGCATTTCCATTAACAGCCTCAGCTGAAACTCCAGTCCTTCTTTTGTGCCCACAGTTTGGACTTCTCTGACAGGCATAAAAGGAGCCAATACCGATGTGTATACACCCCTGTGGGAAGACTCCAGCTCATCTCTTTAGAGCCTGATTGTTCCCAAGTGTTGCTGGCAGTCAGATAGTGCTGTGGCATGGGTCACTAAAGGCTGTAAAGGATGAAGACACAATACCTGACCTGAAGCACTTGAGTCACAAACCACAGCATCGCAGAGGCAATCTGCAGGAAAATATCACTATGTGCTTTCTCTTGTTGAAGTCTTCCCCTGTTAGCTGCTAAGAGACGGGGGGCTGGGTCCAGCTGACCTTCGATCTGACGATATCACTTTGCTGCCTCTCACTCCCTGTGTACCCTTCAGGTACATCCTAACATCCTTCCTTCTGTACTGTCTTTTTTCTGAAGCCTGGCTTCACAGTGTGCAGGGAAAGGGATCTACTAAATTCTCCTCCCATTTTTGTCTGGTTGCTCCCTGTCCAGTTCCCCATGACCCAAAATGGGAGGCAATGTGTAGCAAAATTTCACTCCAGGAATTCAGGTGGAGTTTAACACCAGTATAATACTTTGTCTTGAATCAGAAGATGCCTTAAGCTGAATGTTACAGATCATCCTCTTCACAGCTCCCCTTCGCAGAGGGACTACAGTTTAAAGGCTATGAGATCGCTATATATAGTGGCACTGTTTTTAAGAAAAATCTGTCATCTGCTGCTCATCTAATAAAGACAAGAGATTCTGTGACTCTTCACATCAAAAAACACAGCCTGATGCTTCTTATGAGTCATGAGTCAATGAATTATGTAGCTCGCTTTCTCTTAAGTATGTAATTTGATCTCCAGGCATGAGCAACTGTTTTTGTATTTCAGTCAATAAACAATTGCTCTTTAAAAACGTTCCAACTGATGTTTATTTGTACAATCTGTCCTTCAGCAGAGCCTTAGTTTGATGAAGTAAAAGATGTTACTCTAATAGCAAAGTGTCTGAAAACTGACAAAACATTACATTTGATCATGTGTAATGAGTGCACTAAGAAAGTATGTAGTTTGGAAAGCTGATACAGCATCTCATCGAAATGACTGTGTCTTAAACATCGCTTCTTTCCGAACTAACCAGTTGCTATCACTGCAGTGAGAATTTTCTTTTTTAAATTACAGGGATCATATTTCCAACAAAAAACATGAGCAATGCATAGACTGAATGAAAGAAAAATAAAATATTTTTTTCAGTCTCAGTTAAGATTGGTTACTGTGGATACCTCTTTCCCTTGGGAAGAATGCAATGGGGTTCTTTATTTCATTAGAGATGTCAAACATGGAATCAATATCAGTGCTGAGATCTTGACCGGTGGGTAGGCTGGGTGGGCACTTTTAGATTAAGCAAACAAGATGTTCTTTCTTGATTAGAATAACTTTGTTGCAATTAAGCAGGGTACAAAATAAAAACTAAAAATAACCTGGGAGATCAAACTGTAACTGAAAACTTGACTGCAGTTGTATAACCTTCAAGGTAAGAACTGTAGTGCCGGACAGCTTTGCACATCCGTTTTTCAGACAAGAAAAAACAAGTCCCTTCCAGTGGACTATTACTGTCCATTATACAATACCTGAGAACATCATTATAGCACTGGTATTTAGATACACACTGGAAATGTCTTCTAATTTGTGAGGTAAGAAATTTTTTGAGCTGTCTTCACAGAGCAGCACATCACTTTGCAGAATTCATCCAAACCAAAGGAATATGCTATTGCAGTGTAGCATTTTAGATGCTCTCTGCAGGAAACAGCACCTAAGGATTGTGCTAGTCAGCAAGGTATCTCAAAGCAAACTATTTCAAAGCACCATGTCCTTCTGCAGATTTAGTTCCTTAAGTATAAATCATTATAAATCCCTGGCTTTTGATAACTGTTAAAAAAAAGAATTGTCCCCATCTCCATCTTCCATGATCAGAAAATTCATTTTTGCCAAGACTGCTGTTTATTCTCCCAGTTCATGCTCATTTCCTTTTACTGACTAAAACTGGAAGGAGTGTGCCTGGCTTTCTGCAAATATGGCAGGAATACTTATTTTGGTGTTTTCTTTAATTTTATCTCCTGGCTTATGGTTTTGTATATTATTATGATAGCTATTCTCAGTGACAGAACAGTGGTAGATTTAGTATATCTATATCGCGCTCTGGATGTCCACAGTACAGTACATTACCAACACCCTTATATATCATAGCTCCTTTAGTGCACAGTCTTACAGACAAATCACCGCTATGACCATAGACCTATGGATACAGCTCTGCAATTTTGACAAGTCCCTAAATCACCAAGTACATTCTGACACATAGTGACAAATATTTCATCCCCTGAAAAGTTCTTTTATAGTCAATTGGACAATTTATGAAAAAAAAGATACTCAGACTCTGTATTTATTGGTCAGCTACCTGTTCAATTTGTTTTCATGTTTTGGCCCATTTTTATGTTTGTTCTTATCTCTAATATTGAGCTCTTTTGCTTTTCATGTAATCTTTCTCCCATAGTCATGATACCTTAATAAAATAATAGTGTTTTCTCATTGATTACTAAAGATAGGTTTTCGGGGCTTTCCAGTTCCTTGGGTCAGGCTGTGCTTTGAGACCTGTATGGTGCAAGAGACCCTTAAGCCAGCCGCAGGACTCAAGGCAAATTTCTTCCATCAGCTGAGGAAGACAAACCAAGGTTTGCCTGTAGCAAAAGGGGTCCTAATCTGCCTCAGACATTTAATGATTCTTTAAAAGCAAAAATAATAATTAAGCAGAGAAAGTTTACAATAGGCAGAGACCAGTCACGTGGATGTAGTTCAAATACACAGTAACTCCATAAATAAGTAATTGAGGAAGAAGAGACACGTTGCTTTCCATCTATAAATTGCTGTTTCAAAACCAGACACGGGTGTCTAAAATGTTAATTTGAACCTATGACATCTATTCTGTGGCCAATGTGAGGTGAATTCCTGGTCACCGGCCAGTTTCTAATGGACAAGTGGCAACTACCCAAGAAAAGACAACAACCACAATTGGCACCCCGATGGGGAGTCATAGCAGTGAGACAAAGACTGAATCGGTCGAAAGAAAAAAGTGATCTCCTCACCCCCTCCAGACAGTTCAGCTAAAGCAGGCCTGAAACAAATGGGCAAAGCGCTGTGGGAGAAGATTGTATTATGATTGTCCAGCCATCCTTTTTATTTGTGAATCAAACAGGAGACTTGTTTTTCCAAGGCTGTCAATCTCACATCTTTCACCATTTGAGATATAAAGAGAGAAATGTTGCTCTGTCCCCCCTTACCGGGTATCCCTGCTGTGACAGCGAGTGTTGCCAGTCACACGCTTGAGCTCTAGATCAAAACCAGGTGGCACAGCAAACTGTATTTAAACTTTGACCCTCAGTTCCACTCTGTTGCACAGCTTTTCTTGGAAAAAAATAAAAGAAAAAAAAAGGTTTTGCGAGCAACAAATGCTTTTCACTTGCCAAAGAACTCATTAAATAGATATTTTACCCCAACCTCAGACACTTCTGTTGTGTGACCCTCCTCCCAGAGCACCAATTGCAAAAAGGAATTTGATAATGAATTTGTCTTCCAGATTCCAATACTGCATTTTCTTTCCTCTTTCCTTTTAGAACAACAACAGAAAAAAATCATAAAGAACAAGGAAAAAGAAATTGATAAATCTGTCTAGCTGCTATGAGGAAACAAAATGACTGCTGTGCAATGTCACAGCTAGTAATGCCTCAGATTGACTGAAACAGCATTGAAAAATAGCCAAACAGGAATCTTTCATGTCTGACTTCATAGGTCACCCACCTCATACTATGTGTTCTTTCTGTGAATCTCTCAGCTAAGTACTTCCAACTAAAGTAGTTCAAATACACAGAAAGAGAAAAATCAACAAAGAGCAAAACACAATGAGCAGTCTAGAAATACCACTTAGCTGTTTCATTGTAACAGGCAGCACTGGATTAGTAGCAGCATGGCAAACAACTCGTTGTGATTTGAGAGTTTGTCTCTCAGCCGGAGTACATTTTGGATTTATCATTCTAGTTTCAATCGGATTTGCACATGATCAGAGCACAGCTGATGTTCATTTAAGTGAAGAAAATCCTCAGACTCTGCACTTCCAGAAAAATGCTCCTTTGAAGTAGCTTAATAGCATCTAGAGGCCATGAATAAGCACAAGACATTGGAAAATGTATTCAATGAAAGGAACTGTCTCAAGAATTTACTCTAAAATGTAGAAAACAGAGGCATGGAAAAAGAAAAGGCTGCCTATCTTCCTTCACCAAAATAACAGCAACTGCTCAACTGGACACTATTTTGGATATCATATTTCCATATATATGTGTGTGCATATATATACGCACACTATGAGTATCTACCAGAGCTAGAATCACTGCTATTGAAACAGAGTAGAAAAGAATATTTTCCTGCATTCTGCATGTGTTTTTGAATGCTTGTATACAGTTACACCTCCAAAACTGCAAAAGCTACACAGAAGGAATAATCAACCCTACAAAAGCTTTGCAACAGTGGGGACTTTAAATGGTTTCTGCATGAACTGGGGATTAATTCTTTTTAAAACACATGAAAAACAGAAAACTACCTTAACTCATATCAGAGATTCAGAAAAAAGCAAAAGCTCTGATTTCTTACTATTTTTACACTGTTTAATCAGTTACATTGTTGGCAGACTTCTAATGTTATGTATTTACCTGATTTCTGTCATCTTTCTGGCTTAAGAAAGCACAATGAAACACCAGCTTACGACTTTACAGCAAGGACCAAGCAGACATACTGGTGTAAGCAGTCCCCAGGCCGGATTTTTGTTTAAACTGGTAATCCAAATAACTCCGTGACTTCAGGAAACTCACTTATCCATGACAATAGTGTAAAAACTATCAGAATTTAGGCCACGTATTCTTTTTGTCACTGTTGAGAGGCTGACCCAAGCACATAGGAATTAAAAAACAGTATCACTTCAATAAAGCAGTGAAGATCTCAGAGCAATTCCTTCAGATCAGTGGCTTTATTAGGGTTTTTTATACTTACTTGCATTGCATCTGTTCATGTCTTTCCCATATTCCCTTTTTTCACAAACATTAGTTGATGCTGGTTTACCTTGGCCTGGTTTACCCTACTTGTTTTTCCGTGTTCACTTATACACCATTAAATTCCTGGCTCATTTGTACATGACTAGTACTACATTCCTAGGTAAGAATGTGTCTTAAAAATATTTTGCTCAGTAGTGTACATAGAAATCAATCATTTTCTGCTTTACTTCTCACTAGTTACATTTTCATTTTTTAGCCTGGTTTTCTAAGAAATAAGGCTTGCTTGATCATGCTTGTCTGTCTGTTGACCCCCTCCTAATAACTTCGTAATCTATCAGATCTGAAAGAGAAGTTGGAATCTGAAAGACAAGTTATTATGAGAATTGTGAGGAAAAGTCAGAAATCAGGTGGAGGAAAGTCCAGAATCATTGCCCCTGTCAAAGGACAGGCACGCAGACCCGCACAGCAGCAGGGAGCGAGCTGGTCCTTTACCCACCACAGATATTGTTGCTTGCTTAGGGGAGGGTACCACAGGGAAAAGAAGAGTAATTGTGAAGTTGGGAGTGTATATTTAAAAGAATTAGTCCATAAATCCATAGGAAACCAGGTTTCATTAGTTACTCTCTTCAGGAACTACACATTTCACTGTTTCAAATCTTTATAAACATATGTTGCCCAGAACCATACCATTCTGTCCCACTTGAGAAATCAAAACCTTGTTCTCACTGCTTTTATGAGCAATATTCTCTTTACAGAACAAGCACTCCAACTCCACTCCTGCACAATTTCTGTAAATAACCTAATCTAAAAGAATTTTTCTTTATTAAGAAGTGAGTATTTCAAGTTTTTCTTGTTCATGCCATTGGTCTATTTTACAAACACAACTCAAGTAATTCTACTTTTCGGTTTCCACATCAACACTGATTTGCAGCCGAGAACATTACTGTTCAAAAGAGAACATCAGATACTCTCAAACATTTGAGGCTGTATTTGTGAGTCCCTGTCTCCAAAGATCTGAGTGAAGTCGAGCTGCATTACAAAGTATTTATATTACAAAGAGAAAGATATCAGGCCTTCCTTTCTGTTGAGACATCTCTAGAATTCATTTTTTTCTCTTTTAAGTATCTGGTGATACACAGGAAGACACAGCACTGGTTGTGTGCCACAGCTCCAGGTATAAGTGTCTTCACTTCCTCTCGCAGCTGTGGCTTGCTTTCAAAAATTTTCAGGCAATTTTCCAGTCCTTCTCAGTCCTGAGCCATGGATACCCAAATAAACTCAGGATAGTAATTGGTTATCTTGGGTGAGGCTACTGATGCGTGGTTAAACAGTCCCCTAAAATCTTTATTCTCTTCTTGCTAACTTTATTCCTGTTGATGTTGTCCCTATATTTGGCCTATATAACTTTCTAGATGAGGAATTAAAATTCACTTATCTCAACCACTTTAAGCAAATGTAAATATAGATTATAAAACTCATAAGCAATAACCATAAATAGTTACCAAACATGTCAATTTTATCAAACCGAATCAGAAGTTACATGATGTGCCATTTGGCAACATTGAATATGTCTACTGTAAGTCAAGTGCAGTTGTCAGCTACACAATTTCTGATACCTGAAGCAGCCTCACATTATCAGAATAAATCCCTTTTACCCACTCTTCTCTCTGAAATGGCACACACAAGCAAAACAGTTTTTATGGCTCAATTTAGTTATTTGCTCCACCAGTCTATAGTACTAAAAAGCCAGACATGGGTTTAGAAGGACAGAAATTCGTTTTCTTGTGCAGAACCATGAGCCTGTGATTTAGGGCTGGAACTTTACGTTTCAGAATATAGAAGATATAGGAATTAGTATTGTCCTTATGGTTGACCATATGTGAGTTTTCTGTTATATCTATCTATATCTATATATATCTCATCAGCAATATACTGTTTTTGTTTTGAGTTACAACTACACACAAGAACATCTGTCATATTGACAATATTGTTACAAAGACTTCAAAGACTGCAAGGATCCAGACCCAAACCAAATCATTCTGAGAATAGCCAGAGAGAGAGAATATGAAGAAACATGATATTAATTATAAAGGTTAGTATGCTCCATGTTTTTCCTGTTTTCTTTTTGGAAAGGATCTGCAAGTTGATATTAGTATCATGATATTCCTGACAGCACAACATAACTGTGGCAGGTGGGCAATGCCATTTTTGAGACTCTTTGAAATTTTTAATAAAACATCAGTGAAAAATCTGCACATTCACTAGGTAATAGCTAATAACTCACTAGTTTGGAGACCAAGCTGGAACTGGAAATACTCTGTTCTCCGTGTCCACAAGTGTTTCTACATCACCTACATTGGGATTACCCTGACCAGCAAGGGTGCCTCATCAAGAGGGTTCCAAATAAGCTCTCTTTGAAAGAAAACACGTGATCTAGCAACCCCAAAACTGTGAATGTCTGGCTTAGATATCAATCTGTGGGGATAAGTTTGTAATACTCCTGGAATGACTTACCAGCCCAGAGGAAAGTAGTCTGCACGATGATTTTAAAGTAGCTTTTGGAATGCTGTTTATTACAATAAGCATTTATCTGTTTTATTATTTATGTAAACTAGTGCTTTTGACAAAGGAGTAAATCTGACACACACTTGCAGGAAAAAATGCCAAATCGACCTTTAAATTGTCTCATTTAGGAAAATTTTTATATACTCGGAGATGCTCCTTATTCTTCCTTAGCAGAAACTTTCCATCATATCTTCTAGCAATTTTGTCATTAGTATGCTCACTAATACATTAGAGGAAGTCTATTGTTCACAGTGTTTCATCTTTTCATATTAATTCCGCATTGTATCATTCGTATTCACTTTCGTGAACACTCCTGTTGATCTGCATCTATCACATTGGTGATTTTGATACAAGCAACATTGTGTTATGAGACTTCAATATTCTGTTAACATATTTAAATGCTAATAATTCAAAGTTGATCAAAACACATGGTAAAAAGAAGGTCAATAAATGAGCAGTCATAATACAGTATTGGCAAAGCTATTAGAAAAATATGGAACTCATGAGTGACCATCCTATCAGATAATTTTAAAGATGAACAATTACATGAGAATCTAGAAGTAGATAATTAATTAACTATTAGTATATAATTTGTGACTAAACATATTTACAACAACAGCTTATGAAACAGATAAGGAAACTGACAACAATTTTTTTTCCCTCGCATTATTTCTTTTCATCTGTATCTTTTTCACCATCTCTGTTCTTTTTATTCACAGTGTGCCTGTGTTGTTTTTGCTCTCTGAGGATACGTTGTCCATGTTTTTCAGGCAGTTTCTTATATTCAGACAGTTCCCCTCTTCCACATATTTTAATTTCAAACACAGACTCAATTCTGTGGGTGTCTGTGGCAAATGGGCATTATCCAGAAACCTGAGGTGAATTTGAAGCTAGGCAAAAAGAGCTTTCTTTCCTCCCTACTGTATGCATCACTGGGATAATTATTTTTAGAAATGAGATTGTATTGGTCACCTTACAATACCTCCATGATAATCTACCTTTTTTTTTTTTTTTTAGGCAGTATCAGATAAATGCAAGCCAAAGAGATCTTGTTTCAGTTGGGACTGTTTAAATGTGAGCAGCTAAAGATTCTGAAAGTCTGATTTATCCTCAGGCTAAGCTTTTAAATTATATTTTATTTTATTTCTTTAAATTGAGTCTCTATGCAGATTTTGAGTTTAGGTTTTGTAGGGAAGTGCACAGTGCAGCATTAACTGTTGTTGAAATTACACAGCACACGAATATGCTCTGGAGTTTCGGTAAGTAAATAATTGGCGAAACAGAAATAATGTTATTTCTTAAGAGAGATAAAGAAAACTACAACTTTTTCAGGATCCAAACACAAATAAATGTTTCTGTTGGGAAAACAAAGTGGGTTATTTGGTTGTTAGACTCACATCTGCTCAGTTCAGAATTGTGATCTCAAAAAGATCAGACAATGTTTAGCGATAAAGCAAACACAGAGTGATCCTTTCAACTTTAAAGATGCTCTTGCTAATGTCATAGGCCAGAATTTTAAGAAGTTAGAGCTACTCTGACTAATGGCTTCTCAGGCCCCCAGCTAGCTGATGTTAGACTGTCCTGTACAAAACCCTTACCAGCTTTTGCTGGGTCTCATTTTAAATGCCTTTTGCACTCTCAAGGCAATTTGGGTTTGTTCTAAGGTGAGAGTGTTTGCAGCAAGGCTTCCGAAGCTGCAAGCTGTTTTGTGCAGCTTGACCTTTCCGTCTGCACGCAGCCCTTCTGACTCCAGCAGCAACTACCTCTGGTGTTAGAGGCTGCTTATACACAGCAGCTCGTAAGAACAGAACCATCGGCAAGCAGAAGATCCAAAAGCACATAAAAAGCACAAAAAAATCCACAGATGTGAAATGACCACTGGTTAGATGGATATTCAGAAACAGACACGTTATCTACTCTGGTGCATACTTTCCTACAGCTCCAACTAAGGTTTCAACCTTGGAATTTGGCACTGACTATAAAAGGTCATTGGAGCATGTCTTCTGCAAGGGAAGAAATGACCTTTGCTCGAAAAAATAAAACTTCTCTGGGAGCATTTCTGAACATGTTCAAAATGCTGCAGAATTTTCCATATTTTGTTTCACATACCACATGATACAAATGAAAAATTAGCTATTCTTCCTGAGCCTGTTCCCAAACTCAGTCCAACACAATACTACGAACAACTACAGCAAATTCACACGTAGAAACTAATCTTCCACTTTCCAATTACTATCTCTATTCAATTCAATAGACTCAAAATACAAGTGTACTGGAAGACAGTATTTTGAAGTCCCATAATTTCAGCCTTGTCACTCTTACATCTACATCCATCCAAAGGTATCCATCTTGACACTTCACTGTCAAGCATGTTCATTGTGTTGGAGTGGGTCCAGAGGAGGGCCGTGAAGATGATCAGAGGGCTGGAGTACCTCTGCTACAAGGACAGGCTGAGAGAGTTGGGGCTGTTCAGCCTGGAGAAAAGAAGGCTCCGGGGTGACGTTATAGCAGCCTTCCAGTACCTGAAGGGGGCCTACAGGAAGGATGGAGAGGG
>Ga0181612_160501_pt1 | contig 10844 bp, 6 predicted proteins | sample HoacroProtozoa21_FD_119630 | JGI IMG/M metagenome (GOLD analysis project Ga0181612, IMG submission 119630) | Hoatzin crop microbial communities from Cojedes, Venezuel. Combined Assembly of Gp0051906, Gp0051904, Gp0051908 | reverse complement strand
TGTTTGAGGGGAATGTGACTAAAATTAAAAAATCCCTTCAGAATTTTCTAAACCTAACATCATACAATTTTTCTTCAGACATAAATGGATTTCTGTTTTCTTAACTTGGAAGTAGAATTCTTTTGATATTTTACTGATTAGGGTAAGTGAGATGACTTTTGGCTTTGTTACAGTGCTTTTGTTCCGTTGGGTATTCCCAGCAAGAAGAATTCCACAGAGTGGGAGAAGGTGAAGCTCCTCTTTGAAGAACTTGGAAGTAGCCGTAAGTTTGAGACTTGTTCTGAGCTTTGTGTAACTTGCTACTAACTTGTTTTGGCCTACTTATTGACTGAACAAGAAAACTAATTTTCTTGGTGACAGTTTTCTAACTTGACTCTAACTGCTTGCCTACACTAAATCTTTGTAATAAGATTGTTCTCCTTCTGTTCAGACAAAAAAAAAAATAATCAGAATAGTCTTTAAAGTAGAGAGGAGACACTGGTAGCATTTGCTTTCAGTACAGTCCCCATTTGACAGCAAGGATTCCGGAGTTGTGTGATAGATTAATGGTGAGGAGGGGAAGGTACTTTTTTCCATGGAGTCTTCACTTAACACAGCTTTTAAATGTTACTTGGATACCCTAAATTTGGAGAACTTCAGTATGGTGAGTGAGTATCTTGTCATATGACAGTTTTTGAGAGCTTTCCTAATTAAATGTGATACTGCTGTTCACTGTAAGAATGAGACTATAAGTGGCTTTGTCTATTTAGATAGGAAAATCCTAGTGTTCTGAATTTTTTTCCTTTGTTCTACTAGTATTAACCTTTTCTAAAATTGTTTTGTTTGTTTGTTATACTTGTTTCCACTAAGGCTATAAAGAACTATAGTGAAAGCTAAGCTCCATGAAGTTGTATTTAATGTTTTGCTTATGCAGTTCATGTACTTAGCCAGAGTATGTTTCCAGAGCAAAGGTGTGATGAAGGTGTTTTATATGTGAGCTATGACAGACTTGATGTCACTTTCCAAATGTATCCAGGAAAATGGTTACTAAAAGTTATCTAACACCCATTAATCCAAATGCATATGTACTCTTATTTGTGCCTCATTATTGCTATGTATCAGAGTATTGGCTTCTGTCTGAATGTTTTAGAAGACAATGCTATGAGCCTTGGTCAAGTCATATTCTGCATTATTCTAGGAATTTTGTACTGACTAAAAGTTCCCTGCAATGACACTTGTTAACTCTGTCCACACTTGGTGTATCCCTTCAGGGCCCATCAACTTTGTACGTCCAGTTTGCTGAAGTGTTCTCTAACCTGATCCTCTTCCACCAAGGGTACATCCTCCTTCCAGCCTTTCCCCATGGGCTCTTGGGCCTGGGTTGCCTGAAGTCTTGCCTTGCTAGTAAGGACTGAGGCAAAGAAGGCATTCTGTACCTCAGACTTTTCCATGTCCTGTGTCTCCGGGGCCCCTACCCCACTGAGCAGCAGGCCCACATTTTGCCTTGTCTTCCTTTTGCCACTCACTTGAAGAATCCCTTCTTGCTGCCTTTGACATCCTTGAAGAGTCTTTTGTCATTGTGTGCTGTGCTGTAAGCTGTGCTTGCAAGCATAGGAGATAGGGAGGGCAAGTCTAACTTTTTCACAACTTTGGCTGGCAGCTTGGTTCTGTTTCTCTTCCTTCACAAAGATTCTGATAGCACAGAATAAAATGCTTCTTAAACTGTTTATATGGGTAGTTACAGTGGTTGAGCTGAGATGTAAGCTAATTTTTCTAGACTGCCTCGGTATGTCTGTCAATTTAAATATTCAGCTCAGTACATGTCCTTGCTATGAAAGTATGGTATAGCTGATGTTTATTTCTGGGAAGGTTTAATAATTAAGATACCGGATTCAGGTGGGGAAGTTTGGTTTTGATTTCTGACTCTACCAGCATTCTTTTGACTTTTGATTTCATAGGATAGGTCAGAGTGAAGCGACCTTGGGTCATCTAGTCCAAACTCCTGCACGAAGAAGCAAGCTGCAAGGTCAGACCAGGTTGCTCAGGGCTTTATCATTTAGCTCTTGGAAAAACCCCTGAGGATGAGATTCTTTCATGTCATGGTGGAAAAAAAAATTTTTCTTATCCAGTGTGGGTTTACACACTGTCACTGATTGCCTCACACTCAACTACTAGGCACACTGAAGAGCCTGGTCTCCACCTTTTTAATAAGCTGGCAGGCTATATTAGGTCTGTTCAAAGTTGTCTCTTTTTCCAGGCTGAACAAGCCTGGCTCCCTCAACTTCTCTGCACAGCATGTGCTCCTACCTCTGACCAACTTGGATCTCTGCTTGACTTGCTCAGATTTATCAATCTTTGCCTGTAGTGAGGGCTTCAAAACTGGTTGTGGTATTCCCTATATGGTCCCTTCCCTTAGTAGATGGGCATGTTCCTGTTGATACAGCCCAGGATGCTGTTGGACTTCCCTGCTGCCAGGGCATGCTGCTGGTGTATCTTCAGCTTGCTGGCTGCCAAGACTCCCTGGGTTTTTGTAGAGCTACTCCACAGCCAGCAAGTCCCTGGTCAGCTTGTTGCGAAAGTTTCTTCCATGTTCCAGATGCTGGAGGAATGTGGACAAAATTCTTGCCTGTTGTTTTTACTTGTACCTGTTGTCCTGTTTTTATATTAATTTTTCCTTTGTTTTTCTGCAGTTAACCCAAGAAATACAAAGATCTTAGTTTTGGATGTTGGTTCTATGTCTGTTTAGTGTGTAGTGGGATTATAAGAGGAATGCAAGGTCATCCACTGAGGCAGAGCTTGATAATATACTTCTAGTATACAATTATCAATTTTTAAGCCAGTTAGTTTCTTAATGTTCTGTTGAATATAGTTCAAACTCTTTAAAAGGATTTTAAATACTGGTTTCAAATATTTGTACTAGAGGATCTTAAAATATGGTGTTTAAGTACATTGTGTGATACGTTAGAAGTAGGGGTCACTAATGCCTGGGGTGTTTTTCCCTTAAACTTCAGGTCTTGGGTAAAATTTTCAGAAGTACAAAAGGGGGAATAGCATTGGGGTGGTTTTTTTCAGTTTTAAACATAGCTGTAGTATTTGAAGCTTATGGTCATATTGTTGTTAGCTTAGGGGAAGATGTTTGGTATTGTCTAGTAAAAATAACAAAGGAAAGATTTGAGCTGTGAATTTGGATTTGATTGTGCTGTTCTATTAGTTTTTGGTATTTTAGGAAGGAGACCTGTAGGGTTGGGCGGAAGAAAGATGTGGCTTCACGTATAGGGTAACTGTAACAGGATTTCTCAGTTTGTAAATGCTTGAAACTATGTTCAGGAAGAAAGAATGAAAACCAGCTAATGAGTGGAAACTGGCTAATTGTTCTGTGCGGGTAGGAATAAAAGTTATTGTGCTCTAAATTCTTGAATTAACTAGAGGGAGGGGAAGACATGGGGAGAACATTAAATAGTAGCTTAGTAATTATAACTAGGTGCAAACATGAAATGAATTGCTTAAAATTAATTTCTATAATAGCTACTATTTATTTCCATGCTACCATTTAACCAAAACAGCTTGCCATGTGTCCTGCATAGTGATGTTAGGGACAGGGCTGTTGTGAAAAATTACGCAGGAGGATTCAGGGAGTTTGATACCTTTGAGGATGACTTTGGTGCAGTCTTCTACTATCACTTTTAATTTCTAGAGTGATAGTTAAGCTACAGTAACTCCTTAGTGCCCTGACCTTTTTTTAGTTTGTACATCTGGATGTATGTGGTTGGAGTAAAGCTGAGGCCCGCAGTCTGGCTTGCTTGTTTATTTGAAGGATCCATGCTTGCCTGATTGTCTGGATAGTGCTTTATTATGAGAAATGAGGAGATAACGAAAAAAAACCCAAAGATGAATCATCTGGAATGCATGTGTAATTGTGAAAATTACCACAGCACCCTGTGGAGACTAGAAATAAGTCTTGAAGAGGGGTTAGACAGCTATGGGAGTAAGTTCATTAGTGGCTATTAAACTGTTTGACTGAATGCAACTTCTGTGAACTTGTAGCAAAGGAGAGATGGCTGTTCTGTGGCTGACAAAGCTATGCTAGGTGAATTTTTCATCTGAGTTGTTATGGCTGGTAACTATGGCTCAAATTTTTTTATCGTTCTAATGAGCTTTTAAATATCTTCAGGAGATGAATTCAAACAAACTTTCTTATACCTCTATTGTAGGGATTTTCAACAGGCTGCTTTTTTTTTTTTTCAGATGGCTTGACTGCTCTTTCATTTTCCATTAGTTCCTTGACTGTGATTGGAATGTTGGCAGCTATCACTTACACAGTAAGTTGTTATGCAAATGTTTCAGCTCTTTACATTCATGATACTTAGTGTTATATGTACTATATATGTAGTGTGTATATGTAGACTATACCTGTATAGAAAACTTGTTGTCATGCGAAGTAGCTTCAACAGTGTCTTCTAGCTCTGGATTTTGATGTTTTGAAACACTACTGCTAAGTTATTGGATTGATAGGATTAACTTTTTTACTGCGCATTTTCAGAATCACTCCTTCAGTACTTGAGCACAGATCAGACTTAATTTCAATGTGTTTCTGCAACGGCAGGTCACATTATTCCTTGTGGCTTGTAACATACATTCACTGGCTCCTCCTGTTTTTAGGCCTCTGTCTCTTTCTTTGTGCAGCACTGGAGAACTAAATACTGCTTTTTTTTATTCATTGAATTATGCCATAACCTAGACTTGGTCAGTGTATAATACTGAATATAACCTTTACTGCAACTTTTCTACATTGATGTTTTTCTCTTTACAGAGCTTTTCAATAAGTCTGGCAGACTAACTTGCAAAGTAGTATGCAAAATATTCTGAATCATAACTGTCTCTTTTTTTTGTAAAAGGCTGTTCTTCATTCAATCAATTAAAAAACAATGTCTTTAGCAGACCATTGCTGCACAGTTCCATATTTCTAGAATTTGGGTAAGGGTAAATATCCATTTGAAGATTCAGTTTCAGATAAGAAGAATCTGTAGCATCTTTTGTGATGTGTGCCTTAAATCAAGAGTAGCTAAAAAGATAAAAGCAGGTAGTTTGAAACTGTTCAGAGGTTTGTTTGCTAAAGCCTAGGGAATATTCTTGTTAGTTGTAGGCATGCAACTATGCTACAGTTCTTACTGTAGCTTAGAAGGATTAAGAAGTATTCATTCTGTAACTGATTGTAAATCATGTGATTAAGGCTATATTAGTTCAGTTGCTTTACTCTTGCTTTTAATGTGCAAAGGAAAGGAACCATTTTAACTTACTAGCTTTTTGTATTGCTTGTGACTCATCATGCGGTGGTTTATTCTATGCATTTCTTACATGGAAAGTGGTAATTGGAATAGCTTGGCCAACATTTGATGTTGATGTTGTCATTTGCTTTTCCTGTCCTGTATCTTCACTCACTGATCGATCAGCCTGTCTGTATTGTATTAACTTGTCAGCAGGGTAAAACTTTGCAACAAAAATGAAGCTTTAAAGCTTAAGTTAGCTGCACACAAAACTTCTGAAACTTCTGAGAAATCAGTGTTTTCTGATAGTTTAATTCTTAATTTCATGTCCTTGCCAAAATAGCTTTCTCTCCCATTGCAGCCTGCCTCTAACATAGTAAAGTTGTTCCCATGTAGCTTTGCTAGTGAATTCGAAGTGGCTGTGTAACAATAGCTCATGCAGTAAGTTATTTTGGAGCATTGCTAGACAAGAAGATATTCTGTGGTAGCTTGTTGTCAGGCAAAGGATAAAAGGATAAAATTACCTAGAGCAAGGATAGGAGAGAGGGAAGAACATTTCAGTCATAACTGGGTAAGGGGGTAAAGTACCTGCTAGATACTACCTTCAGTTTCTTAAATCTAAATTGAGTAGTAAGCATAGCTAATGATTTTGTGTCTCTACATAATAGTGACTTCAGCTGGTGCAAGTTGCAGCAGGATTATGGGAGGCAATTCAGTACAGATTCTTAGATGTAAGGGTCAGAACACTGGCAGCTCAGTGGTTGTCAGGCTCTGTGCAGTAGGCAGGAGAGCAGTTTGGTGGATCAGCTAGTAGGTATCTCAGGTGAGCTGAATTGCTCTCAGCCTCATTGACTAAGTAGTTTGACCTGAATCATAAATTTTGTTACTCTAAGACTTTTCTGACTGGCATGGGTCACTAAATCATTCAGGCTATATGGCTGACATCTAGATCACGTGCTGGTCAGAAAAGAGCCAGACCTTCACTTAACCTGTAATAACATGTCAGGTTTTAAATTTGTGTCCCTTAACTATGGAAGGAAAGAGTAATCTCTTGTTCAGTTATATTACTGCAGAGCAAATATGGTGTTTTTTAATCTCCATGAGACCAACACTAAGAAGAAACTCATTAGCTGGAAGAGTATCCTCAATGTTTTTTCCAAACAGCTACCCAAGTATGGTTTTTATAACTGTTAGTAAACATCTATAAGCATCTAAAATTCAAGATTGTTTATTTTGCACAAGATTACTGCTGACTGAAATGTAAACCATGTTTTAAAAAGTAGCATCTGGAAGTTTTTAACTTATTGCTAATATTCTCTACTTCCAATGTTAATTCTGTCATTATTTTCGGAGCATGGACTGGTTGTAGGCACTGTTCAGCTGAGTATCACAATATGCTTCTGTCCTCAAAACTAGCTGAACCTGGAAATATGTGACTCGTTTGATGTTCAGGGTGCTGTGCTGTCTGTGGGTTCTCAGATGAACACAATACCTCTGTGGTCAATGTTGTTACCTTAGTCTTACTGTATTTAGGACTTACACAAATACTGGGTGGTAAACGAGGTGAAACATCAGTCACAAGGACTAAAATCATATTTTCTGAATGTCTTAATTACTAAGACTTTGAGCTCGTTTGTTGCTTTGAAAACTTTACCTGAGCTCTCCATGCAAATACCTGGAGCATGGAATTACTATTTATTTAGAACTGGTGTATTTGACCCTTCTGAAACTATCCTTTCTGTTTTACAGTAGGTGTTAAGACAGGGTGGGAGAAATGGAGGAGCTATTTCACAGTTTTAGAGATGAGCTCACACAGGTGGTGGTTGTTGTCCACCTCTGATACAAGACTGTTTTTGTCACTGTTTGCAGGCAATCATAGAATCTTGTGCTGAAACAGTGAGCTGGCTTTGATACCTGGGTGGACTGAGGTACAAATGTGTTGCAGACACTAAAAACCACTTACTAGAGGGGCTGTGTTTGCAAAGTTGGAGCAGAAATACAGGAATAGACTCTTTTGTGCTCTAGTGCTTTTGTAACACTTTGCCCACTGCCAGTGATGTTTAGTCTTCCATATGTAAGCAATTTCTACCTGTAATGGCATGACAGCATGAGCAGTGCCTCTTTCATGATCTGAAGAGTGAGTAGCGAGTGTGACTTCAGTTGCATATGGATGCCATGTACCTGCATTCCAGTTAATACTGTGGGCTGGGCTTTGCCCAGTGGTGTGGCTTAATGCATAAGTTACTTCAGTAGTGAAAAGTTCCTGGGCTGTCACACTTCCCTAAGCTTGTGTTACTCCAATCCCTTCACTTGGGAGGAGGAAAAGCGTGTTTATGGAAGGAGTAACTGCTTTTCTGTTGTTAGCTTCCTGCTTCTTTGCTTTGTGGGTTGTTTTTGCTATGCTAGTCCTGTATTAAAAAAAATCACTTCTAGATAAAACAAAGGCATTAGTGCACAGGCAAGTCTGTGAGGCGTTGTCTGTAACAGTGCTTGCCTCTGACTTTAGACATCTGAAGTCAGTAGTTAGGTGCCTCTATTGTTCAGCCTTCTGCATGCCTATCAAATTGTTTGTCCCAGTTTCTAAAGGTGGGAGGCCTTTGTGCTTAGTCATCAAACCAGTTTGATAATTGGTGACAGATTTTTTTTTTAAAGCACAAAAAGAGAATGCCTTTATGTAAGGGTGAACACGAGAACAAAGACACCTACTTCAAAATTTTCCATAAATGCTTAGCAGATGACTGGAAAAAAGGGCAGAGAGAATAGATGGAGATACAATGTGTGGTATCTGAATTCCCTTGTCTGTCAACAGAGGTGATCCCAGGTCTTTGGTTTATACTTCTTAATAGTTCAGGTTTGTAGTACAGACATAACTGATTTTTTTTTTTTATGTTCCCCTGACTTCTGAATATCCTCAGTCTGTTCCATTGCTAATGTTGCAATTGTATTGCTACAGGGAAGCTAAGAACAGGTGTATCTGGTCTTCTGTATGCTCATACTCACTTTCTTACTGTAAAGAATTAAATCTATTCTAAATGAACATCTAATGAAGGTTGTATTTTAATAAGTGATGTGTTAGGAAATACTTTCATACCTAATTAAGAATGGTTTTACATTTAAAGCCTACTACTTGAACACAAAATTTTTAAAGTAAATAGGAATGCAGTGCCTCCACTGACTGCAGTTGACTGGTTTAATCTTAATGTTGTTTGTGGAATAGTACCATTAAACAGAGGAATAAAGTGATTCGATTAAAGTCACTTGAAGTACAATTTATTCATTCTACAGTTAGTCAAATGTATGTTAACGGTACAACTTAGTGTGGCCTTCAGTGTGAAGAACTAGATTATGGCAGTTCTAAAATTGCACTTCTGCTATGTGGTAATATACAATACTGTGAGAAGTTGGGGGAAGAGAGGCTTTGGCACTGGCAGGAGACGGCCTTGAATTTGAGCAGATACTGAAAGCAAAAGCTCAATTCTGTATGTGTATGTTCCTTGGCTTTCTCTGAAAGTGTATTCTGCTTCCACAAGAGGAAGGATGCAGGGGGATGGTGTTATTTGGATTGTAAATGGCTACAGTTTAAATTATGGAACTAGCAAATTTACCCCAATCACTAATCTAGTTAAAATCTATTTTTTAAAGGAGTACCATCAGCATCGATTCAGTAAGTGTTCTGGGCCTCTCTTAATAGGTCTAGGTTGATTTAATACATTACTCTGAAGTACATGGTGAACTATTCATGCAACAAAGAACAGGCTTCTTATCAGACCGCACAGTATTGTAACATTTAGTATGGGTTTTTTTTTTTGTGAAATTGAAGCTTTGTGCTGGATCAGAGTTGCTGTCAACTGAGGACTGGTGTTACTGAGTGAGAGAAAGGTAGATAATGCTACGGTTTCATGTGGTTGTCATTGAATTAGCTTGCTGGCTTTCATTTTCTATGGCTTCAAACATCAAAATCAGATCACTAAATTTGACCTAGTGGTACATATGAAGGAGAGCTTTTCTCCTAGTTCGAGGAAAAATGTAGGATTTTGCTGTTGAGTTGTGTGATTCTCCCTAGCTTCTGAATGGGGTAGCATGAAATACACTGTTAACGCTGAAGATGCTAAAGAAATAGAATTTACTTGGTATGAAAAATTCCCAAGTTCCTCAGTTTCTGTGAAATGCTAGTTATAAATTTGGAGAGATTAGTAATGCATATTGAACCTGAAAGCATCTCATCCCTGAAAGTAAGTCACTGGGAGGGCACTAATGTAGAAGTTACCGGCTTAAGAAGTTAAAGTTGCTTCTCCCAGCGAAGGTCAGGGCTTCCTCAGAACTTCCAGTGATAACTTAATATAGAAGATGGTGTATGTTTTTGCACATGCTCTTGGTTAAAAGCAAGAGTTATTGTAAGAATTCGATTTGAATTCAAGTTTTACACTTGCTAGGAAATATCTTCAGGAGTTAACAGCTAATATTTGAATAAAGGACCAAATGTTTTATGACGCAGTACTAACACTGTGTCATTTAAATGAGAATAGAAATGATCTAATGTTGAGTACAATCTCAGCATTACTGAGGAGGAGTAAAAGGATTGTTTAGAGAGAATCTTAACTCCGCACTGTAAGTGGAAAATAAGTTGGCTTGTTCTGTTCAGTTGTCCATGCAATGACATTTGGGAGAGTCCTGCAGCATGTGGAAATTGTGGCTTCTCTGGACCAATGGGTGTCTGGCTGTGGGTTGTATGGTTTTCAAGTCTGAACCTTTTTTGGTAGTGTTAGCCTTCTACAAGAAAAACAGAGCTCTTCTAATGCTTGATTGCAAGGGGAAATAAGAGGTGTCTAGCACAAGGCTCAAGATTTTGAAGGTAGTGTAGAAGGGTAAGATAGAGCAGACATCTTAGTCTCGCTATATTGAAAAAGTCCGTAACAGTAAACTCTCAAATTACCTCCTACATTTGTCCTATTAGCTTTGTTTCTGTTTTTTACTATAGACATTCTATTGAGCAGTTTTCCATACTAAGGTACTTGTTTTATTAGGAGGTGGGCACTGAACTAAATTGTCTAAATTTTCCAAAAACTTAAAACTTTTTACAGAGTATAGCACACTTACAGGTTAGGACCAAAAAAAAAAGTTGGATGTGTGATGAAGGAGAATATTGTTGTTTTAACAGCATGGTTTGTTTGAAATTGAGTATAACGACAGTTTAGGTGAGTACTGTTTCTATACCTTGTTTATGTAGCTACAGTACCATTTTTAAAAAGGTGAATCAAAATACTAAAAGCAAGTTTACGGGTAGATATGCATAGCACTTAACTCTTGAAGCTTCAGAAGTTGTAATTCAAAGAACACTTCTGAACGAAACTGTTTTCAGAGCAGTGCTTCCCACTGTAGCCTTCAGCTTGTGACACACTAGTGTCCTGTTACAGCATGCTAACATGTATTGCCAGTGATGTGCATTTTCCGACTTCCCATTGGGAAGCCAAACCTAGCCCACATTAGTTACAGAATCACAGAATAGTAGGGGTTGGAAGGGACCTCTGTGGGTCGTCTAGTCCAACCCCCCTGCTGAAGCAGGGTTGCCTACAGCAGGCTGCACAGGACCTTGTCCAGGCG